>VTLG01003316.1_pt1 | contig 10438 bp, 11 predicted proteins | sample 4694571 | NCBI WGS metagenome assembly VTLG01 (sample SAMN12604809, study PRJNA352737) | marine metagenome | biome: ENVO:00000447; feature: ENVO:00000209|ENVO:00000569|ENVO:01000036; material: ENVO:00002151; isolation source: viral sequences binned using virsorter ... | reverse complement strand
ATTGATTTTTTATTGTTTAATACTCTTGATGCTTTTATTGCACCTACACCAACACAACCTTTGTAACCGTCTGCTTGGTCACCTGTAAGTACTTGTGTGCAGAAATTCATATCTGCTTTAGTTTGGTCTACATACTCAATACTATCATCACCAATAAAACAATGCCACGTAGGTATTGTTCTCATATCTTTGTCACCAGATATAATTACATTGTTTGTTTTATGTACGCCTGTAGCTAACAAACCAATAGTATCGTCTGCTTCTAAATTAGGTAAACTAATCCATGCGTATTTTTGTTTTATCCAATCACGTAGTGCTGAATAACAAACTGGCTTTCTAATCTTTTTTCTATATGACTTATATTCTTTGTCTAATATTTTTCTAAAATTTTTTCTATCTGAAAAAGTTATTAATATAGTTAAAGACTTAGTTAATTGTTTGTAATAATCTATAGTCTGTTCCCATAACTGCTTACCTTTTTTTAAATCAGAATGTAATGTCCACTCATCATTGCCCCAGTCTATAGGTTCTTCTAAACTAGAAGTAATCTTATAAGCAACCAAGTCTCCATCAACAATCATCATCTTATTGTTGTTATCGTAAAACTCATTTAAGTTTTTCATTTATTAACCTCATTGATTTTATACAGGCACGTGGAAGTACATTAGTATCTGCAAATGTAAGTTCTCCTGTGCCTTTGCTTTTTGAATACGAAGCAAATGTTCTAACTATTTTTTTATCTTTAAAATAAACGTATGCTTCTATTACACATTCCTCTGGTGTAAATTCTTTGAGTTCTTTTTCTGTTTGCCAACCACTATCTCCTGTTGGGTCAAGAAAGATTATTTTATATTTTTTATAGTTCATACTAATTTAAGTAATTCTTCTTTAGGAACTAAATAACCTTTGGAAGAAAAGTTATCTCCGCCTCTTTGTTCTTTGTAATTATTTTGTTTGATTAATTTTTTTAGTCTTGCTGTTGGTATTAAAATATATGTTTGTAGTTTTCTTACTTCTGACCACAAACAATAAACCCAGTAGGTAGCAGTAGTTCTATTTAGGCCACTATCTTTACCTCTGCTTTCAAACTCTACAAATACGTTACCAGTTCTTTGACATATCCTATCTGTCTTAATCTCTATCTCTTTACTCTCTAATATTTTTTGAAATTCGTTTTCGTACTTTTCGCCAAACTCTAAGCAAATATCAAAGTTGGGATTAAATCCCTTAGTGGGTGTCACTCCATGTAGTTCCAACTTTAATCTCACCATCAAGAGGTGTTTTAAAATTGAAATAATTTTGTGTTAGTTGAAAGATAGTTTGTGCTATCTCTTTAAATTTTTCAGTCTTATCTTTCTTAACGTAAAACTGCATTTCATCATGGACATGTAAAACCATGACGTAATCTTCTCCCCACTTAAATCCTGCTTTATGTAATTCTTGGTTTATAAATATTGTACCCATCTTTACAATAATACTTCCGCAACTTTGTATTAATGTATTTAATGAACTGTATTCTGCTTTTGGTATAAGCCTTCTACCGTCTATACCTTTTATAAAACCTTGTACTCTGAATTTATGTTTGACTGCATCAACTAAAGTTTTCAATGCAGGTAATTCTTTTTCAAATTTTTGTCTTACTCTTTTGGCTTTGTCCACAGAGATGTTAAGTATCTCACCGAGTTTTTGATTTCCGCAACCGTATATGTAAGCATAAATAAACCTTTTCGCTTCAGCACGTGAGGATAATCCGACAGCATGTTGATTTTTGGAATGTATATCATCTTCCAAAAGTCTTTTGCAAAACTCACCACTATCGTATGCAGACATATAATGAGAAAGCACACGCAACTCCAAACCACTAAAGTCAAGACCGACAAAATCCATATTGGAAGGAGCAACAAATAAGGCACGAAATTCTTTACCAAATGGACTGTCGCTAGAAACGCATTGTGCAAGATTTGGACTATTGTGGCTACACCTACCTGTATATGTTCCAAGAGTGTTGACTTTCCCATAAATTTTACCTTTGTTGTTTAATTTTAAATATGCTTGGTCACCATCACTTAGCTGTCCAAGTCTTTTCTGTATCATCAAATATTCAGAAATCTTTTTAGCTTCAGGATATGGTAACTCGTTAAGAATTTTTTCGTTTACTTCAGGCTTACCAGTTGCAGTAAAATCTTTTGGCTTCCAACCTAAAACATTTATAAGTCTATCTGCTATGTGGTCTCTTGAGTTAGGATTAAATATTTCTGTTTTAAATTGTCTTACTGGTACTCCTGCTTTTATACCACGTTTTTTATTATCTCTTTTATATCTTTTAAAACCTAAAGACTTTTCCCATGACGGAAAAACTACAGCTAGTTCTTCTTCTAACTGTAGTTTCCGTTTTGTTAGGATAGATAAAAGCGTCTGAGCAGACGTCTCATCAAATAATATACCATGCTGTTCTTGTTTCCTTATCCACATAGCGAAGTTATGTTCTAATGCAATAGCTTTGTCAGAATAATTTTCTGATAATAATTTTTTAAATAAAAGATAAGTTACTTCGACATCTCTTTGACAATACTCTAGCATTGCAAAGTTATATTCTGTAAAATCAGAATGTTCTTGGTAGTCACCTTTACGTAATCCTAATCTATAACCCCATGCTTCTAACGAATGTCTACCGTATAGTTTTGGTGGTAACTCTTTATGTTTATAATCGTTGTCTAATAAGTTTGTGTAGATTAATCTTGATACTAATAAAGTGTCGTATATTTCAGCATTTAATTTAAAATTATATACTTTTTCTAAAGCAGGTATATCAAACCCTTGTATATTATGGCCTACAATTACTGTTGCTTTGTAAAGTAACTTTAGACCGTCTTCAATATTGTCAGGATTATATGAATATACTTCACCAGTATCTATATCCTTACAGACAATACAATGAATAGTATCTAGCTTTTCTAGAAACCCATTGGTCTCTAGGTCTACTATAAGTTTCATTAATGTATTATGTGAATTGTAATTTTTTCTGTGCTTGGAAGAATGTCTGAGACTTTGCTTATTGCTTTTTGTATAACCTTTTGTGCTTCAATATCTCCGCACATAATAACAGGATAAACATTGTCATATTTAATTGCGTTATAGATTGCTAACATAATAGTTTTACAAGTTTCAAAAACTACCTGTTGCTGTTTACTAGATAAATTAATGTAATCTTTTTTGTCTATAAGAAATGATAATATAAATTTTGTAAGAAGTTTATCATTCATCAAAACTTCCCTCAGATAATCTACCTGTGTCTTTATTATAAATTAAATCACAAGCAATACCTGTATCACCAGTAAATCTATTTTTTAAAACTCTTGCAGTCATTACGTTAGATTGTATCTCGTCTTGTTGGTCTCTTTCAAAACCAATAACTGCATCTGATAATTGTGCTAAAGAATGACTACCTCTTAAATGCGATAAAGAAGTTTGTACTCCTTCTTCGTGGCCATTCTTACCTTCAGGTCTTTTTAAATGAGACACAACAAACATTGAACAATTAACTTCTTCTACAAGTTTTCTTAATGTTGTTATGGTATTATCAATTAATCTTCTTTCATCTCCATCTGATATACCTGATATAACTATTGATATGTGGTCTAAAAATATAACTTTACAATCTAAAGCTTGAACCATGTATCTTATACGGTTCAATAAATCTTCTGTATCTGCACTACCAAAATGGTCGTAAAAACAAATATAATTTTTTATTCTATTCCATTCATCAATAATATCTTGTTCAGGTATAGATTTTTTTACTTCAGGTATGTGTATTAATTTATTTAAACCTAAACCAACAATACCTCTTACACTTCTTTTTACATTTTCTTCTAATGCAATGTAGCCTACTTTAATTTTTTTATTAATTAAGTGGTGTGCAAGTTCACGACATACTTGCGATTTACCTGTACCTGAACCTGCACACAATAAAGTCAGTTCTCCATGACGGATACCTCCTAACTTTTTATTTAATCCATTCCATTGATAAGGAATAGTTTCAACAAAATCGTCTTTTAATAATAAATCTTTTGTTTGGCTTCCCTCTACAATACCTTGTGGTGTGTATGCTTTAGCTTCCCATATTGCATCATATAGTTTTGTTGCTTCACCTTTTTGTAAAAGTTCATTTGGGTCTTTAGATGGTAATGATGCTATCTTTACTTTTTTTACAGGTAATATGTTTGCACATTCTATACTTGCTTTCTTACCTGCTTCATCATTGTCAAACATCAATATGATGCTCTCAAATTTAGATAGCCATTCTAATTCTCTTTTAATATATTTTTTTGCAGACGTAGCACCTGAAGGTACTGAGACTACTGGGTATCTATTGTTTTGTATTTTACTTACAGAGAGACAGTCGATTTCACCTTCAGTAATAATTACCTTAGATTTATCGCCCCCGTCTCTCCATAAGTTTTGACCAAAGAGAGAGATGGTATTCGTATCGCCAAGCCATACAAATGACTTGTCTTTAAATCGTAAATGCTGTGCTGTTATGTTAAAATTTTTATCGTAGTAGTTAGCTATATGACATGGTTTTCCATTATATATACCTGTTTGATAATTAAATTTCTTACAAGTATCACTATCTATTTTTCTACTTGGTAATGCTTCTACTATTCCTTCAATCATTTTAAATTTTGCTTTTGGTTTTTCTTGTACTGGTAACTCTCCGTTTGTTTTTTTATAACTGTGGCAACCGAAACAAAATGTGTGGTCGTCATAAACGCCTACATTATTTCGAGAGCCACAGTTCTCACAAGGTGCATGATGAAGAAACTTACTCTGTTGGTTCATCTTCTAACTCCGCTAAATCTGCGTCATCAGTAAGACCGTCTTGAAATTTATAACCTTTAATATTTTCGTGTAATAAATACTCTCTTACATTAAAGTTAGGACAAGTTTTACTTTCGTCTAACATATAATGACCGACAATTTGTGCGTCAGGATATTTTAATAATAATTCTTCAAGTGTTTTCTTTAGTGCTTCCCATTGTTCAGCAGAGAAATTGTCTTCAGGTTCTTTCCAGTTTTCTTCTTTAGCACCACCAACTAAACATAATCCGTAGGACATGTGGTTATAACCTTTTGTATGTGCCTGAACAGCGTTATCTTCTCTACCTTGTTCTACTGTTCCGTCTCTTTTAATTACTTTACCGTAACCAATTTTTAACCACCCCCTTTCTCTGTGCCATCTATCTATTTCTTTAGCACCAACCTTTTGTGATGGTCTCGTTTGAGAACAATGTATGACTATGTATTTAGTCTCTTGTCTTGCCATGTTAATTACCTTTAATTTCTTTTAACCAGTTTTTTGGAATAGCTTCTTTAGTTGCACTTACACAATGATATGGAAACTCAAACATCTCACACCATTTGCCATAAGTTGTTTTTGATTTTTTACCAATTTTTGTTTTTGCGTTGGAAAATATAAAACGAATATCAAGTTTAGGATTTTGACTTTTTATAAGTCTCATCTTTTTTCTGTCTGCACTATTAAATGCACCCTTCGTTTCTATAATAATTTTTTTAGTATTGAAGTCTGGTGTATAAGTCTTTTTTATTGCAGGTTGGAAGTACGTAATCTTTATACCTTCATACTCAAAAGAAATATTTTCTTTTTTTAAAAAGTTATAGACCAGTTCTTCCAATCCTGATTTTAAAGTCTTAGTCTTAGAAATCTGCGTTCTCTTGAACTTCTGTCTTTTGAACTGCATTAGTTTCTTGGACTGTATAGCCATCTTCCTTGTCAAATAAATCAGCTTGTTGTGATTTACCTTCGACAAGTTCTATGATTTGTACTGCTTTTAACTGTAAGGTTACCCCCGCACCCAACGCAGGTACGTAATAATCTTTTGGTATAAAAGCGACTTTACCTTTTGTGCCACCCCAAATACTTGTTGATTGTGGGAATGGATTTTTATTGCTGTCAAACAAAGCAGGTTTCTGACTAAAAGCTTCTCTAGTCTTTTTATTGATACCTGTTGCTTTCATTTTAAATTTGAAGATAGCGTTACCATCTTCAATTTTATAAGGTTTAGGTGCTTGTTTAATCTTCTTACCCTTATTTTCTTGTTCAGCTTTTGCATTAGAAGCATCAAGTTCTTTGTCAATCAAAGTAATCATACTTAGTGCTTGTTTTTGCGGTACTTTTAAACTGAGTTTATATTCTCCTGCTTCGTTAAAACGAACATCAGGTTTATTAAGGTGAGGATAAACAAATTCGCCTAACTCACTTATATGTGTGTTATCTGACATATTGTTACTCCTTTTGTTAAACTAACTGTTAAGCTAGTCATAAGTGGTACTTAATTGCAGAAGTGCAAGTATTCATACACAGAAAAAGATAGACTGTTTTACTTGGTCTAAATCAAGGTTTCCTTTTTCTGGAATATTTGGAAACTTTTTTTGATTTTTTTCTGACAGCATTTGTTTCATATCCATTGCAAAATTAGCCAATACATCTTGACTGTATATTTCACAAAAGGCTTCACGTAATGCTATGGCCATCTTTCTATTGTCAGGTGCAACTACACCAAAACTGTCATGTATTAAACTAAAAGTATCTACACCAAGTTCACTTGCTTTTACTACAGCTAATTGTAATACACTTGCATCTAACGAATGTATAAAATTAGGACATATACTTTGTGCTGTTTTTCTTTTGTCAATTATATCTGTATCTGATTGTAAAGATAACTTAACAATACTATCACCCATCTTTGTCTTTACTCTTTTACTTTCTTTTTTATAACAAAGCATTTGTATTGGTAAACCTAAAGGTGAAGACCAAACAACTGGTAAATTTTCTGACGCAACAAGTCTAGAAATATCTTTTAAAAATTTCATAATATTTTTTGCACCAACTATAACTTCATTTATAGATTGCCAAACAATAGGTGTTAGCCATTGCGTAGCTTTAAATAAATCTTCACCAAACTCATGTTGTTTATTACGTTCAACTAATTCTTTTTCAACATGGTCTTGTAAGTATTGTCTACAAGAATACATAGTCAAAGAATATGGTAAACACATAACAGGTTTCTTACAAAGTTTTCTATCTACACCATAGTCTAACCAAGTTTTAGCAAGTGGGTCTTCCATATCTCTTAACTTCATAACTACTTTCTGTGCCACTAAAGAATACACATCTGCGGGTCTATTTTGTGGTACAAGGTTTGTTGCTTTACCACCAATCTCATCTCGCATCATAGCTGAGTAATGTTGTAGCCCTGAGTTAGAACAATCAGATTGTATTGGCAATGTCGTAACAAAACTTGCATCAAAGTCTGTCTTTGCAAAATCTCTGTATTCAAAACACCAAGCTAAAAAACAAAATGGTTTATCTGCTTCTGTCCACCATGTGTATTCAAAAGGTTTGTTTGCACAGTCAATAAATTTTTGTGAATTTTCTGTAACCCATTTAGTTCTTACTTCTAATTCTTCTTTATCAACTTCTCCAAATAAACCTGCACCTGCAATAGCAAAATCTATAAATGCTTCATCATCTGACATTGGTCTACCAAACTTAAATTTTAATAATGCTCTTGCATAGTCTGCACTCTGTGGTGAAAGCATTGCAGGTTTTGGATATATACGACCTCTAAAATCTAATTGGTAAGGATAAAAGAAACCTTCTTCATTTAAAAAATGTTTTGCTTCTTCTATAATTTGTCTTATCTGTATGTATTTAGATTTAGACTTTGCTCTATCCTTGTATACACTTTGTGCTTTTCTTTTCCATTCACGTCTTGCGTCAATGTTTGTATCAATATCAAATGGTTTTGGTGGTAACTCCATAGCTTCAGGATTGATAGGTAACTTTCCTAATGCTAAATCTTCTTCAACACATTTAAACAACACGTCATAAACAGGCTTATTAACTACCCACTCTGTCTTTTGCATTATGTTTACTGCTTGTGGTGGTATAGGCATCTCATGCCATCTGTTGTTTAGTTCTTCTAAGTATCTTCTATTTGTTGCTTTTATTAGATTGTAGTGCATTTGCTATCTCCTCTGGATTGTTGGTTTGATTAAATTTTCTACCATAATAACCACCTACAAAAGGTGACGACCAATCTCTTGGTGGCATTTTCATTGGTAAATATTTTGGAAACAAGGCTTCGTTTTTGATATTAAAGTTCTTTATTTCTTCAATAACTTTAGGTGTTGCTTCAACATATATTACAGTTTTTGTCTTATTTAGCTTTCTATGTTGATGTTTAATTAAGCCTAGTTTTTCTAGATAACTTATAATTTTTACACCTAAATGTAGACGACCTTCCTTACCCCAATCATCAAAAGCCAGACCATGTTTATTCATACAGTATGTCCACACCTTCTGCTTGTACTGATACCTGTTAGCATTTTGTGGTATATTTTTACCTAAAAGTCTTTTAGCTACATTGTTGTATTGTTCTTTGTGGTCAAATTTAAACTTAGTTATTCTAGCTTCGTGCATCAAACCAGTACCTATTTGTATAGCTAATTTATTCATTGTTGTTTCATCAGAAATACCATCAATAGTATTCTTTAGTGCAATCAATGAACAAGTATCCCAAATAGAACTACGGTTGTCTAAGAAGACACCATTATCAAAAGCTGTAGGTGGTAGGCATTGGCATATTAATTTAAGAGCAGTCTGGTGATTACCTGCTTCTCCTTTTGTCATACCTTTTACATCATCATTAATTAATGTTGACAGTTCGTTTATATATTTTTGCTGATACACAAGGCCATACAATGTTGTACTTTCTTGATGTTTTGCTTTCGCGTCATTGACAGATTTATTGTATCTATCAATACCACCACGTAACATAGCTTCTTCAAACTCTAGTTCTTTTGTAACTAATGCCACATAGTTATCTTTATCTTTGAATTTACCGCCAACACCAACTTTTAACAGTTCATCTAACTGTTGTTGCATCAACGATTTAGGTTGTTCTATTTGTGTAGACATAATGTGAACATTCTCCTTGATTTGTTTGCACTAATGCAAAGTTGCACTAGTTTTGTTGCACGTTGCACAGTAACCATTGCACTTGTGCAAGTACTAGTTAATAAAAAAAGGTGTTGCAATTAGCTATCTATTTGCACTAGTGAAATTATTTTATAGAGAAAGAGTTCCTAAGACTAGTGCCTTAGTGTTTTTCCCTAAAAAATACTCCTTTTCACTTTTTGTTGTGCAACAATTGCTGACTAATGCAACACCCTGTGCAACAAACGATTTCCAGTTGTTGCTTCTGGTAGGGAAGAAAGGATTTGAACCTTCACCTCTTACGAGACATGTTCCTAAGACATGCGTGTCTACCAATTCCACCACTTCCCCAAAAAATACTGTGGAATTTATAGACCTCATATTTAGTTTTTCAACACCTTTCTATTGTGGCCATACATAGAAACTACCTTACTACTATCATGCTCTAGTGACTGCATAGCTTCTAACATGCCTTCGTCTGATACTTTGTTGTAGTACTTTAAAACTGTGTCTTGAGATATACCTGCAAGTTTTGTTATAGTTTTTAGAGGTACTTTGTTCTCAGCTAACCTAGTTATAAAAGTATGCTTCGTACAATACGGTGTAATATCTAAATTTAATCTTTTAGAATATCTGTCAAACAATGTACGTAACCTACGTTTAGTCATGTTAGGAAATAACTTTTTATCTGCTCTTGCAAAAGCTACTTCTCTGTATCTTAATGCAATCTCTTTTGTTACTTCATTCATTGGTAAATCACCTGAGTACGTTTGAGTTTTATTTCTTTTAAAATTGATTGTAAATTTCTTGTCTTTACCTCTTGGAAATTTAATTAAATCAATAGTTAAGTTTTGAAACTCAAACTCAATACGCATACCATAACCATTTAACAACCACCTGAAGGCATCAACAAATTCTTGTTCACCATCAAATGTTGCTTCATCTACAATGTCTTGTTCTTCTTGCGGACTGATTATATTTTTCTGTTTTGTTTCAATTACAGCTTCATTCTTCCAACCCATGTGTCTTGTTATAACATTTGGACTACTATCTATTAATTTATCTGCTGACATCAATCTATTAGATAAAGCATATCGAAAAACATCACGCAAAAATCCTAATCGTTTGTTAAGACTTCTTGTGTTATAACTCCCAAGATTATTATTTGGTCTAGCTAAAATAAGTTCTTTCATTTTAGTTTTAAAATCATTGAGATGTTGTGGTGTTTGCATATCATGTAACTTTATATCTCTTGGAAAATATTCAAGAATATCTTTCGCATAAATTTTATGATTGCAGTAAGATGCCATCTTTTCTTTTTCTTTAAGAACTTCATCTATTACTTCACCAAGTACACCAACAGTTTTAACTTTCTTTTTTAATGTATTGTTAAAACCATTTGTTGCTATTGTCTTTTGC
>VTLG01017261.1_pt1 | contig 10439 bp, 11 predicted proteins | sample 4694571 | NCBI WGS metagenome assembly VTLG01 (sample SAMN12604809, study PRJNA352737) | marine metagenome | biome: ENVO:00000447; feature: ENVO:00000209|ENVO:00000569|ENVO:01000036; material: ENVO:00002151; isolation source: viral sequences binned using virsorter ... | reverse complement strand
TCGTGCAGCCCATATTTGGGTATCTACTCCTGTTTCTTTTTTTACTTGCTGTAATGCTTGCTCTTCTTGTGCAACTAGTGTGGTTTTTAATTTGTGCGCTGCTTCCACATCAACGCGAACACCTTTAAATTTCATATCAACTAAACAAGGAAACAATTCTGTTTCCATATTCATGATTGAATTTATATCTTGAAGATCAATTTCTTTTTTTAATTCTTGCCAGAGGTCTAAAGTTATCTCAGCATCCTTTTCTGCATATGCGCCGACATAAATGGCAGGTAGTTTATACATTTCTGCTTTGGCGTCAACACCCCAATCTTTTGCAGCTGCATATAAATCTGTTTCATTCTTTCCTTTTCCGGTGTATCTTTTACTGCAGTTGTTTAAGTCATAGCGCATTTGATTTTCATCAACCAAAGCCGAGGCTATCATTGTGTCGACTATTTTACCGCTGATACTTAAACCGAGCGCCCGTATCCAACAAACGTCATACATGGCGTTGTGAAAGATTTTTATTGCTGGTGTATTTAATACAGCTTGAAACCATTTTAAAACTTTTTTACGGTCCATGTTACCGCCGCCTTCATGAGCAATTGGATAATAACCACACCAACCTTTGACAGCTACAGCTATTCCGACAATTTCTCCTACTCCTACAACAGAACCAGAGCCTCTACTTATATTTAAATTAGGATCTTTAGTTTCTAGGTCTATTGAAATTTCATCATATTTAGATAGATCTGGAAATTCTTCTGGTGGTAGCCATTCTGTTTGTGGTTTAAAAAGTGGCATCTGCATCATTTATTTTCCTTTGGGGTTGGTTGTTTACGTTCTTCTGTTTGTCGTTTTGCTTCTTGGTAGGATTCTTCTAATTCTTTCTTTTCTTTCTCAACTTCTTCTAAAAAATCTTTTGTGGGTACTTTTTTCATTTCCCATTTAGTAATGATGTCACTAATTTGTTGATGAGGATAATTACGCGCTACCATGTCATTACGATAAGCTTTAATTTCTTCTAATAATTCTTCTAGTTCTTTATTCATCGGCATAATCTCGTTCAATAATCATTTCTATAAAGTGAATTGCTTTTTCTAAATCTTGTCTTTTTCCTTTCAATCTATGTCTCAAGATATATTTTATAACGCATCCTTCTGGGTATAGCAACTCATTTTCGATTACGAATTTACTTGGCTGAATTTTAAATTTCTGATAGTGTGTTCCACCGATTTGTTTGTCGTATGGCTTCATATGATAAATCCTTTGTTATATTGTTTGGGTTCTATAATATGTAAGTTTTCTTTTGTTCGTGTTGCACCAACATAAAATAATCTATTTTCATCATCTGGATTTTTTTCATAAGTGTCCAATGTTGTTTTAGTAAGATCAGTAAGAAGAACTACGTTTTGTGATTCACCACCTTTAGCTGCATGAATAGTAGAGAGTTCTATTCTTGGTTTTTTATTTAACTGTTCCCCGTTAGCTCGCATCTTTCTTAAATATTCTATTCGTCGTGATCCTGCGTCATCAAAGGCCTCAAACCAAACTTTTTTAGTTTTTAATCCAAAGTCTTTAGTTATTTGATCAATACCATAAAATGATCCTTTGGTCATTCCATGCATCAAAGTCTTATTTCTATGATTAGGAGACATATATCCATAAATTTTTTCTATTTGTTTATAAGATAATAACTGTCCTTGACGTAAATGTTCCCAGTCTGTGGCAGCTTCTTGAATATCTTTCTCATAACTACGTTTATGTCTAGTTTCATAATATAAACCTTTACGATATAAAGTATCTTCTACTTCTTTTAACATATGTTTAGTTCTAGCTAATATTAACCATTCACCAGAAGACATATCTACTGAATCAACATCAAAATGTCGTTGTAAACTTCCTTCATTAATTTTAGGTTGCCAGGTCTTATCTATTCTATGTTTAATTCTATTTATAATTCCCATTGCTAATTGATGGACTTTAATAGGTATTCTATGTGATTGTATTAAAGGAAGATTTATCATTTGATCTTGTAAAGCTATAAAAGAATCTACATCAGCTCCAGCCCATTTAAAAATAGCCTGATCATCATCACCTGCAATAAAAGTATCTTCAGTTTTATTCCAAATAGTTTTTGTCATATCCCATTGCATTAAAGACAAATCTTGGGCCTCATCAATAAAGATGACATCAAATTTAGGAGATAAGTCTGACTTAATAAAGTTTATAATCATGTCATTGAAGTCAATTAAGTTATATTCTTTTTTATATCTTTTTAATTCGTTATGAATAATATGTAGTTTGTCTAGTTCTAAGTCCTGTGTGTGTTCTCTTTTATTATACTGTTGTTCGGGTGTAATATTTCTGAGTTGTGCCAGTTGTATAATTTGTAAATACTCACTATCCGAAGTAAATATACCATGATCTTCCTGATGTTCTGCATAAGAAACTGGAAATCCTAGCTTTTTTCCAAGATCTTTATAGTGTCGGGATTGCATAACTTGATCTTTTTTAATACCAAGTTTTCTAAAAGCTAGTGAGTGTAAGGTTCTAAAGTATGGGAGATCGTCTTCTGTTAAATTAAATTTTTTAATTGCTTCGTCTCTGGCATGATATGCAGCTTTTTGTGTGAAAGCAAAATAGCCTATCTTATCTGGATCAGTTTCTTTTAGATAACTATCAACTTTTTTAAGTAAAGTTGTAGTTTTACCTGTGCCTGGTGGTCCTAATACTATTGTTTTCAAAACACATCCTTCGGTTTCAGTTCTTTTTGAACATAATCTTCTTTTTTCTTATCAAATTGTTTTACTGTAAAAACAGAAATTCTTTCTTTACCCACTCTTTTTTTATCATCACAATTACAATGATCTTTTAACATTTGTGCTGTACGTTGATAGTTTATTTCCCATCTCTGTCTCACTAAAAATTTGCTATAAAACATACTAAAAACAAAATGATGATATCCCCCATTAGTCCATACTCCTCCTTTCTTAAGATCTGTAACATCAGAACCTATGTGTCTATTTAAACAAAATTCTTCTAAATGATTTGTTAATTGATCTGCTGTTGTTACACCTTCGGGTGCTTCCACAGGTTCGTGGTTCTTCATCAGTGGGTTTATTATCATGTCCCAGTCTTTAGGTTTAACGGTTGGTGGTTTAAAATCTAGTTGTTCCATACACGCTTCTTGAAACAAACTTTGTTGTTTTAAAAACTTAACATTCTCCAGGTGTAAACGTTCACCATCAACGTTAAGATAGTAATAAGGTTTTTCTAATTTAATTTTTTGTAAATCGGTTAGTGCAGGAAATACAATTTCTTCTCCGATTCCAAACTTTCTACTTCTACATAATTTTTTATCACATAGATTACACATTGGAACATCATTACATTTATAGCCCCAATCTTTTTTATCGTGTTGTCTTTTAATTATATCTACTTCGGATTCACTTAACGGACTTGTAGAGGCTGCAATGTTAAACATTGTAATTCTACTTTTCCATTCTGCTGGCCATTTCTTTTTAGCGTATACACCAAAATGAAACATAGCATTATTTCTACCCCCTTCTGGTATTTTATTCATAGCCATAAGTTCTATACATGGTGGTGCATCATCATAATCTGATTTAGGTCTTTCTATTTTAATTTTTGTAATATCTTGTTGTACATTACGTTGGTACAACCCATAAAAGCCATCTAGACTAGCAGCGTTTCCATTTTCAAGAAAGGCATATCTTGTTGTATCGTCACCATTAAAGTATGGTAAGTTAAGGAAATTTCCTGTATCATCTTGCGATTTTAATTGAATTTGTTTTGGAAATACCTCTGATCCTCCATAACCTAATGCTGTTTTTATTTCTGTAAGTTTGTCTCTCATTCTTTCTGCTGACACCGACTCTGTGGTAAACAAAAAGACATGTGCTCCTCCACTCTTTGATCTGCACACTACCAAAGGTAATTTTAATTGTTTTATTTGTTCTATTAATTTTTTATGATCAAAACCCGCATAGGAATCTATATCTACACATCCCCATACACACTGGTTATCTTCATTAATTGGAATAATTCCTAAACTTTGTGTACCTTGTAAATGTTTTAACCAAAGCTCATCTGTCACTGGTTGTCTTACTACAAAAGATTGACCCTTTACTTTAATACCATTCTCTCCTGCTTCTGATACTTTAGTACATCCGTGAGCTCTTTCTAAGCCTTTAAATATATTTTTAAATTTTTCTATCATAATTTTGTCTTGGGCGTTTCCACTCTCGCTTCAACGCCCAATCCTAGGAATCTAGTTTGCACTAGATGATTAATATGGTGAATCGCTTTTTGATTCGTCAGATCCGTGTTTAACTTTCACTTGACCCTTGCTGTTTTTTTCAGCAAAGCTTTTAGCGATCGCATAAACACCTTTATCTGTAACCGGACCAACTTTAGATACATCCCATCCAAACCATGTTCCTTTGTCATTTGACATCTGAACTGTTTTTAGATTATAAATGTGGCTATATGTTGGTGGTGTAAATAAGCCATTTTTACCTTGTAGCTTAAGACCCATCATAATTGAATTCCATTTACGACTAATCTTTAATTGAGTAGCCTTCATAGATATCAAAGCTGTTGATGGACTTTTACCCATAAGAATCACAAAATGATTCGCAGTGTTTTCCAGATAATTACCATTCGGTAATCTATCCTTCCAAGATTTATCACGAGTAGTTGTACTCACGATATCACTATCTGCACTATGGATTGCTACAGGAGCATTTCCAGATTGACCTCTGTCCTGCCATTCGACATACTGTCTTTCATAATGGACTGGTATAACGTTTATACCTTTGGTTCCATCATAAAGCTCTTTGGTCACGCTGTTTACAATCATTCCAGGTTCTGCACCACTAATAAACTTGGCGTTTTGTTTATTAACCTCTGGAGATAACTGTCCTAAAACTTTCAGAAATGGTAACGCAAGATCTTCTTGCGTCATATTCTGAGAGCCTGCATTTGCATCGGCCTCGAATAAATTCGTAGACAATGCACCTGCTTCTTCTTTTCTTTGTACTTGGTTCATGTTTATTTTTTCCTCTTTATTGTTGTTTTATTTCCAACGAAAACGTTGAAAAGCTCGGTTGGCAGTTCCTTACCCGCCTCAATACGCTCCCGAACTAACGCTTTAAGAGTCATGGGCTCAACCTTCAACTTTTGTGTCGGTTGAAACCCACGCTCTTGTGCAAGAGCAGCATAATCAGCTGCCTTGTTATCTTCGTTACGACCAAAAGACACGGATATCTCATTTTTGATTATATCTCCTAGTCCATTGTTACGAAGCCAGTTAAACGCCGCTTCTCTATTTGCTATAGTGATGTTGGCGCTATAATTTGGTTTAACATCTACCGAAGATCCATCCATAAGTTTTAAATGGGACAAACCCATTTCAGACATCATAGTTGGAATAAGTTCTCCCGATATATGTTCTACTTCTTTTTTTGTATTTTTTATATTCTCCTCCTGCAGTTCAAGTCTACTTTGTAATGATTCTAATCTTTCAACTTGATCAGCTAATGATCGAATATTTTCTGTTTTAGTTATGACCTTTGCTTGGTCCTCTTCAAAATTAATACTACTCATCTATTTTTCCTTTCTCGTATAAGTCTATTGTAATGGAATAATATTTTCTTTCTTGTTTATCCCATTTTAATAAGTTGTATTTACCGTTGGTTATATCAGAAACTATAGAACATGCAACGCCAATAATGGCAGGATCCCCTGTTAACAAGAGATAGTCTGATGTTTTATAATTTACTAATTCTTTTCTAAGTTTAAAAATAAGTGGACCTGGAGAAAATATTATCTGTGAAAGTTCTGGTAATAAAAATTTAAACTTTCCATACTCTGCTGCCCCCATAATATTTATTTTGGGTCGACCATCTTTAGTTCCTGGAATTTCTTGAATAACATAAACAATTGGTGGATCGTTCTTTGTCTTAATATCTTCGTATCTCATTATTTTTTCTTTCATGCTTGACAATATAGGTTCGAATTGTTATCTTGTCAACTAGAAAGAAGAAAAATTATGAACTATAAATTTAAAACAAAACCGTATGCGCATCAAATGACTGCGTTAGAAAAGTCATGGAGCAAAGAAACCTATGCCTATTTCATGGAAATGGGTACCGGAAAAACTAAAGTATTAATTGATAATGCTGCTATGCTTTATGATAAAGGCAAGATAGACGGTCTTTTAATTGTTGCACCTAAAGGAGTAATAGGAACTTGGTATAATCAAGAACTTCCAACTCATTTACCAGAGCATATAGAGAATGTGACTATATTATGGCAAGCAAATATTACAAAAACACAAAGAGAGAAACTAGAGACTCTTTTTGAAGTAGAAGAATCTTTACATATATTAATTATGAATGTTGAAGCTTTTAGTACTCAAAAAGGAGCAGATTTTGCATCAAAATTTTTATCTTGCCATAGTACCTTAATGGTTATTGATGAAAGTACTACTATTAAAAATCCAAAAGCACATAGAACTAAAAATATTGTTAGATTATCTACGGAGGCTAAATATAGAAGAATAATGACGGGATCTCCTGTTACAAAAAACCCGTTAGATTTATATAGTCAATGTCAATTTTTAAGTTCATGGTTATTGAATTTTGCTTCTTATTATTCTTTTAGAAATAGGTATGCTGAAATGAAGACTTTAAACATGCATGGTAGATCGATTCAAGTGGTAGACAAATTTAAGAATCTTGGGGAGCTTTCTGATACGCTTAAAAGTTTTTCGTACAGAGTATTAAAAGAAGATTGTTTAGATTTACCCGATAAGATTTATATTAAAAGACAAATTATATTATCTCCTGATCAAAAAAAGCTTTATGAGCAAATGAGAAAAGAAGCTTTAGCTGTTTTAAACGGAAAACAAGTTACAACTGTTAATGCCTTAACTCAATTAATGAGACTTCATCAAATTACTTGTGGGCATTTTACTGCAGATGATGGCACTACTCAAAGAATTCCTAACAATAGAATTCGTGAGTTGATGGATATCTTAGAGGAAACTGAAGGTAAAGCTATTATATGGGCTCATTACCAATGGGACATAAAAGATATTATTAAGGAAATTGTTAAGGAATATGGTCCGGGATCCGTGGTTGATTATTATGGGTTAACTCCTCAAAGTGAACGAGACCCTAATAGAGAGAAATTTCAGTCCGACCCTAAGTGCCGGTTTCTTATTGGCACCCCTTCTACGGGCGGCTATGGCCTTACTCTGACGGCTGCAAACACCGTAATTTACTATTCTAACGGATATGACCTAGAGAAGCGATTACAGTCCGAGGACCGTGCGCACCGAATCGGGCAAAAGAAATCTGTTACTTATGTAGATATCAATGCGCAAGATACAGTTGATGAAAAGATTGTGAAATCTCTGCGAAAAAAAATTAATATAGCCTCTGAAGTTCTTGGGGAAGACCTTAGATCATGGATATAGTAGGATATACACGCGAGGCGCGCAGAAATTTCAAACACCTTATTTTATAAGGATTTCTTTCGCACGTTTTTCTTCAGGTGGATTATGTTTTAAATTTATTTTCAACATTCCATCTTCTAACTTAGCCCCATTGCATTCTACATACTCAGCCAATTGTAGCTGGCGTTTGAACGATCGTTTAGCAATGCCTTTATGAACAAAGTCTTCTTTGTCTTCAGAAGAAGTTCCTTCAATAGACAATACACCATCTTGAACCTGGACTTTAATGTCTGACTTTTTATAGCCAGCTAGTGCCATTTCAAGACTGTACTTATCTTCTCCAGCTTTCTTTATATTGTAATGCGGAAAGCCTGCATTGATGGTTGGCAAACGGTGAAACCTATCGAAGAAATCTTCGAAGCCGATTGCATTGTTTAGGAAATTGTTTAAGTTTATTAGATCAGTCATAGTAACCTCCTTGTTAGACAGTTAATAATAAGAGCCTCCTAAAGCACTCTTAGGTTTCATATATATTATTTTTTAAAAATTACAACTACTTTACGTAGCGATCAGTAGATAAACCAAGGATAGGTTTGTATTCTGTCTTACCAGAGTCGGTTTTAATGGCCAGTAGATACTCTTTTCTATTACTATTTATCTCTTTCTTATAGCTTACGTGAACCCACCCAGAGTTGGGTTGCCCGGGCTCAAAATATTCTAATATCAGCTGGTCAAACATAAGGTTTTCCTTGATCCAGTCACTGACTTCGTTGTTGGGGGTGCCAAAGATCTCAAAATCCGCCGCCTCTCCCTTGCAGTGTTGCGATTTGCTTGAACTACCTATCTTATTTGACAGGATTTCGTTGCGATATCCGCTGGAAATGGTAACTGTGTGATTAAAGTGGTCTCTAACGGGCTGTAGGACCCTCTCACAGAGCAATCTTAGGTTCTCCTGCTCATCCTCACTAGGGTTATTGTCAAGGCCCATCCTTGTGGCTGTCTGTGACTTACAGAGCTCTGCTAAGCTAAAATTTTTAGATAATTTCATAGTTTTAATGTGTCATTAAGGAAAAAATAACATAAGCCATGCCACTAATTAAAGCACCAACAGATACTAATAGAATACTTTCTATCCTATTAATTTGGGTCTCTAATTTAAGAATTTTATCATGGGTCTGCTTTTGCATAATCCTGCAGAGCTTTTCATGAGATTCTATTTTTTGTTGCGCGTTGTACTTAGCCATGGGTTTTATTTTAACCTCGTGGGAATAGTAAATCTAGTTTTTGTTGGGTTGTCAAGTTAGAAAATTGATTAGTTTGGCCCGCCGCTGCTAGCGTTTGAGCTTCTACATTAGGTAGATTTAGGGATAAAGGAGGTGCTACTTCTTGACCTGTCTCTGTTCTACTCGCTATTGGATTAGGGAAATCTGGGAATTTTCCAAGGCTTAATGGAAGTTCTGAGAATTCACTTTCTAGTTCAGATATAATATCCATTGCTTGATCTAATGGATTAGGAAGTCCTAATTTATCTGCGTTTTCCTGAAAGGCATCTGCAACATTGTTAGAAATTTCATAAGGTCTAAAAATATTTTCATCAATAGAACTTACCTCTATGTTAGAAATTCTATCGAGTGCAGAATCAAAAGCATCTTCACTTATGTTTAATAATCTAGCAGCATCCATGTCTGCTTTTAAATTTTTCTTAACTCCGAATAAAGCCCGATTGGTATTGATGTAAGCGTCAACAATCTCAGCTGGAGATATAGGTCCACCTCTTAATGTATTTCTTGTAAACAATGCACCGGATTCTCTAACTCCTTTTTGATAGTCAGCCACTTTAAATTTCATTGTTCGATCTGGATTTACTTTGACTCCTCTAAAGCCAAACAGTCCTGCAAACTCTGGACCAAACTCATAGGTCTGTCCATACTTATCGAACTTACCTTTTTCTAAAACATCCACAGGTCTTAATGACTTATCTAATCTTACTAGTTGCGGATAAGAGAAAGGCATCACTGCTTTAACTAAATGTTTAAACATTTTGTCAACTTTGTCTCCAGCATTATCTTGTGCACTATAAACTTCAAATCCATCTCTTGTTCTACCACCTCTTGCTATAAGATCTATTACTGCTTCCGTCCAAATAGATTCTGAAACAAATGGCAAAGCAAACTCTTTCATACCGGTCATCATTCCTAATAAAAAGTCATCCATGATTCCATCTTCATCTGTTCTTCCGTCTGTTACGGCATTAATGACAGATTGAATAGGTCTTGTTAAAGTATCGTATGCATTAGCGTGACTAAAATCTACATAACTAAACTCACCTGTTTCCTTGTCCTTGATTGGAAGGATCGTTGAGTTCTTAGACCACTCCGCAACGTATCTTCTGATCGCTTCTCTTTCATCATCGGTTACATCATACAGTGCTTGGAAAGCTTCTGCTGTTGCGTAAGGTACCGCTGCTGTTGTAACACCAAAGCCGAACAGTCTAGTGTATCCAATGGTTTGGAAAGGTTTTACCACTGTGCCATCAGCTAACGTAATAGTCTCGTTGATCTCTCTTAGTCCTCGTCTAACAATGTTAGTTCCTGTTCTTGCAATCTCTGCTGGGAAAGATACGAAGTTTCCAATTGGCCATTTACGTAGGCCCTTAACAAAATCTGATACGTAAGAATAGTTTGGAATATTATTCTTAACTATATCTGCTGCTTCTTTTTCTAACCATTCTTCTGTTAGTCTTACTTCATTGCCTGCTGAATCTTTAAACCATTTACCTCTAGTCATTCCATGTTTTTCAAAAGCTTTTGCTAATCTAGATTTTTCAATAGCCCATGAATATATTTTCCAGAAGTCATCTTCAGCTGTGTATAAATCTTGTCCAACGTTTTTTATTTTTTGTAAAGGTTTTAGTAACATCCTCATTCCCTTTTCCCCGGTCATCGTAGCACCGAAGTTAACATCT
>VTLG01012623.1_pt1 | contig 10440 bp, 12 predicted proteins | sample 4694571 | NCBI WGS metagenome assembly VTLG01 (sample SAMN12604809, study PRJNA352737) | marine metagenome | biome: ENVO:00000447; feature: ENVO:00000209|ENVO:00000569|ENVO:01000036; material: ENVO:00002151; isolation source: viral sequences binned using virsorter ... | reverse complement strand
TTTCCATCTGGAGATACTCCTGCCATGCCTGCTAATTGACCATCAGGTACCTTAAAGTACACTGAGTCGCAGTTATTTATTCCTACGACTAATGCATTTTCAGGGTCATGTCCATGACCTTCAGTAATTTCTCTGTAGTCATCTGGTAGTAAATTGGAAGCTACTGAAATAGCAGCCTCCAATGTTGCTGGGTGAATGTATTTAGACACGTGTATAATTTTTATTAGTGTATTTACCTTCCCACTGATACGAAACTATCGTAGCTGGTGAGGGGTGTTTAGATTTTACAGTAATTATTAAATTCTTATTTCTTTCATAACAAGGTACTACTCCTGTCACATCTGGTACAAAACCTACATTGTTTGCATTATAAGCATCTGCGGGAGTTGATTCTACTTGTTGAGTAAATAAAGGTTTACCTATTCTATTTACTTCCATATTGTAAAATCCAACTTGTCCAAAATTAAATTTAATTCTATGTACTATTAGATCAGATCTTGTATCTCTTCTAGTAGCATTACCAGCTCTGTAAGTAAAGAAAATTTTAGGTAACTCTACTTGCATTTCAAATTGATATCCAATAAGAAACGTTTCTCCAGACCAGTTTCCTGTTATTTCTAAGTTAGAACCATTAATAGTTACGTCTGCAAATCTACCTAAATTTGTAAAGTTTCCAGATCCTGAGTTATCAGTATCGTAAGCTGCAATTTCATTAGAGCTTTCAAATCCTGTAGGTTTTGGAAAAGTAGTTTTGTTAGTTGTACTATTGTAAGTACCACCACCTGTAGTAACACTTGTGCAATGATCTAAATGTATAGGATAATCTTCTCCAGCAGTTACAAAATGACCGTTATCATCTAACTTAATAGAATACTTTAATAACTGATCTTTGTTGTTATTTCTTACTACTACATATAATGCATCGTCTAACATACAATGATACTGAACAGTGCCTGTTACAGTCCATTGAAACCATGCTTGTAATATTCTTTCATTACCAGAAACAAAATATCTGTAACCATACAAAGTAGGTGTATCTTCTTCGCTAAATAATATCAATCCATTTTCTCTAGAATTAGATATAATTTTTAAATCTTTCTCAAATAACTGAGATACTACTTTACTTTGTTCTATAACGTCTGGTTCTCCTTCTCGTCTAATCTGTGACATTTCAAAGAATCTACTATATTTATTAGCATTATCTAAAAATCCTATAGTAGTTCCTAAATTAACTGGATTAGTTTTATGATTAAAGTTGTAAGAAGAAAGTCTGTTTATTTTTGCTGTATTAGGATTAAGTATATCACTATCTGTAGTCAACATAAACTGTTGATTTTTTGTAAATATAACTAAACCTGTATTAACTTGTATTGCATCAAAAACAATAGCTGGGTATGTAGAGCTACATGATAAATCTATAGGGTCTACGTTAGAAAATGTTTGTGCAGTCTTAGCCCAAAAATTAAAAAAGTTTCCCGGACGAGACATAATTACATTCTCATCACTAAGCATTACTAATCTATTTCTAAAGAATACCATTTTATTGATAGTCTTTCCTACAAAAGAAGCTTGTGGGTTTGTACCGTCAGGGTCAGTATTACCTACTTGTGCACCTTCCCATGCTACCTCTGATAAAGTAAATGTTGTAGAGTTAGTTCTAACTAACTGTAATGGCATAGTAGTAGCATCAAAATTAATTTTATCTCCCGGTCTTACACATTCTTCCCACACACCTTCACCATCAAATCCATTGTTAGCAAAGAATTTTAAATAATAATCATCTTCTTCGTTTGCACTATTAGCTACCTTTACAACAAATCCATTTTTTGATTGACGTGGTAAGTCATCTACAGTAAGAACTTCAGCAGCTACTACATTTATTAAATCGTTAACCGGTGTAGAAACGTTAAATGTATTTTGCTCAACTCCATTTACCACATTAGAAGTTCTCGTAATATAAAGACCATTACCTATTTGTTGTACTGTATTAAAGTTTCCTGTAGCTAATAAATCTGTTCTAAGAGAACCAAGTATAGATTCTGCTGTTACTGTTGTTTTAGTGTCAAAAGCAGTAGGGTTAGGTCTAATTAATCCAAGGTTAGCTTGCACTTGTGATGTACTTATTTCATCAATAGTTACTTTATAATAACCATCTTTCATATATACAAAGAAATAATCGCCCTGTTGCCATCCCTCGCCCCCGTAAAGGAGGTCGTTTGTTGTGTTGTACCTTGTCCTATACTCTACGTTTGATCCACTTCCTACGGGCGTAGACTGCCCTGTGGTAGTAATTCTAAAATATAGATTAGATCTACCTGTCTGTCCGGCTACGTTAGATGAGTTATATATATTTACTTGATAACTAAAATTTTGGTCACTTTGACTTCCGCTAGATAATTCACCACCTACAGCATCTCTATCAACTAAAGTACCACCACTTGTTACTTCAAATATTCTAGTTCCTACATTAGGACCTAAATCATCTGACCCAGACCCTGCATCATCATCACACCTAGTAGTATTATTTACTCTATTTACATGAGTATCCATATGACCATCACTGGTACAATAATTATTACTAGATCTCACCATGTCTACACTAATTCTAGTTGCTGTAGAAACTGATTGAGTAGCTGTAGAATCAAATAAATTTAAAGAATACTGAGCTGCATACTTTACTGTTTTTAGTTCTATAAATACCTCAGGAGGTCTTAAAGGTTCTATAGTATTAGCCATAGCAACAGTTTTAGTTCTGTTAGTTAGAAACGTAAAATCGTTGATAGTTAGTGTCTGTATGTCCTCATCATTAGTATGTGTGAGGTAGTTAGTCATAGCAGTTGTAGCACCTGTAACAGTCATTTCTGAACCATCACTACACTTCCACATATTTATATCGCCAGCTCTACTAACTTGACCTACATACTGTTCATCTTCATCTCTGTAATAATGAAACCATCTACCATTGGCAGTTGAGTTGTTAGTCCCATCACTAAGAGAAGCTACTAATTTTCCACCGGGACGTTTAAGTAAACCATGTGTTACATCAGGTAAAACATTGTTTGCAACATTAACCTGTCCCGGAACTTTTAGTTCATCTGGCTGTTGAGAAACGCCACCGGTTAATGTAGGTACTAATTGTGTAACACTTGCCATTATCTAATTAATGCTTTGTAAGGTTGATAGGCGTCGTAGCCTTGTTCTTCTCGGAAACCAAAGAAACTATGATCTCCTTGTTGGGTGTCATATTCCATAACGTTTGCTCTGTTCTGTGCTTCCTGAGTTTGTAATAATCTAGCTAGGTTAGCATCACCAACTAACTGTGTAGCTGCTCTAGTAGATGCTTTAGCTATTATGTATCTTTGGAATGCAGAAGGTATATCTTCAAAATCATACAAGTATGTAGCGTCTACTAACACGTCGTTAGAAAACTCAAATGTATGATTTACTTTGTCATATAGTTTTCCTTCTCTTTTTACAACATCAAGATTCCTAGTTATCTGCCCATCATGTATGTCATAACGTAGCATGTTGGTAGGAATACTAATATGTTTGTTTGCATCAGGAACAATCTTAACATGTTCCTCAGTATTAAAATGCCACCCTTCGTTTAACACATCTTTAGTAACTTCTACTAATAAATTATATATGTATGAAATTTCTGGGTTTGTACTAATCAATGCACCTGTTGCACTTTTTAACTGTGTAATAGGTGATTGACCTATGCTACCCAAGATAGAATTAACTGCGGATAGTTCGGTATCGGTTGCTATTGGTGTAGTCATAAGTAAAAAAAGGGGGACACGAAGTCCCCGTATAAAAAGTAAATTAAGCGTTTGTTGGGTAGTTGTCACCGAACGCAGCGTTACCAGTAGAACCAGCATCTGCACCAGCAAGAAACTCAACACAAGCAGCAGGGTTTAGGAAATCTGCCCCCATAGCTAGTCGTCCCAATATTACATCTCCTTGGTATACCACGGACACATCTCCAGATGTTACCTGAACTTGTGGTCCGATAGCTTCTACAACACCAGCAGCTTCTCTTTGGAAGACAAGACCGCAAGAGTTAGCGAAGTCAGATGTATTACCGTAGTTATTGTTAACTCCAGTTTGGTTAGATCTAGCATCTTCTGTGCCTTCTCCAACGAATGAACCTACATTACCGGGTGATGTTACACCGGGGTTTGCAGCTCCAGCAGAACCATACTTAGTACCATACTGTCCAAAGAAAGGAATGTTCATTGACTTGTAGATCTTGATGCCTGCAATTTCAATGATACCTTCTCCGCCTTGTAAGGCTGTACCTTGTACGTCTCTGTTTACAAGACCACTAGAACCAACAGCTTGTATAAGTTCGTAGTACTGTCTTGGGTTTAGTACAGCTACTCTACCATCAGTAGATACGCCTTTCTCGTCTAGTGCAGCAGCAGCATCATAGAAGCCTGCTATTAGACACTGAGAGTCGTATGCTGCTGTAGCATTAGTAACTCCAGATCTTGTTAATCTGATTTGTGTACCGCCGGGTTCAATGAAACCGGACTTTGTGATTGGTGAAGCAAGACGTGCTCCCTTCGCGATTGCACGGAAGATAAGTCTGTCATACTTCTGAGCTAGAGCATATCCAATCTTCTTAGATATTTCTCCTCTCAATTCATAGTGTGCTAGTGTTTCATCTAGCTCATATACAAACGCCGAGCTTATTAATAGGTCGTCGCATGTTATGGTTTTTTCAGCTACTGGAGGTGCTCCGTCGCTGTTTCCGAGAATACTATTTCCGGGTGTATGGAACTCGGCTTTTGTGTGTCCAGTGTAGATGAACTGCAAAGATTTTCCATTTTTTAGAGTTCTCTTCATAACGAGATCCCTTGCTATCGCATTGTGTTGGAAGCCTTTGAACATTTCTCCACTAAACAATTTAAGGTAGAGTGCTCTTGCGTCACCTGTGCTATTGGATTGACCAGCACGGGTTAATGAAGAGGTCATACCTGAACTCTGTTGAGCCATTATTATGTCCTATTTTGAGGGGTATATTGTATCGTTCCTAACGTTAGAATTGTAGCAGTCTTAATTGGTCTTACGTGAGACTGGCACGTTTGTGGTCTATCCCACCGTATATACGGCTGATGGTATCCTCCTTAGAGGGCAAAAGCCAGATTGAGTAGGGAGGGTTCGCACCTCCCCTGTTCGGCTTTAACCGATTACTCTTGTGTAAGCAACGCCACGATATACGAAAGTAACTTTCATGGTTATCTCCATATACTAAGCCCCGTTCCATGCTTAGTCGTCATGCGTCCCATAAGGGATGAACGGACGTAGCGTTATTCTTCAGATTTTTTTTTTGAAGATTTTTTTTTCTTAGCTTCTTCAGCAGCTTTAGCCTCAGCAGCAATTCTTTCTTCTCGCTGCCAAGTTAGTGTACTTTTAAAAACCATTTTTATTTACGTTTCTTAGCTGTTTTAGCTGCACGTTTAAAGTTAGCAGCAGTAGGTGCTCCGGAAGCTCCGGGCTTTCTCATCTTCTCACCAGAGCCAGCAGCTATGCGCTTTCTCTTGGCATGGATGTTGGCGTATAAGCCACGCTTACTTGCCATACTTCTTACCTCCTTTTTTCATGCCCCCTTTACAGGAGCCTTTGCCTTTGTGTGCCATTACTTTTTCTTCATATTTTTAGAAATAGCCCTAGCTACCTTAGCAGGCATTTTAGGGTTTTTAGCCATTAGTTTTTTGGCTGTGCCATTTTTCTTGGCTGGTTTTTTTCCGTAGTGTCCGGGCATAATTAACATTTCCATCGGCGCATGGCAAGCGCCTTACGAGTAGGTTTGCCATTTGGTTTTTTCATAGGACCTTTCATGCCCCTAAATCGGGCACAAAAAGATCTCTTGCGTGGACCACCTCCGGGCTGTGGAGCCTTGAGGTTTGAACCGGTTGCTCTATTGTACTTCGCTCTCCCGGCTGCCGTTAGTCCTCCCTTCCGGCTTTTGTGCTTGCCCATCCGCAAGCTCACGTTCTTTGCCATTGCTATTACAAAATTCAAATCGAGTTGGACTCGCTTTCATCTTATCGTTTTGATGAGACATATTATTCCAGTGGCGTGTAACTCCTGAGATGATAAACAAATTAGTTATTAAAGTTAAAATTAATACAAATTTATTAAGCAATTTCTGGAGCTGTTAGTGCTATTTGTGTAGACTCAGCATTAGCTAAATCAAGTGGGAAGTTGTGAGCGTTACGCTCATGCATAACCTCGAAACCGAGGTTGGCTCTATTTAATACATCTGCCCATGTAGGGATTACCTTTCCGTTGACATCAACTACTGATTGGTTAAAATTAAAACCGTTAAGGTTGAAAGCCATAGTGCAAATTCCCATGGAGGTAAGCCATATGCCAACCACGGGGAAAGTACCAAGAAAGAAATGTAGAGCACGAGAATTATTGAAAGAAGCATATTGAAATATTAATCTCCCAAAGTACCCGTGTGCAGCGACAATATTATATGTCTCTTCATCCTGCCCGAACTTATAGCCATAGTTCTGCGATACGTCCTCTGTTGTTTCTTTAATGATAGAGGAAGTAACGAGACTTCCGTGCATAGCAGCGAATAGAGCTCCACCGAATACCCCAGCAACACCGAGCATGTGGAACGGATGCATAAGGATATTGTGCTCTGCCTGAAATACAAACATGAAGTTAAAAGTACCAGAAATACCAAGAGGCATACCATCACTAAAACTCCCTTGTCCGAAAGGGTACACTAAAAATACTGCTAAAGCTGCTGAGACTGGAGCTGTATATGCTACAAATATCCATGGTCTCATACCTAGTCTGTATGATAGTTCCCATTGTCTGCCTGCATATGCAAGCACGCCTATCAAAAAATGAAAGACAATAAGTTGATATGGTCCACCGTTATATAACCATTCGTCTAAGGTTCCGGCTTCCCAAATAGGGTAGAAATGTAGTCCGATTGCGTTTGAGGAGGGGACGACTGCTCCTGATATAATATTGTTTCCGTATAATAACGAGCCGGAAACTGGCTCACGTATGCCATCTATATCTACAGGCGGTGCTGCGATAAAGGCGAGTATGAAACATGCAGAAGCTGCTAGTAAGCATGGAATCATTAACACACCAAACCAACCTACGTATAGGCGGTTGTCTGTGCTAGTAACCCAGTTACAAAACTTCTCCCAGTTGGTAGTAGTGTCTCTTTGTAATGAGATTGCTGCCATTTGATTTTAGCTTGAATGTATGTGGTCGCATTCCTCTTCGACTTTAGAGAGGAAAAATTGGATGACTTTATATTTTTCTTTCATAGGAAGTTCTGCATCCAAAAGAACTTTGTATCTTGCTTGTTGAAAATCAAAACAAGACATCTTCCACTTGTATGGAGGGACTTGCCTCGGCTTAGAATACGCCGGGGATAATCTGACCAGTGGTGACATAGGCACCAACAGCAGCAACAAAGCCAAGCATCGCTGCCCAGCCGTTAAAACGTTCTGCTTCATGTGTAAAGATTGGGTTTGTGTTGTGGTGTGACATTTCAATTAATTGAATAGGTGGTTCGTAAGGATACTCATTTTCGAGTAGGGTGTCTAGATCTCTTGTTTTCATTTTAATTGATCTAGAGCTTTTTGTTTTTTCTTAGCAGTATCTTTTATTTTTTTCCAGTTACTACCAAACTCGGAAACCATTTGTCCGAATTTTTTGTAAGAATTTTTTGTTTGTTTGTTCATTAGAACTGAAGATTTGATTGATCTAATTTTCTGAGAACATCATCTCTGTATGCCTCATCTGTATCATAACGTGGGTCATTCATAGCTGACATTAATTCTGCCTGCGATCTAAATATACCATCGTTACTACGAGGTGCCCTACCTTGTAGAGTTCTACCCTCGCTACCAAAAGCATTATCATACTGTGCTTTCAGTCCTGCAAGAGCTAAATTAATAGCTTCTACATTTCCTGATGCAACTAGATTATCATAAGCTAGTACCTGTTTTTCAGGTAAGTTGTTGGCAGCCCAAGATACAATATTGGTATATTGTTTTTCACCACCAACGGAGTTTTGTATTTGATTTACCTGTGCATCAGGTATGTCTACTTCCTGCTGTTGTTGTGCAGGAGCATTTTTAATTGATTCGACATAAGCATTAACTAAATCAGTGCTACTCATTGCTGAAAACTTTTCAATAGTTTCCGGTGAGAGAGAGTTTTCGTTTCCGTAGTACTCCTCTGAAGCTTGCATTATTAAGTCGTATGCTGGTGAAGTTTCAGTAGTTTCTTCAGATAATTCCGAATCATCTGCCTCTCCTTCTCCTTCGTCAACTTCTGTTTCTCCTTGTCCAAGTTTACTTTGTAACTCTAAGTATGCTTTTTCTAACTCTTGTGGGTTGTTATATTTCCCTGCTAGTAACCCTTCTTGTTCTGCTACTAACTTTTCTCCAACTTCAAGAGAGTTCTGTTCTTCGGGTGAAAGAACTTCTGTTTGTGGAGTATTATCATACGATAGTGTTTCTGCCATTATTCCTCAATAGGTGGTTCTTCTTCTTGCATAGCTGCTTGTATGTCTGGGTTCTTAGTTGGGTCCATCAAAGGACTACCAGCAAATTTACCAGCTTGTTGCACTAAAGCTTGTTGCTGTTGTGCTTGCATCTGTGCTTGCATCTCTTGGTCTATCTGTTGCTGACTCTTAATAAGATTCAACACGTCTATACCTTGAGCTGCTGCTAGTCTACGTATAGCTTCTAGCGGTTCTACAAACTTCATCAAAGCTTCTGGTCCTAATGTCTGTGCAATAGTACCAATAAACTGAGTCAATGATTCTCTATCCTGTCCTCTACCTAATGCATTTATACCAGCTACGATTGTAGGTCTGACTATATCTTTAGGTAACTTAGGTATCTCATTACTACGTTGTAAAACTAATAGTGTACGATTTAGATAAGGTATTAGAAACTCAATAGTTAACAAACTAAATATGCCACCTAGCTGTTGTTCAAGTTCTAACTGTGTAAGTCGTACCTCTTCTGCTGTTACTCGTTCAGCTTGTCTTATATTCATCACTAAGAATGCTTCGAGTAATCTTTTCTCTATCTGATTAGCCATGTTTGCAGCAGTAGAGAAATCGGCTGTCTTGCCCACTTGTACTACCTGTACGTCTTCTGCACGTCCAGATACAATGGCACCATTGCCAGCCTTAGCAATAGTCTGTGGCTTAGTTGTGGATGATGGGCTGACTAGAAATATTACTTTCGACGCTGCTGCTGCTCCTTCAACAAGAGCTTGAGATAATCCCTCAACTGTTTTAAGGTCTCCGAGGAACTCCTCGACTCTGCCTCTGCCATAATCTTCTCCGTCAACTGTATTAAACCTGAGCACTAACCACGGACTTGCATTTTTAGGTGCAGTACTACGGCTACCGGGAATAATTTTATCAAATGCTTCCTGATACCATACCCACCTACCATCAATTAATTTGACACAAGTGTATACTTCTATGTCATCCTTGTCCGTAGCTTTTGTCTCATCTACTACCCCTTGTTTTGGTGATGAATCCGGGATATCTATATCCATCACTTTTCTATTGATTAGTTCTTTAGTAACTATCTCTAAAACGTTGCCGTTCCCATCACGAGAAACAACGTATCTTGAAAGAGGATAATTTTTTAGACCATCTTTACCCATAAATATAAGGGCGTTACCACCAACGATCAAATGCTTGAGTGCTTGATGAATAGTTACTCTGTCATTTGAGGCTGCGATATATTCCATTATCATTCTCTCCATTTTGGAGAAGGATAGGTCTAACTCTCCTTTTACCTCTGGCGTAAACTCTTCGCCCAGTTTATCTTCTCGTAGCTGTAGCTTAAAAAAACTTGTCTGGGGAGGAAGTATAGCAAGCATAAGTTTTGCTGCAAGAGTTACAACACACTTACTACCTATGCTTTGCCATGGCACTTTCAAAGATTCGTGGTTTGGTCTAGACGATAGATCGTCTTGAATTAGATAAGGCAACGTAAGTTCTGAACACTCAACTGCTTTGTCTAGAAATTCTCTACGACCTGTAGCTAACTGTTCGTATCTCTCACGTGCTGTCATCATTGATTAATTCCTCCGGCTGGACCAGATTGTCCAGTGTTAACTTTTGACCCAAGAGGTACTCTAAGTTGTGAAGTGCCTGAAGCAAATTCACCTTTAGCTTTCTTGGATTTAGCTCTCCTTACCTGTGGATTTACTGCTTTCTCCATTGGTTCAGGAGTTGGCAATGGTGCAGGAGGTGCTGGTGGAACTGGTGGTGGTGGTGGTAATGGTGCGGGTGGTGGTGGTGCGGGGTTACCGCCTCCGAATATACACATTAAATTTCGTCCTCTTGTATGGATTTTATGTAATCAATCACACTCGCTTGTCCAGCTCTGTACATGATTGATTGTATATCTTCTTTTG
>VTLG01010318.1_pt1 | contig 10441 bp, 11 predicted proteins | sample 4694571 | NCBI WGS metagenome assembly VTLG01 (sample SAMN12604809, study PRJNA352737) | marine metagenome | biome: ENVO:00000447; feature: ENVO:00000209|ENVO:00000569|ENVO:01000036; material: ENVO:00002151; isolation source: viral sequences binned using virsorter ... | reverse complement strand
ATAAGTAATTTTTTGAAATCAAAAGTTGGCGGTAGTCCACATTTCACTTTTTCACCCTCTACTTTCTTTTCAGGAAATTCTGAGCCGTTGACCAGCCACCAGTTTCCTTCCTTATCTTGTATAGCCCATTTGGTATTTTTTTCATGAGAATACCAATGTTTATTCTGCTTGGTTAACAAGCGTACATTTTTTTTCATTGCAGACCCTCCTTAAGCTTCGCTTCTAGTAGGATCACCGGGTTTAGGCAATGAGTCTGGTTTAAGAGGCCACTCACCTAAACTCTGTAGCTTCTTGATAAGAACGTTTAAGAACGCTCCCATTTCATTAATTTGTTGAGTTCTGGCTTCTAGAGCATCTTGCATAGAATTCATATTTCTACCCTGTTCATTTAACAAATCAATAGATTGACCTAGCTCGTTAGATATCATAATGTTTTCCATTTGAAGATTATGTAATTCTTCATAATGCTTTGTGTCGTTAGATATCTTATAACAGAAAAAAAACATTAAACAAACTAAAGCGGTGATGATAACGTTAGAGTGCTCATGCACTAACGCCCGAATACGAGTTGGTATTTCTTTTAAAAAGTTCATGACAAATAATCCTATTTTTTATTACACCACAAAAAAACCACGGCGAGAAACCGTGGTCATAAATTTTTATTGTAATGTTTAGTATTATTATCTTTTTGATGCTCTTTTTAATTTTTTACTATTATTTATAGAGCTTTTATTTTCTTTTACTTCTTCTTTTTTAGAAAATGGATTTTGTGATCTATCTTTATTGTAAATAAAATCTTTTATTAAATCATAAACCATCCAAGTTAAAATTAAAACCATGATAGCTATAAAGTAAAAGAATATTAATGCGGGCCAATCTATTTTCATTTCGTCTTCATTTATAATAACTGTATCTGGAGTTTTATCAACTTTTACTCCTGCATTATTATTCTCAGGAATAACGTTCATCGCTATATCAACTATCTCTATAGGTTTATGTTCGTTATCACCATTAGCAGCTTCAACTTCTGCGGCTGGTAAAGGTTGAGCTTCAACGCTAGAATTAGCAGGTGCAATGGGTTTAGACTTTACAGCTTCTCCTTGAATTTTTTTTGAAAGTGTTTTACTTTCTGTTTTTTGAGGCTCATTAATTACTTGGGGTATATCTTGCCCAGATACTCTATCTTGCTTAGGTGCAGCGTTACCGTTTTTTAAAGTATAAGTTCCTGTGGGAGTTTTTGTTAGGTTGCTCGGAGACACAACGGTAACACTAGGAGAACTAGACTCAACCCAAGATCCTCCTGTTTTGCATCCAGATATACAGCCGACGAATCCACACAGAAATAATATAATGAATACTTTCATAATTGAAAGCTTAAGCAATAAAATAATCTCACTTCGTTTTAGCGGCTGCATTTCCGAAATAAAATCCTATGATAGCTGTTAAAGCCTGCCTTACCTCTGGCACCATGAGGTATCCTTTCATCTCTACGAATAAAACTTCCGTACCTCCGCCAAATAAACCAAAGAACCAAGTTGGAGCTTCTGTTTCTACTTGAACGATTGTAGAGTGACCTGTGATTGATAAAATGAATGGGGCAAGCACTACGGCAAATAAGATAGCGCAAACGATTGCTCTTCTAACCCATTTACCTGCATCTACTGAAACTCTTTTAGCAGCCCTATCGGCGGAATCGTCTTGGGCTTTTTTCATCCCAATAGCCATCTTATAAATTTCCGCTCTTTCTTTTGCTCGCTCTGCTAAATATCTGAAGATGAAACCGGTCAGCCCTCCGGCTGCCATTGTTATTAATTCTATCGACATCTAATTGTATTTACACAACAATTAGTAAGCTCCGCTAAAATTAATACTTTTATTTTCATCAAGTGGGTCAATAGGAAAAGACATGGAGAAGTTAGAAGTCTTATTAGAGCCTAGAGAATGAGAGTGTCCAATGTTATCAACTTTAACTTCGTTAAAAGTAAAATTCATAACAGGAGAAGAACTATTATTTGTTACTTTGGCTACGACTTTATAACTTTTGTTAGTGTCTATTAAGTCTGTAAGATTGCCGCTTTCAGAACCGTGCTCAATTAATTCTACCGAGGCAGAGCCTATAACAGGTGTTGTAAGAAGTTTATCGAAGGTCATTTTATGATCAGGTAAAACTATAGCTCTTCGGTTTAAATCAAAATTCATTGAAAAAGATTGAACTTTATCATTTGTAATTGGAGCAAAGCCAGAGTCAGTTAAAGAGCTGCCATCTGAATTATAAAACTCTATTGATATATTTTGAGGGGTAAGTATCTCAGTCCTAGATATCATTTTAGGGTCTCCAGACATGGGCATACTTACATTTACCCCGCTAGACCTTGCAGCGGTTTGTCTATCTAAAGTGTCTATAGATAACCCTGTGCCAGAAGAAAAATAACTAGCACTTATGCCTTCAAGCTCTAAGTTAGCTTTAGGCAGGTCACCTACCGCGAAGTTTACGCCATAACCATTTACTTGACACTCGTGAAAACATAAAACGCTTTCTATATCTCCACTTTGCGCTCCAATATAATCCAGCCCATTTGTTACTGTAGCTAAATATAAATTTCTTTTATCTTTAGTTCTGTCATCTTCATCGGCAAAATTATTTATTACAGAAAATTTAGAACTTAGACCATTAGGGGTTATTTTAAAACCCATGATGTTCTCATTGTGAAATGAACCAACAATATACTCTAAGTTTAAATTAACAACAGGGCTAGAAGCTATAGGTCTATCTATAACTCTGGATTTACCCAATATAGAAACGTCTGATTTATCGTAACTGAAATCGTAAGAAATAGATTGGACTTTGTCCAGATTCGTAGTAACAGGCGTACTATACGTTTCTCCAGATTTTAAAACTGGACCAACATACAATAATTCATTCTGATGAATGATTCTGTTGCGTAACATAATTATTTTTCACTTGCGTATAGTATACCAGCTAGGTATTCATCTACTTGATGCTCTACTGCTATAGATTGAACTTGTTTGACTCTATCTGGATTTTTATCAATTGGTTTATCTAGATAAGTTTTAACTTTTCTAATCCAAGACTTAGGTTCTTCATTTACTATAATAATATCTGTAATTTGAGATACTATAGCTTGCTGATCTTTAGATAGTTCGTCAAGTTTATGTTTCTTAATTAATTCTGTTTCAACTTTTTTACTAAGCTTTTGAGCTAAGATCATATTGTCTTTAACGCTTTCCAAAGAGAAAACTTTCTTAGCTGCGCTTTCACCTATTGGTGTTACCGTCTTAGTGTTTTGAGGGCTTGAAGTCCCATCAGGTCTACCACTACCTGTTTGAGTTCCGCCTTGTTGTAAGTTTTGATTTTGAGCTATGGGAGTAAAGAATCCTTCTTCTCTGTTATCCATGTATTGTTTTTGGGCGTCAAGAGACTCTTCTTTAGTAGGTAATCTACCTGATTGCAAAGCTTCTAACCCTTCTTCAGGAGTTAAAATACCCAACTCCATTAAACGACTATAGATTCTATTATTATTATAAGTGTCTTTTAATTTAATGTCTTCAAATACTGGAGTAGGATAATTTCTAAAGCCTAATTTTTTAGCTATCATTTTTATCTCAGGAATTAAAAAGTCGTTAATAAAAGTTTCTCGCGCTTGAGTTAAACGAGCGATAAATACATCAGTTTTAGCTGATTGGTTAGCAAACTTTTCCGCGCCAACAAGTAAGTTATTAAGACCTATTTGAATGTCTTTGTCAACGATCTCATACTTTCTTGGGTCTAAAAGGTCTGCTATCTTTGGAATTACAAACTCTGCTTTAGTAGTATAATCCGCAATTAAAACTCTACCTATTGATTCGTTTTCAAAAAGGTTTTGCATTGCTGACAGGTTCTTTTGGTTAACCCCACCCTTGTCGGGCTCTGTGCCCATCGTTACAAGAAGAATCATTTGCTGCATAGTTCTTGTAAGAGCCATATCCATTTTTTTCATTTCCGCTTTGAAGTTTATGTCTTCTAAAACCGGATATCCCATTGGTACACCAAAGGGTTCGTAGTCTTGCTTCTTATAGAATACAGCACACAGCTTAGTTGGGTCTAATGGCATACTTAGTAAAGCGTTGTTGCTTGTTCCACTTCTTTCTAACTGCTCTACAACTTCTTTTGGTAAAGCTTGTAGTATTTCATAATCTTCTTCAGTTTGAGGATTCTTAAGTCTCATAACTTCGTAAGAATTTAAAATTTTATAAAACCTACTAGCTGAAAAAGAAATGTTTCCTGATATTTGAATATCTGCTGGATTTAAGATTGTGTAACGTACAGGTATAGATAACTTACCCAGAGTGTTAGCGTAAGTCTGCGTTAGCTTTTTAACATCTTCTCTAGTGATGTCTTTTTCAAACTTATACATGAACACATTACCAGATCTATAATACTCTCTAAAAAACCTATCTAATAAACTACTCAAATTGACTTTCTTAAAAAATGCATCAAAAAAGTCTCTGGATTTTTTACTGCCTCCTGTTAGGTAAATATCACTTACCGACAACTCGGTCATTAAATCAATGGTATTTCTAAATACTGCGAAATTGTAATAAGCTTTTTGACACAAGATTACAGTGTCTCTGACATCTAAATTGGAATTAGATTTACCGTAAGCTCCCAAGGTATAGTTGAAAGGAACCATACCGTTTTCGATATTAGTAAACCTATTTGTTCTAGTAATCGTGCTAGACTTATTTCTTCTGGCTCCAGTTGCTGATGCGCTAGAAGTCATCAACGGCGTACTTTCTGAGGTTTTTTTAGTGTTTCTACGATTAGAAGCTTTCTTCTCTATAGAAGATTTTCCTGCGTCCGCATTGGTAGTTTGGGTTTTTTTAGCTGGCATGATCTTAGTTATATTACACTGATGAATAAAAAAAATCTAAAATTTAAAAAAAAGGCCTAAAATAATCTTAAATAAACCTTTATATCATCCTAGGGACAAAAGTAGCGTCCTGATCCTCTAGATTTATCTCCATCATGTCATAGTAGGACTTTAAAGCCCAATTAGCAAGCATTAAAGTCGTATAATTATCTTTTCTCGCTCTGGATGCCGCAGTGCTTCTTTTTAAATGATGTGGTAAGTCAAAGGTTTGCGTGCCTCTAGCGGTAGTTTTTACCTCTACTAAAGCGCATTGTTTTTTTGTTTGATATACTAAGTCGTCTTGAGTCTCGATAAAAGAACCTACGTTATCTTCTGCAGTAAGTTTAATATCGATCCTTTGACTCGTGGTGGTTGTAAATACATCTCCATGAGCAGAAGTCTTAGAGGCGAACCAAATCTTTTTATGGTCTATACATGCTTGAAGATGCTCATTAGCTTTTCTGATAAATTCTGAGGTAAATACTTGCTTGAAGCATATTGCTCCATTTTGTTTATTGTAGGCTCTTCTAGCCTTCTTAAGCTCTTGAGAATAACTGACTCCATCTTTCTCACTGTTGAAGTCAAAGAATTTAAGATTGATATTATCTTTTAAAAATAGTTCAGACTCATTAGCGCTATCAATAAACTGATAACCAGCATTATCAATACAAATCATCTCAATGTCAAAATTTTTAAGAATATAATAAAGATATTTAATGTGATCTTTTAAGTCTCCACCAGCGACAGCATAGCCATGAACTAAAGTGCCTTCTTTTCTTTCGTCGTCCATTTCTAATACAGACATAGCAAAATAGTCAGAGCTTGGACTATTAGAAAACGAAGGGTCAATACCTAATATATATTTTTGTCCCTCTTTACCTTTAAGTAATGTCGTAGGTTTGTCTCCGTCAGGTATAGTGCAGTGAAACATTTTTTTAGCGCTAAAATAAGAATCACTGCCATCTGTAAATTGAGCACAATACTCTCGTTGGAAACTAGAGTGACTTTGTCCACCGTTTTGAGCTTCTTCGATAATCGTAGTATCAATCATCTCATTAGGTAAAGCTTCATAACCCATTTGAGATATAAAATAGTCAGCGTCTAAATCTTCTTTAGAATAAATTTTTTCTGTCCACTCTTTGTAGGTTTTATATAGATTCTCAAAGGTGTAACTGGCAGAAGATAAAGCTATCATCTTAGAATCGTTGGTAAATTCCATACGCTCTGATTCTTTCATTTCTCCAGCTTCAATTAGCTTGTCTTCTATTTCTCTAATCTCTATACGCTCTTTCATGTTTTGAGGAGCCACCAAAAACGGCATAAGAACAGTTTTTACAATGTCCTCACTAAGCAACAGGAACTCGTCGAGTAGTAGAACGTTAGCACGGAAACCACGAATCTTTTCACCACTTAAAGGAATAGCCGTTATAGTCCCTCCGTTAATTTGCCATTCATATTGGTCGTTCCTCTTAGATGGTGGGATATGAAAAGCTTGCCTTAATAACTCAGCACCTTTAGAGTTAACTAGCTTTTCCAAATTGGTGAAAATGTTTCTTGCTGTTCTAAAAGTCGGCCCAGCAATCATAATTTTAGTTCCGGGTTCGAAAATACATTGCAAAAAACAATACACTGCAGCTATAAAAGACTTACCACAACCACGACCCCAAACACACATACTAAAGTTTCTATTAAATAAACCCTTTAAAGTTATCTCTTGAAAAGGGGCTAATTTAATTCCTGATAAAAGCTCTGTAGTAAAACCTAGATTAGCTTTTAGAAACTTTACGAGAGTAATCTTAGCCTCTTTTTCGCCCAAGTCTCCTTTGAGCTTCATAAGCTCTTGGTTAACGTCACCGATCTCTTTGAGATATTTTTCTGGAGCGTACCACATTATAGTTTTTTCGTATCGTATGCTAACTGTAGATCAATCTTTTCGTGAACACATCCGCTAGTAAATATTTTTTCTACAACCCTAGAAGACTCTACTCGACCCTTAACAAATAAGAATTGAAGATGAGGATAGCTCTGAGTAAGACTTCTAACCCTGTTAAAAATAAATTCAGGAGTAGCTTTAATTTTCTTAGATATCTGTTTTAGAAAAGGAAAGCTTAAGGAGTTTGTTAAGGTGTCTTCCACTAAAACAATCAGATAAGCTTCAGCTTCTTTTGCTCTTTCTATCTCGTTAATAAAACGTTCATGCCCACCGCTGATAGTTCCTATAAAGTCTGAAAGATTTTTACGTTCAATGTAGCAATTACAGGTTGCTTCCTTAGAGCTAAATGCGTAGTCTCCAAACTTTAGAGTCTTAATTTCTACTTGACGGTCTTTGAACTTTAAAGGTTTCTGCTCTCTGGTGTCTACGTAAATTTTATATTGTGGGTCTTTCCATTTTACGTCTTCAACTATCTCTCCCGGGGATACAAATTTAGTCTTTAAACCTAGGCTTTCGCAAAACTCATTATAGGAACCAAAAAGTTTATCGTGATATTGAATAGGCGGACTCATAATAGTTCTTAGCTCTACTTGAGTTGGAGCATACTCTATACCTTTTTTCTCTATTCTTTTTCTCATTAGAGAAGCACAGTACTCTTTAGCTTCGTCTTCAGGCTTATCCTTCATCCACATACGAAGATTAGTTCTAGAGTTAAAGTCTGTACTTAAGTATTGAGCTTTATTTTTAAACTTAATTATTTTACCATCGTACAAGTCATATCTAGGATAGTATTGTTGATAATATTCAACCATCGTCAACTTGTGAGCTTTAAGATGAGCATGAAGTTGTCGTTCTGTTTCGAATTCTTTGCCACAGACTTTACAGGTAATCATAACTAATTTAACGCCTCGTCTTCAGTAAGCCCCATGATTCTCGCTTTAACCTCATCCATCCCAGAGAGTTTTTCGATTTCACCTCTAAGGGTCTTTTTGCGCAACTCGGTTAATTGGAGAAGTTGCTTTCTGCTTTCTTCTTCTTTCCACATTTCAACCAAATTTAAAATACTTGCGTTTTCTTGAAGCTGTTTCTTCAGTTTGTCACTACGCTTTTCTTTCAAGCTTTCTAAAAGTTTGTTTTGTCGATTAACGCATTGATTGTATTCTGTTTGCGCTGTGTTAATAGCCTCTACCAGAGCCATAGAAATTCTACGACCCTCTGAATCGTTAGCTGTGTCATCTAGTAAATCTTGTAAGTGCTCTACTCTGTGTTGAATGTTAGAGGCAATAACAACCTCTGTGGATAGCACTATATACTGATCTACTTCTTCTTCTGTTAAATCGTTTTTATCATGAGCGTACCTAACAAAACTACTTTCGAAGAGTTCTCTATCTGTAGCAGTGCCATAGCTATTGATTTGATGCTGGAATCTATATGTATGCAAGAAGCCAATTAAAGCTTGAACATCTTTTTTTTGTTTGATATTTAGCTTAGCCTTGTTGATACCGTTATGCATGTATTTGTTGATTCTTGCCACGGATTGATCAAAGGTTTTTGGCGGTTTGTATTTTTCAGTAGCAACCTCGTTAGTGTTCTCGTAAGGTTCGATATTTCCTTCGTTTTGCTTTACGACTTCAAGTACGGCTCGAGTTTCTTGATTTAGATTAGTAAGAGTTTCATCTTTGAATATAACCCTTGCCATCTCCATAGGCTTCATCATAGCCATATTGTTTAATATAAACTCTATATCTTCCTCACTAAACTCTATCTTCTTTTTAGGTTGGTAATTTTGCGCTCCTTGAGCTTTAATTTTTCTAGTAGCTAGAAATTGTTTTACCGCTCTACCCTCTTTACTTCTACCGTCTTTATCTTCGAAACCGGCAGCCCTAATTAACTCTAAAAGCGAAGGAGGATCGTTAGGTCTTGAATTCCATTCGTTTAAGACCTTTGCTTTCTGCTCATCAGATAAAAAAACTTCTTCTTCCATAACTTTAGAATATATCTACCTCATCGTTAGCAATAATTTTTTTAACCTTGGTAATTATAGATTTTTTTAAATTTTTAATTTGTTTGTATCCGGGGCTTCGATTTTTTTCTGTCGTCTTATAACCCATCTTTTTTGCAGCTTGCTCCTCTGATAAATGATCTATATATAGATATTTGTATACGAGCCATTCATTAGCTTTAAGAAGTGTGCTCATTTTTTTATGTAGTTTATCTGAGGCGCTATCCATATCTATTGAGCCTTGGTTCTGTACAGAGAAAACTTCTTGAGAATGATTTTCTAAAGCTATAGGTAATTTTGTATCATATGCGCTTTTTTTGTTTTTGTACCAGTTTTTAAAGAGTGGGCAAGCAGCACTTTGCTTTTTATATATAGCGCATAAATCTTCACCTTCTGCAGCTGCACACTTAACACAGGGTCTTACATAGTTTCCATAGTTATTACGTATTAAATTTTTTATTTGGTTAGATATAATGCGATTAATCCAAGGAGTTAATTTCTTTGTTTGGTCATATAAATGCCATTTTCTAAATATATGTATTCTTAATATTTGGGATACGTCATCAAAATCCATCCAAGCTAAAGCAGTTAAATTCCACTTGTTTTTTCTTTTGGTTATTTCTGTATCGATAATATCAATACAATCTTCAAAATGCAATTCTTTGGCTACAGCCGTTTTCTTTTTAGCGGCTTTAGCTACTTTCGTTTTAGGTGGGTTTTTTTTAACTCTTGCATTTTTTCGGTTCATTTACCTACTCTTCGCCTTCGCCCCTATGAGGTTGACCTCCAGCCTCGTCTTTGAATTGCTGCCATACATCTTCATTTTTGACTTTTTTAGGTCTACCTCTACCTTTTTTTGATTGTCCATTTTCTGGAGGTGGACTAGAAGATGTACCCATTATATCGGATAATTTGTTAGATTGTTTGGGTCTTTCCATGATTTCTACTTCTAACTCATCTAAATCTAAATTAAGTTCTTGACTTTCGATTTCTTCTTCTTCTTGAACTTGATTTGCGTTGATGGAGTTTTTAGAGTTTAACGAATTTCCGCATTTAGGGCAAAAATTTGGATTTTGACCAGCAGGGTATTCTATTTTAAAACCGCAATTTGAACAATAAGTCTTCATTTCCTTTATAATAATAAAAATAAATTTAAAATCTAATATAAATTAGACGATATTCTTATATAGTGTAAATTGTAATATGGGTAGGCGTGCTAAGTCGAAAAATGGTAATTTCGTATTTAGAAACTGCAAAGGCGTAGAATACGAAGTTATTTTCAGAAAACCAGATAAAAGGATATTTGGGGAAGAATGCGATGGTATTTGTGAAGACCCAGAAGAAGATCATCCTAAAATCTGTATAAATCCTTATAATACAAAGCAGACAGAACTTAATACTTGTATACATGAGTTTGCACATGCTTTTTTCTGGGATAAATCAGAAAAAGAAATATATAAGTTTGCTAATACTATTAGTAGATTTCTTTACGAAGAATGCGGTTGGCGAAAGACTGAGAGAAGTCGTAAAAGAAACTATCGGGGTAAGTAAATGGTGTAATTACCCATATGGATTATTCGTTACCAAAGGGCAAGG
>VTLG01006815.1_pt1 | contig 10441 bp, 15 predicted proteins | sample 4694571 | NCBI WGS metagenome assembly VTLG01 (sample SAMN12604809, study PRJNA352737) | marine metagenome | biome: ENVO:00000447; feature: ENVO:00000209|ENVO:00000569|ENVO:01000036; material: ENVO:00002151; isolation source: viral sequences binned using virsorter ... | reverse complement strand
AAACTAGCGAAATTAAATACTAATTAAAATAAATTTAAAACATGAAAAATAGTAAAGAACTTAAAGAAACACGTGGAGATAAGATTGCAGAGTTGGAAGCGATACGAGATATTGCAACAGCAGAGGGGCGAGATCTTAACGAAGCAGAAAGCCAAGAGGTTGATACATTATTAAATAATGTTGAATCTCTAGATGGTAAAATAAAAAGAGCAGAGAAAATAGAATCAAATCTTAGAGTTTCGGCAATGAGTGCAGGAACACCTCTCTCAACTAAGAAACCTAAAGAATATAAGCGATGGAGCTTATTCAAAGCGATTAAAGATTTTCAAAATCATAATTTAACAGGTGTTGAAGCTGAAATGCACAAAGAAGCAACTAGAAATAACATTATTTCTGGGCTGGGTATTCCAGTTGGTTTATTAGGAATGGAGAAAAGAACAAACCCACAAACAACAGCAGATGCTGATGAATTTATTCCAACTGAAGTTGGAGAATGGTTACAGACTCTTCAATCTAAGATGGTGCTAGGAGATTTAGCAACCTTCTATTCGGAACTTAGGGGCGATGTATCCTTGCCTGTATTGAGTGGGACCCAAGCAGCTTGGGCAACTGAAACAGCAAATGCTTCAGATGCAGCAACTGCTGTTGGTGGATCAACTTTAGCTCCAAAACGTTTGGCGGCTTATATGGATATTTCCAAAGCATTGCTTCATCAAAATCCTCAAGTTGAAACTGCTATAATGACTGACTTAAATAGATCTGTTGCAAGTGCTGTTGAAAATGGTGCAATCAATGGAAGTGGCTCTTCAGGACAGCCAACAGGATTAGCGAACGCAGCAGGCGTTGGAACTGTTGCTTCAGGTGCTGCAAGTTTAGCTAAAATGGTTGAATTTGAAACTGATGTTGCTGTAAATAATGCAGATGTTGGAAGATTAGCTTATATTTCAAGTGTTAAGGTTAGAGGTAAACTAAAGCAAGTTGTTGGAAATCCGGGTGTTACTTCAACTCAGACAGGATATGGCGCACCAATTTGGACTGGCGACAACACTATTAATGGTTATCCTGCATTTGCAACAACAAATTGCCTAGACACATTTAATACAAATGCTGAAGGTGGTTTATATTTTGGAGCTTGGAGCGATATGGTGATAGGACAATTTGGAGATTCAGTTGACATAACTATTGACAATTTCTCTCAAGCGTTAGCAGGTTCTATAAGATTAGTAATTAATTCTTATTGGGATGTTGCAGTACGAAGAGGAGGAAGCTTCTCAAAATGTGAGGGAATAACATTCTAAAAAAATAGTTTTTTTGATTAATAGTTTTTAAGAGGGGAGGTTAATCCTCCCCTTTTTTTTTAAATTATGTGGATAACAACAACAACATTTATTAATAATTATGAGTATAGTTTCAAGCACACCAATAAAAAGTCTTGCAGTTGTAACCCCTGCATCAAGTAATCCAATAGCTCAATCTGAAGCTAAAACTCATTTAAGAGTTACAACCTCAGATGAAGATGCTTATATTACAAACTTAATAACAGCCTCAACTCAAATGGCTGAAAATTATTGCAACAGTTATTTTATAAATACAACTTTAAGAATGAATTTTAGTTACTTTCCTGAGGGAGAATTCAGGTTGTATGGAGGAAAAATAAATTCAGTTACTCATATTAAATATTATAATGATTCAGATGTTTTAACAACTTGGAACGCTTCTAATTATAGCGTTAATTTAGACTCAGAGCCATGCTTGATAACTTACAGCGAATCATCAACACTTCCAACAACTTATTTAAAATCAAATGCAGTTGTTGCAACTTATGTTAGTGGATTTGGATCATCTGCTTCAGATGTGCCAATGGCTATAAGACAAGCGATATTAATTTTAATAGGACACCTTTACGAAAATAGACAAGAAGTCGTTTTTGGAAGTCCTCAAGTTATGCCTAAAGCAAGTGAATGGCTTTTAGAGCCTTATAGAATAGTGTACTAATGAATATAGGTCGTTTAGATAGATATATAACAATTAAAAGCGTTTCAACTAGCGTTGATGCTTATGGGCAACCTATTGAATCCTTTAGCACCTTGGCGAATGTTTGGGCTAAAATAGAATACAAAAGTGAAGTTGAAAAATTTGAAAATGAACAATTAAAAGCAGTTTCAACTATTGACTTTACTATTAGATACAGAACTGATATTACTGAAATGATGAAAATTGAATATAACTCAAATACTTATCAAATTACAGGAATAGCAGAAATTGGAAGAGGAGAAGGATTAAAACTAAAAACTAATCTTTATGAGTGATAGAATACAGGTAAAATTAGAAGGTCAAAAAGAGTTGCTAAACATGTTTAAATCTTTAGGCAATGACAAGATAAGGATCAGAGAATTAACAATTTTTATAAGGAAAGCAATGAAACCCATTGTAAATCAGCAGAAAGCCAATGTTTTATCCTTAACAAACAAAACAGGTAAAGATTTTATAATGTACAGAAAGGGTAAACAGCATATTTTAGGAAAACAACAATTAGCGAGATCTATTGGAGTTTTTAAAAAATTTAAAAAAGGTACAAAATTAATAACAGGATACTATTCAGGACCTAGATTAAAAGGAGCATATAAAAGAATGAATAAAACAGGATTTTTTGGGTTATTTATTGAGTATGGCACTAAAAAAAATAAAACAGGTAAAGGGAAAATAAATTTAAAAGCAAGACCCACCTTTAGAAAGCAAAATATAATACAAGCTTTAAAAAGAGCAGGAGAAGAAATAAAAAGAAAAGAAAGCAAAGCAATCGCACAAACAATTAAAAGATTTCAAAAAAAATATGTCTAAACTAGGAAAAGCAGTATATAATATTTTATCAGGAGATTCAGATGTTAATTCAATAACAACTAGAATAAGTCCTTTAATTATAGGGCAAACTTTGGACCTTCCTGCTGTTGTTTATTCGGTAACAGATACAGATCCAAATGACACAAAAAATGGCGTTTCTTTACTTGATAAAATAGGAGTTGAAATTGATTCTATTGCTGAAGATTACTCAACAGCAGAGGATTTAGCTTCAAAAGTTAGAACAGCTTTAGATCGATATTCAGGAACAGCTAATGGAGTTAAAATTCAAAGCGTTCAGTTTGTTAATGAATCAGATATTTTAGAAAAAGTGCAAAATGGGCTTTATACCATTACACAAGATTATAAATTTAGAGTAAAATTAAATTAAATAATATGAAAAAAATTAAATTAGCTAAAGATTATAAAATAAATCATGATGTTGTTATTTGTGCAGGATCAGAGATAATAATTAGCGAAAACAAAGCAAATCAATTAAAAGATTTAATTGAAGGTAAAAAAGAAAATAATAATAACAATAAAAATAAATAATTATGGCAGTAAATACAACACCAATAAACGGATCTGATATCTTCATGCAAATAAGTGAGGATTCAGGCTCTTCTTATGATACAATAATGTTTTTAACCTCAGCTAATATGAGCATGAACATGGATGTAAGAGATATAAGCTCTAAGCAGAGTGCAGGATGGAAAGAAGTCCTAGAAGCTCAGAGATCATGGAGCATGAGTGCAGATGGATTTGTTTCTTATTCAGCAGTTACTGATTCAGATAATACAGGGACTATTGTTGATTTTGTTACAAATAGGACTCAAATTCATGTAAAATTTACAATTGGATCTTATAATGCAACAACAGGAGCCTTTACAGGGAACTCAGGAGATGCAGAGTATTCGGGTAAAGCTTATGTTAGTTCTGTTGAGCAATCTTCAGGAGTTGAGGATAATTTGACTTATTCAATATCTTTAGAAGGATCAGGAGCGTTAACTAAAGCAACTATTTAATGAGTAAATTTCAAAAAGTAAAGATTGGAGGGCAAGAATTAGCGATTAAATTCGGATTCTCTGCTCTTTCAATCTTTGAAAAAGATACAGGAGAAGCAGTTGCATCAATTTCAAAGTATGGAGATAAATTGCCAGTACACATAGCAATAAGTTTAATTTATGCAGGTTTAAAAGATGGAGCTAGATCAGCAAAATCAGAGTTTAAACTAACGAAAGAAGATATTGGAGATTTATTAGATGAAGATATTGATGGATTGACTAGAGTATTAAAAATCTTTGGAGATATGATGGGAAAAAACACTAAAAAAAAAATAAAGACCATCAAATAACTGAAGAGGAGTTAAATGCTCCTATTGACTTTGATAGATTGCAAATGTTCGCGTTTGGGTACTTGGGTTTAACTTCAGAGGATTTTTGGAATTCAACTCCAAGAGAATTTAATAACAGAATTGAGGGGTTTTTAGAACTTCAGCAATTTAATCAGCGTATGGAATGGGAAAGATGCAGATGGGCAACGTGCTTAATAATTCAACCAAATGTTAAAAAAAGACTAAAGCCAACAGATTTAATTAAATTTGATTGGGACAAAAAAACAAAAGAACAACAAAAAATAACAGCTCAGGAGCTAAAACAAATAATGTTAAAAAATAAATTATAATGGCTAGAGAAAATCAGACTTCATTATTAGTAAATCTTAGTGCAAATGTAAAAGATTTTAATAAAAAAATGAAGAATGTACAAGGTACATTAAAAAATGTATCTAAAAAAATGATGTCGATTGGTAAAACTTTAGCGATGTCAATCACAGCTCCTTTAGTTGGATTCGGAGCTTTATCTATTAAAGCTTTTGACAATCAAATACAAGTACAAAAACAATTAGAAGTTGCTTTAGAAGCCAATGGAAGGCAAGTCAAGGCTTTAATGCAGGATTACACATCTTTTGCAAAAGAAATCCAAGCAACAACAACAATCGGAGATGAAGCTGTTTTGGGAATGTTAAAAATGGCTGAATCAATGGGTTTAACAGGAGAATCAGCTAAAACAGCAGTAAAAGAAGCGATTGGAATGCAGGAAGCATTCGGAGGGAATGCAGAAAGTGCAATGCGTTACACATCTGCTTTGGCTTCAGGAGATGCGACAATGCTAAAGAGATATATTCCAAGTTTAAGAGGAATTAAAGATGAAGCTGAAATGACTGCTAAAGCTCATGAAATTTTGGCTAAAACTTATAAACAGGCTGAAGAGGGTGCGTTGCATGGATTAGGTCCATTGCATCAGATTAAAAACTCTTTTGGAGATTTAATGGAGGAGGTTGGAGCTGTTGTCTTAGATTTATTAAAGCCTTTTGTTGGATGGTTAAAAGATATGGTTGCAAGTTTTTCAACATTAACTCCTGAATCTAAGAGATTTTTAGTTGTATTTGGACTTATAATCGCCACTCTTCCAATAGCAATAATGCTTTTTTCTGTTTTATCAAGTGTTATTGCTTTTATGACTTCTCCAATCGGATTAGCAATCTTAGCTTTAATGGCTATTGTAACAGCTTTTGTGTATATCCAGTATAATTGGGAGGCTTTTAAGGAAAGAATGAGCGATTGGAATTGGTGGAGAAATGCTATTTTAACTGTAATTCAATGGATGATTCGTTTTAATCCATTTGCTTTATTAATGGAAGGAGTAAATTCTGTAATAACTTTTTTTGGAGGAGATCCTATTCCAGATCCATTTTTAAAGATGCGAGAAACTTTAGAAGGATTAAAAGTTGAAACAAAAGAGTACGAGCATCAATTTAAGTCTTTTGGAGAAACAATGATGGAAGCAGGAGGAGATTTATTAGGGAATTTTACAGGAGAAATGAGCGATGAAGATCAAGAGACTTTAGATAATATTCTTGCAGGAATTCCCTCAGATGGAGAAGGAGAAGGAGAAGGAGGAACAGGAGGAACAGGACCTGCTAGAAGTGCTTTAGCTTTAGCAGGAGATTTGATTGCTTTAAAGCAAGAAGAAATTGCTTTGGCTCAAAATCAAGCAGTTTTAAATGAAGATGATCTAATTGCTAAAAATCAGAAAGTTCAGCTTTTAAAGAAAGAATTAGAAGAACTTCAAAATTTAGGTATTGAAACAGATACTTTGGATGAAAAAGTAAAAACTTTAAAAGATACATTTCTTGAATTAGCAGAAGCAATGGGACAATCTTTAAGGATGGGAGCTGAAAACTTTAAAGAATTTGGTAAAAGTGTAAAAAATGAAATAAGAAACGTAATAAAAGGATTAATTGCTCAAGGTATAGCAGGAGCTGTTGCAAATGCAATAAAATCTTCTCCTCCTTGGCTAATTCCTATTGTTGCAGGAATGGCTTCAGGATTAGCGAATACAGCTTTTAATGCTTTAGTTCCTGAATTTGCAGAGGGTGGAATTGTTACTCAGCCAACAATGGGGCTAATTGGAGAAGCAGGACCTGAAGCAATATTCCCTTTATCAAAATTGGATTCTTTTATGAAAGGTGGCTCAGGAGGTCCTGTTCAAGTTCAAGGAGTTTTAACAGGAACTGATATAATGTTGAGTAACTCAAGAACATCAAATAATTTAAATAGAATAGGAGGCTAATGGGAGCTGTAAGATATAGATGCGACTTTTACTCAGATGGAGGGCAACAATGGAGAGTTGATATTTATGATTCAGCTAGTTCTGTTGGAAGCCCTGCTGATTTTAACATATTTGGAACAGGATTCGACTTAAGCTATAAAGGAACAGATTCTGAAACTTATTCTCCTTTATTAGCGAGTGAAGTAAAATTATATTTTGCTATTGAGGATTCAGATGCTCAGGATATGTTAATGGAGATATTAAATACTAATGAAAAAAGATTTTTTATTCAAATATACAAAGGAGCTTCTAGAAATTATTATTGGAGTGGTACTATATTACAAGATTTAGGATCTTTAGTTGATGAAGCACTCCCTTCTTTAGTTACGATAACAGCTATTGATGGAATCGGAACTTTACAAAATACAACATTTGGAGCTGAAGAGGTTGCAGAAGATATGGAATATCCAAACTATTCGAGCTATGGTCCTAATTCCTTTGCAACTTTAATTGATTTAGTTGGAGAAGCAGTTGCAAGATGCTCTTTATCAGGTCACGTTGCAACAGCATCAAGCTTAAATCCTTTACTTTATACATCTGTTAATTTTTATGAGCATGGAATGGCTTCAGGCACCCCTGCAACTAGCCTTGATCCTTTGGCTTTGACTAAAGTAAAACATGGAGCTTTTGTTGATTTTCCTGAAAATGCAACTGATTACGCAAAAGGAAAAACATGGTTTGAAGTTATGAAACAATTATGTTTAGCTTTTAATGCTAGATTTTTTTTAAGCAATGGAAAATGGTATTTTGTAAATATAAACCAATATTCAGCAGGATCAACTTTAAACTTTAGAAAATATAATGTTGTTCCTGTTTGGAATGTTGATTATAGTACAAGTTATGGAGAAGGTTGGACGATTATTTATCAATGGAGTTTAAATTCAATTTCAACAACTTATGTATCAACTGATGTTGTAAATATTAAAAATACAGCAAACAGTGCAGATCCAACACAATACTATACTTTTTTATCAAATCCTAACAGAACTTATCATCCTCCTCTTTTAAAAATAGATAGAAGCTTTATAAGAAAGAATGCAGGGGATATTTTGCCTTATCAATCAACTTATAATCTTGGGAGTTCTGAAATGTTAGTCACTAATGATGGTCAAAGCCTAAGAGAAGGTGCAGATAGTTTAAATATTAAATTTGAGGGTTATGTTAGAATAACAAATGATTCAGGAGGATCAAAAAATTTAGATTATTTAATTTTAGGATTTGCGATACAATTAAAAGATACAGATTCAGGAGATGAAATGTTTTTAAATAATTCTTATCAAAATGCTATTACTTTTACAGGGAATGTTCATTTGTCAGATGGTCCTGAATGGACTGATACAACAGCTAACTATGAAGGAAGATATTACCATTTAATAGAAATTAACAGGACTGTTGATGCAGGAGCAACAATAATTCCAACTTTTGATTTTGAAATTGCAACGCCTGAATTTGATCATGATTTCAATCAACTAACTTTCTTTGTTCACAATTATGGATTTACAGAGTCAGACTCTCCTTTAGAATTTGATCCTAAAGGAATATCATCAGTTTATCCTTTTTTTAATCAAGCTCACATGTATTTAATGGATAATGGAGAAGCTTTTGACGATGTGACTCATTATTCAGCTTGGAATGGAGGAAATCATGCTGTTAATAGTAACTCAATGCAAGATGAAATTACAGATAGTTTAATTGGAGATTCTCCTGATGTTTATTCAGATGGTAAATTATGGATAAAAAATACAAGTGGTAATTGGGTTGAGTCAGAACATTGGGACATCCAAGAATTCTCACCTCCTAATTTACGTGATTCGATCATTAATTGTCAATTATGGGAGATAATGGAGTTAAGAACAACTTTAAACGCTAAGTTAAATGCTCAAGTAAGAGGTTACATTGATATATTTAAAAAATTTGATTATGATTCTTCAGAGTGGTTATTATCTTCAGCAACTTTGTCAGCAAGTGATGATGTTTGGAGCGTTCAAATGTTTCAAATTGATAATGTAATCAATAATGATATTACTAATGAGGCTAATGGAACAAAACCTTTATTGCCTTTAGATGTTTATGGTAATTTAAATCCTCCAAAAACTAAAATACCTCAAGTAATGAACGATGGTTATAAGTTTATTGCAAATACAACTAATAACACTAAAACAGAAATATTTCTCAATGGTAAAAATAATTCTAGATTAAATATCAAAAATAATTCAGCAGGAGCTTTTATAGCTAAAGCAGTTGGAGTTTTAGTTGATGGATCAAATAAAGGAGATTCAATAGTTATCGATCAATTTGGAGCAATTAAAAACATTGATGAAGCAATTTCAATTATAGGATCAACAACAAACACAGAATATAAAGATGCAGGAATAGCAGGAGGAGTTGGATTAACAATAGAAGGAGACAACACAAATCAATCAATAAAAGTTTCAGTTACAGGAGATGCTTCAGATGATATTATTTGGAGCGTTTTTTTAAATGTATTTACAACAGGTTATAAACAACCTTATTCAATAATTTATGAAGATGGAAATAACATAATTACTGAAGCAAGTGACAATTTAACAACACAAATAAATATATAATAAAATGAGCGATATTAAGATTACAGCACTAGCAGAATCAACAACACCTGTATCAACAGATTTAGTATTATTAACAGCAGATCCTTCAGGTACAGCAGTAAGCAAAAAACTAGAATTATCAAATTTAAGCAAAGGTTTAGCTTTAGGGGTTGGATTAGTTACAGCAACAAGCCACACTTTTACACTATCTCAAGCTAATAACTTTATTAGATTTAATAATGCATCAACACAAACAATAACAATTCCAACACATGCATCAGTTGCAATTCCTGCAGGTTCACGAATTTGGTGTTTAAGACAAGGAAATGGAGCTGTTACATTTACACCTGCAACAGGAGTCACTATAGTAAGCTTAAACAGCAATTTATCAATAAGTGGAACAAATGGAGTTGCTTTATTAGTAAAAATAAGTTCATCAATTTGGAGTCTTTCAGGAGACTTAGCATAAAAATTAGAAATTATGAGTGACAAAATTTGCAGTATTTGTGGGGGAGGTTTATTAAATATATTAATGATTCCATCAAGTGAGGCTCTAGATGTTTTAATTTTAGGAATAATTGGAGGAGGAGCAGGATTAATTGGAAATCTAATTATAAGAGGAATTATTTCAGCAATCAAATATCTAATTAATGGGTAAAATAAAAGAGTCTAAGCCTTTTTTAAGATGGTTTAAATTACAGGAGTTCGCCTGTAAAGAAGATCCATTTTCTTATCGAGAAATGGAGGAGGGCTTTATTAAAAGATTAGACTTTGCAAGAGAGATCTCAAATTGTCCTTTTGTTATTGCAAAAGGTTATGAAATAAAAAACAGAGACAACATGTATTCCTCACATCCAAAAGGAGTTGCTGTAAACATTAAGGTTAAAAATAGACAACAAAGATATAATATTCTAGAAAGTTTATTAAAAGCGAGATTTAACAGGATAGGGCTTAAAAAAGATGGCTCTGAAATTCATGTTGATTTCGATGAAGATTTGCCATCCAATCAGTTTTGGATGTTTTAATTAAAATTTAAAAAAAATGGATATATTAAAAGAAAATTATTTAGAAATTGCTCTAATTTTATTAGGTGCAATAAGAGCTATTTTAGCTTATTACCCAACTAGTAACACAACTAAAATATTTGGTTACTTGGATGACATTGTTGCGTTTTTTGTTGGAGGAGATAAAGTTAAAAAGAAATAATGTTAGAAGCTTTATTAGAGTTTTTAAAAAAGTTTGATTTAACTGAAATTTTTAAGACTAAAGGTAAGCTAAAAAGATGGTCAATTAAAAGAACAACAACAGGAGCTGTTATAACAATGGCTTTAAATGATGTTGCTATTAATGGAATAACTAATCAAA
>VTLG01015546.1_pt1 | contig 10442 bp, 20 predicted proteins | sample 4694571 | NCBI WGS metagenome assembly VTLG01 (sample SAMN12604809, study PRJNA352737) | marine metagenome | biome: ENVO:00000447; feature: ENVO:00000209|ENVO:00000569|ENVO:01000036; material: ENVO:00002151; isolation source: viral sequences binned using virsorter ... | reverse complement strand
GTACCAACCCACATGGGTTAATTACACTAAGAAGCGTTATTACTTCTTGTGTCCCAATGATTCTTTTAGCATCTTGACTAACTTATCATCTACATCACTGTCAGTCTTTTTAGCTAAAGTTTCTAATAATAAAATTATGACTTTCTCGATAACTTTACTGTTACCTAAAAATGATAAAGCCATACTTTTTACTACTCCTGCAATAATAAATGGCATTATTTCTCCTTTATAATATCTAATTGCTTTAGTATTTCATATTGTGATCCTTGAATAATTTCAAGTTTCTCAGTATGTAAATCTAACCTCTTAAGTACTGAATCAATTTGATAACCTATAACAGCTTGTTCTTTTTCAACTCCATGAACCATTCCAAATAACATCAGCATTAAAGCTGCTGATCCACTAACCCATAATGTCATCCAAATTTTTGAAGCCATTATTTTTTCCTTCCACTAGCAGCTATAAATTACTTCTTTTTCCTCATATGATCCGTTGCCCTTAATCTACGATAAGCCCTATTTCCAGCCCTAGTAGCTAGTATGTCCTTTTTCTGCTTTTCTGTATATATACCTTTACCTTTAGTTTTTGCAGTCCCAAAGGCAGGATTATTAAGTGCTTTTGCCTGTGCACTTGCCTGTGCTCTCCGTTTTCTGGTAGTTGATCTTTTTGGAGGAGGAGTAATTTTTCTCTTCGCTGCAATTGCAGCCATTTCTTTTTTAGTTCTTTTGCGTATTCCCATATTTATCTCCTTTCACTAGCAGTTATAAATCTATGTGTGCCTTATTTTCTGTACCTCGCCTTTGAGCTGTCTTTTTTGCAAGGGCTGCTCTTCGTTTTGCCATCTTATTTCCACCATATGTAACACCCCTAGTTAAGGGGATATTACCCTCATTAATATCCTTATGGTGTTTTCTCCTTTCAGCAACAGTCATCTTTTTATAATTAATTGGCTTACCTGTTGTTGCTCTTTTTTGGGCGGTATCAGTAAAATGATCAACAGTTCTGCGACTTTTAAATATCTTCTTATTTCCTGCCATATTTATCTCCTTTTAGTTTTTCGTTTTTTTCCACTAGCAGCCATTGCTGCCATTTTCTTATTACCGTATTTCTTTCTTCCAATATAAGCAGCTAATGCTGCTGGATTCTTTGCACCTTTTTTTCCTAATTTAGCTTTTAATTTTTTAAATCTTCCTCCACCACCAAGTTTCATTGATTTTGACATAAAGAATCTCTTAATGTGAACCTATATTCCGACCTACTTGAATACGAAGATCAGTTAAAGTTGCTTCTATTTTTTCCATTTGTTTTTCAAACTTTTCTTCTGCCATGTGTAAATGTTCAAAATGTATTGTATGTTGACTTACAGTTTCTTCAAGTTCCATAACAGTTGTAAATAACCATCCAACAATTGCAAGTAAAGCTGCAACCACTAGCGGGGTAAATGTCTTAACTAAAGCGTGGTCTGCTGCTGCTGCTAATGCTCCATTTCCATTACCAGGCATAACGACTCTCCTTTTTTGTAATGTCACTCAATCCTTAAAAATTATAAGTAATTGGCTTAGTCTTCTTCTTCTTGCGTTTTTCTGTCATATGCTGTGCAAGTTTGTCGTTCGCCTGTCGGTAATTTCGTTTATCTTCTTTAGGAGTTACTGCCTTATCAAACTCCTCAATAGTTAACTTATTTTTCCTTTCCTTAACTGACATATGCTTAGTAACTTGTATTTCTTCCATTTCATCTTCTTCTTCAGGATTTACTGCTTTATCAAAATGTTCAATAGTAAGTTTATCATCTGAACTAGTTAATTCTCTCCATCTTTCAACTCTTTCCTTATCCCTTTTTGATGGTGTAAATAAAAACTTCTTTATCTTATTCCACATCACAATCTACATTTCTGTTAAATTGTACACATTGCCAATAAGGTTTAATATAATCACGTTTATAGCTATTTGTACCTCTGTATGGTTTTTGATCCTCATGGTATCCTATATTATAAGGTATAGAACTACATGAAGTTACCAGGAATAGTATTAAACTAAGCCTTACCATTCATGTGTTCCTCATGTTCCTGGTCTCTTTTATCTTTAAACCAGTAATCTGTGATTTTAACGAGGATTGCAACATACGTTCCCACAAGGATATTAACCAGATCACGACTTGCTTCTTTAACTTCTGCGAAAAATAATAACCAGAGCAAAATAACAAACGTAACTGCATTGGCAACTGATATAAGAAATCTCGCCCAGAAATTAAGTAGTTTCCTATTCTCCAGTGGATCTCCACCGCCACCGAATAGAGTTTTGTGGTTTTCATCTGGTGCAGACTCTAATTGTATATTGTGTGATTCTTCTTTTCCGTTCATTCATCATGGTTTAGTAGGCCAAGTTATATTATCTGGGTCGCTTTGACTAGGTACATCCCTCAAATCCTGCCTATAGGTTTTCATATTGGCTGCTAATGTATTATCTGATAATGCTAAATAATCTGTTTCTGCTAACTTCATATCTCTATCCCTCCTTACATTAGACCATTTATCTGCCAGTAGCCTTGCATCCTTTGCTGTGTCATCGCCTACAAAATGGGAACTAACATACTGCTTTGGATCGTGACTATTCCCGTCTATATCCAGTATTTCTTCTGCATCTCTTTTGGAAGCATAGTATTTGATATTATAAACTCTTTCATCACTAATATAATCATCTAATTGAACAAGTCTTTCCTGTACGTTTTCATCAGTACATTCAACTATCGTGTATCCAGTTTCACCAGAATAATCTACTACTGGAGGATCACCAGAAGTTACTGAGTCAAGCCACTGCCAATACTCAGATTTACCTATCCCTTTAGTCAGTCTCCTACATTGCCACTCTGTATCATGAATTTGTTGAAGTACGTTGTTTTTGTGTGATATATACATATTTTTATACTTTTGTTATTTCAAAATTTACTTTAAGGGTTGAATCTGTATTGAAATATTTGCCGTATGCTTGAACATAATCTCCTCTTTTTAATGGAACTGTAATTATATTAGTAACTGTATTTGCATCAGAAGTACCACTTCTTGAATTTACCTTCCCCTCTGATGTATTTGAACCATTGGTGTAAATTCTAATATATCCAGCTTCTGCTGAACCATCATCCCATGTTTGACCTTTTACCATAATAGTATACATTCCATCCACTAGACAAATAACTCTATCATAGCCAATAGCAAAATCTTTATTATATGACATTTTAAGACCAGCAGAAGGAACAACGCCTCTCCACTCATCCCATTTTAAGAATTCTGCTGTAGCACCAATGCCCCCATAAGATCCAACATTATAACTTGTACACGCACTTACTTTTATATTCCCAAGATAACTCGTATCCCTCGTAACCTCATCCCAACTCTTTCCGTCTGGAGTAACCACCAGATTAGTCTGTTCCATGTTCCTGTCACCACCTACTAACTCTTTTAGGAATGGTGTTTCAAAGGTCTGGTAGTGGGAACTTGTGTGGATTGGAGAGGCTACTTCAAATCCAGCAAAAGTATTATATTTAGCAGAACCGGGGTCTGCATCTGTTAAATCACCAAAGGTGTGCAGTCCTAAAACCTGATTCTTTATTCCATAAAAATTAGCACTAGCCGAACCAGATTTATCAACTATACTACTACTGTTTATCGTTGTAGTTCCGTATATATTACTTGCATCATAACTAAACAAACTGCCATCTAATTGAACTTTACAACTATTATATCGGTCTGTATCTCTGTCAAAATAGCAACCAAAAGCATTACCAAAAGCAGTAAATTTTCCCTCAGATAAGGAATAGCCATTTAAGTTAGTATAAATAGCCATACCACCTTTATGACGATCAACATAACTTAGATTCAAAGTTAGAGCAGCTCCACTATTATAAAATCCATCCCTACTAGCAGAACAAAAACGAACACCTTTAGAAATATAACTAATATCTGCATTTGCATTCCCAACAAAATCTGCCATGAGCATATAATCTGCAATGACTACGGAATCCTCTGGAATAGGAGGTTTCTTGGGTTGGTAGATAGTAACCTCTCTTATTCGATAATATCTCCTAGTAGAAGAAGTATCGGTTGATACAGTAACACCATCAACTATTACAGTCATAGTACTATCACTAGCTCTATTAACTTTTACAATATGAGTTCCATAGGGTAAATTTTGTACAACTGTTATAGGTAACTCAGTAGCTTCTGCTCCTGTCCAATCTGTAGATGAAATTGAAAATCCTGTACCAATAAAAGTAAAAAATATAAACTCACTCACATCAATAGTAACGTATGGTTGATTTGTATCTACATTTACACCAGCCGCACTTAAACTCGACAGTCCATCATCCATTACATAGGCAATATCATCATGACCAGAAAGCATACTTGCATCTGCTAAAGAACCACCAGCACCTTGATTAGCTGAACCATTCCCAAATTCTCTCCAATTATATGTCTTTGCAACTTCTGCTAGTGAATCATCTATTACATCATCGCTAAAGTTGATTGTATGAGTATTAGTTGCACTTGCAGTAGTAATTTCATTTGATGCAACTCCCGCTGAACCAGAAGCATTATTGTTACCTATATTCTGAGCATTTCTTGGCATCATAGTAACAGAAGTTTTTATAGTGCCTGAACTATCTACCCACTTAACTACTCTTCCTCCATTAAAAGGTCTTATGTGATCATTACTTCCCTTATCCCAAGGTGCTCCCCACGTTGTTGCTGTACCTAATCCTAGTGATGTTGCAACATCTACTACTGAGGAAAAGAGAGTGGTATCATTGGTAAATCCATTGAAAGGATCATAGTGTGGTGTGCCTGAAACTGTGAACTTCTTTCCGTAGCTGACTACATTCTGTGAGGGTATCTGTATCTTGGATCGGTTTGCAGTTGAAGATGTGTCTTGGGCTATTAAGTCTACACCATAACCCCTCATGTAATCACCATTTTCATTTGATAATTTTAAAGTATGAATCCCTAAAGACGGAGTAGAATCAAATGATAAAGATATTACTGAATAAGCATTTATATATCTACCATTTGCAATCGGTGAAGCATTACTTCCTGTTGCTCCAGCAAAAGCAGAGGAATTTTTCGTACCATCTATTGAGATATTTACATCATTCGTAGAGTCAGGAGCTAATGACAACCAATTAGCTGCATTAAAATATCCTGTTATTTCCCAAAAATTTGAATCTTCTGCTGCTCCATTATCCACATAATACCAATGGCCATTATTACCATCAACAGTGCTCCAATTACTTCCTGCTCTCCTAATCCATTCTCTACCATCTACCGAATAAACATCAGAACCATGTGTAGCAGTTTCTTGTTCCAGTATTTGAAGTGACGAGAACATATACCTCTGACTACCAAAATAAGCACCGATTCGTGGGTCTTTAATAGGCTTGCTTCCCTTGATGTCTGTGTAGTAGTAGCTATACCCATCTGCTTGTGCAGTACCATAAGCACCAGAGTGGGAGGTTGAACCATCTAGGAGTTTGCCAGCAACCGCAGGATACAGAACACCGGGGATTATGTGTGGTACTACACTAAGTGATTCAGTGTGTGCCTGATCTGCATTGATTCTTGCTCTTGTCATGTGTTACTCCTTTAGTTTTGCTTCTTGTTCTGCCTGAAAAGTTGCCCATGCAGACTTAACTTCATCTGTCCACAACTCTTCTGCTGTGTCTTTTACTTTTTGGTGTTCATCATCTGCAAGAATCTGATCACAAGTAAGCACTCTCCTGTGGTAGCTTCCTGAGTCTGTAAGTTCTTTTATTTGGAGATGTTTAAAATCTGTGACTACTTCTATTTTGTCTAGTTTCATTTGTGATTCCTTATTAAATTAAGAAGAAGTTCTATAAGTCATACTAATTATTATTTGTCCTGAACCACCAAATTCAGATGCTTGAAAAGCGGATGATCCTTGTGTATCATCCCAAAGTCTTAAATTTATTTGTGATCCTGTTATATAACCAGTAACTACCTCTCCTGCTGTAATACTCCCATACCACATATGCCCAGCAGCTCCTCCTGAACCTACACCATGACTTATGGCACTATCTAAACTAAACGGAAGACCTGTTATTAAAAGGTCACCGCTTGCTGATGCTATGTTACTGGCTACAAAATAACCATTGACATGTACCAAACTTCCAATTTTTGCATAAAACCCTGTACTATATATAGTATTAGAATTCATTGTTATAGGATTACCACCAGCAACCAATGAAGCAGTCCAAGTCCCTTCCTCATAATCAATTTCAGTCTCACCGATAACACCTGACTTACTTCCTGCTCCTCCGATTATTCCTGACATGAGTTTCTCCTATGTCCAATCTTGATAAATAAAGTGTACAGACCAATCAGTATTACTTGCTGAATTATATAGTTTTAATATATCTCCCTCTCGCAATACGATTTTATCGTTAAATACAAATGTCGTATCTATAGCATGATTTAGCATTTTAAAAATATGAATGTCTGTGCCACCTCCTTGCCAATCTATAGAACCATTTATATTCCCATTTGAAGCATGAGCCAGAGCAGTTATAGTTAAAACAGTTATAATAACATTTGCTGGTACAGCAACAACTCCAGAGGTATTACCAGAACCTCTAACTGATCCTGTACCTGTTGTACTTCCCCAATCTACTTGGGCTGCTCCTGCATTATTTGCATTAATGGCAGCATTTCGTAAAACTTCACTACCCGATCCACTTGGAATTGCCATAAGCCTATCCTCCTAATACTAAACTTTGATGTGTTGAACTCTGCATAAATGCTCCTTTTTGTTGAACTTTTTTTGTTGTTGCCATAATAATATTTCCGTTGTGAGTTGCATCTCCAGTGGTTGTAGTTGTTGAACTATTGGTGACTGTTCCTGAGTGAATGACGTTACCACTAAACGTGCCACCTGTTGCTGGTACTGTATCTGCCGGGGAGAAGGTACTAAGGCATATTGCTTCAATAACGTCTCCTACAGCAAAATCAGCAGCAAAAACTAATGTTGATCCATTTGAAGCTGTCACATCAGTTGGAATAACTTGTTTAACACCATTGAGGTACACTGATATTTGCCCCACAGTGTAGTTTATAAGCACTCCATTATCGTCTGCCGTGACTGTATCAGTAACTGCTGTGGCTGTGAAAATAAATCTTTCTGCTTCCCCTAATCCGGGTGCCTGCCCCAAATAACTCATGTGCTATCCTCGTCTACTGTTTCCTTTTTCTCTAAATCAATTAGAGCCTGTTTGTATCCTTCTGCTTGATTAAGTTGCATCTGCATCTGTGGTATCTGTTGGCGTAAGTCTTGGATTATCTTCTCTACTTCTTCTAGTGTCATGCTGATTCTAATGCAGTTACTTTCGCTTCAAGTGTTTCAACCTTACCTAATAATTGTTGAATTACGGATATGTACATTACATCTTTTCTTCCTAAAATAGTTGCTGTGGTTTTACCTATTAATGTTTCATTTTCATTTTCGTCAACATCGGTAATATGTGTATCTTGAATTAAATCATAATCTGGATGATCTTGATCAATAAAAGAATCACTAACCCATCTACTATCAATTAGCTTCACATCTTGGGCAAGAAAACCAATTTCTTCTCCTGAAGAAGCATGGGCATCTGGATTTATCCATTCAAAGGTTTTTGTTTCAAGTTGTTTAAATGTATCAAGAGAATAAGAAAAATCTTCAATGTTTTTCTTTAATCGTTTGTCTGATAGTGTTCCAATCGAATCACTTCCTGTATAGCTTAATAAATCACCATTATGTTGCATGGTCATCACATGTGTATATGATATTGCAGAGCCTGTCCACCTTGATGTTTTAAATACAAATTCAGAACCATATGCAGTACCACCTAAACATGCTCTTAGTCCTGCTATTTCTGCAGGGCCAGCACCACAATCAAACCTTATAGCAGGGCCATCACTACACCCTGTTCCTGCTCCCAAATTTAAAGCGTATTTTATACCAGAGCCGGCCTCACATATAACATGTAAAGGATAACTAGGATCAGAAGTACCGATGCCTACCTTACTTCCATTAATAGTCATAGGAACAACTTCCCCTCCTGCTTCTCTGCCTATAAATGACAGTTTAGATTTTTCACTACTAGCAGTAGCATCTGCTAAATATGCAATTATATTAAACCATTGCATAGCTCCCCCATTAGCATTATCCGCATCAAATCGTATTCGCCCTATCTCATCATTAGTAACCGCAGAACCACCATCTTTTTTGAAATACAACTGAGGGCCAGCACCATCTCCATTAGTATCAACTACTTTAATAGTTGGTTCTATTGTAAGTGAAGACTCTAAGTGCAACAATGTGTCTGGAGTCGCAGTCCCAATACCTATACGATCATTCCCTGCATCTACATAAAACAAGTTAGCATTACCATTACCTTCTACCCTAAAGTCTACATCTGCACTTGCTTCATTAAATACAGTTGCACCATCTACTGTCATTCCACCAGTAGTAGTAATTGCTCCAGAGGTACTGATTACTACATCGTTTGCTAACTCTGCTGTTCCTACTGCATCATTACCAATGTCTCCTGCCGCAATAGTATCTGCAACTATCTTTGCCGCAGTGATGCTATTGTCAGGTATGTCAGCAGCAGTTAAGGGAGCAGTGGCTCCGGGTCTTCCAAGATATGCCATATTATGTAATCTCCAAAAAGCTCATTATTACATCCGCACTACTAGCGGTATTTGATGTCACTTTAATTATATCTCCAGTCACTAAACAAACTTTTTGATCCCCTCCAAGAACTACAAGCGAACCCCCTGTAGGTACAGGGGCATCCTTAACTAAATTAGTTACATTTGGAGTACCTGCATTATCAGTTAAAGTTACTGTTACATTTATAACTCCTGAAGTTACATTAGCTATAGTCATACCAATAAGAGTAGTCTCTGTATTAGCAGAAACAGCAGCACCTAAGGGTGTAGGAGTTGTTCCTACACCTCTTAAAGTTCTATTTTTAAACGAGTTTGCCATATTTATCCTTTAATATCAGTGTCATCCGAGGGCAATTGACATCGCCACGGCTGCATTATTTGCTATTACAGTATTTTCAGCTATATCAGTTAACATTTCTGCACTAACCCTAATCTCTACAGCATCTCCTGAGGAATGCGCATTTGACGTTTCTTCGCAAGTTAAACTTGTAGATGCAGTAGCTGTTACTTTTATAACTTCACTATTTATAGTTACATAAAGCCAATCATCACTAGTTAAAGTAGGAAATAGAGAATTACTTGCTATAGGTAAAGCAGTAACCCCAGCAGCTATATTAGCTGTAAGGGTAGTTGCACAAGCATTACTAAATTTAACAGCCATAAAACACCTTTTTTATGATACAGTTATAGTCCAGGTAATAGATATAGTATCATCAGTACCTTTATTGATAACAGCAAAGGTAGTTCTAGCTAACATAGTCCCTGATCCTGAGGTTGCATGATTAAAAATACCTGCTTCTTTTACAACGTAAGCTCCGTGCGATGATGTCCAGGTAGCATCATATTGTACTGTATTAGTTGATACAGTTCCACCATCAGTAGTTAATGCTATCCTACTTGCACTTATTTCATTTGCTAAAGTTGTATTTCCTGCAGCAGCAGCAGTGTCAGTATCACCTAAAGCCATATGTGACATTTCATCTGGTATACTACCATCTTTAAATCTGCCAGCTACCCAGTTTTTTCCTGCAGTAACTACAAGATTATCACATTGATGAACTATTTCATTATTAAGGGATATTTGTAATGCTCCAGTTATTTCTAAGTTATCTATAATCATATTATTCCTAATTGAGTGTTATTTCATTAAGTGTAGTTGATCCTACCATTCTTGATATTATCAATGTTACGGATATCGAATCACTCATAGTGGCTATATTGCCTTTAACTCCATTTACACTTTTATTAATATCAGCAAAGTCATCTAAGCTGAGCCCGCTAGCAAGATATTTAGAAATATTATTTGCTATCCCATCCGAAATATTTGCAGTATCTGAAAATATTTTATCTGTAACTGCTGTAAGTATCTCTGAAATACTTGTAAAGTCTATTTCGTCTGTCTTTGTTGGAGTAATAACTGCTACTTGATCAGTAATACTACTCCCTGAACCATTTAATAAAAACTCACTATTAAGTAAACCTTCATTTAGCAACGCAGAAGGCAATCGAGCAGGAAATTCTAAGTCTCTCGCCCGTACTTCATCAAATCTATCTCTAAGAAATTCATTAGCAGTATTAAGTACATCAGTTAAAGGTACTGTATCACCAAAATAATCTTTAATAACATACTTAACTACAGAATCACTAAGAATTATTTCATCAACTAATGGTTTTGTTATATTTGCTTCAAAAAGATCTGCAACAGTAGCACTATCAATTACT
>VTLG01012622.1_pt1 | contig 10442 bp, 19 predicted proteins | sample 4694571 | NCBI WGS metagenome assembly VTLG01 (sample SAMN12604809, study PRJNA352737) | marine metagenome | biome: ENVO:00000447; feature: ENVO:00000209|ENVO:00000569|ENVO:01000036; material: ENVO:00002151; isolation source: viral sequences binned using virsorter ... | reverse complement strand
CAGCGTGTCTTCGATGTTCTCGACAACCATTGGCTCATCGTCGACGACCTCGCCAAGTTTCGGCTCAGCGCCAGGCGGCAGATCCTCACCGGCATAGACGTAGTGGCCGAGGCCGTGGAACGCGATGGCCTTCACCAAACACCTCTGCAGCGCGGTGTTCACCGCAAAGCTGTCGGGGTTCTTGATCGGTTTATTGCTGTGATTTAGAACCGGCAGGATCTCGGTTGCCGATTGACCCACGATCGTCACCGTGACTTGCACGAACGCAAAGCCCTGGGCGTCAAGCATGTAGGGCAAGCCGTCGAAAAGATGCTTCTCGAAGGTGGCGTCAGGATAGTGCTTTTTGAGGGTCGACCAGGCCCAGCTCCACGATAGGTATGTGAAGCCGCCCTTGGTCTCGCAGTGCTCGGATACATCTACCTTTGAGAGCGTTGCCCAAGCTGACGGTACACCCTCTAATCTCTTCATTAAGTGATTGTTCATTCTGAGAAGACCTGCTTGAGTTCGAGCAGAAGCTCGGGCGAAAAATCGCGCCATCTGAAGTCAGACCAATCGACCTCACAAAAATCGATGATGTCCTGGATGGTCTCGGTGCGCTCCAAGATCCGCTGCCGTTTACGCAGCAGCACGAGCGTCTGATCCATCGCCTCATCGAGCTGCTCTTGCGGTATCTCGTGGACGATGTGCGAGATGCGATTGGCATAGATGAGCTTGCAGGTGCCGCCTGCAAAAGCGCGCTGGTAGATGGCAAGCTGCGCTATGTCCCGTTGCTCGGGTTTGGACGGCACCGAGTTATTCGCAAATCCCGTCTTGGCGTTGCCGCTGATCCGGTCCCAGCGGGTCTTGACCTCGCCGATGATGCCGCCACCTCTGCCATCTGTGTAGCCGAGGATCGGCACGTCGATGCCTGGCAGTTCCAGCTCGGCTTTTTCCTCAACGTCAATCTGGTTGGCCCCGACGAACGCCTCGCGCACACCTTCGACCGTCTGATCGATCGTGTCGGCAATGCGCTGACCATCATCGGACAGCAGGTGATCCGTTATGGCAGCGTCGCGCTTGTTGTAGCTCGCGGGATGGTGACCCTGCAGGGTTGATATCGCATGTCTGACCGCCTCGCTTTGCGAGGTCTCGCCGTTGACAATGTCGAAGGCGGCCTCGTGAACAGCGGTGCCGGCCTTCATTTGAATTGAAGACGGTTTCGCGTAGTGATCGACTTGAAACTGCGCCTCAGCATCGCCTTGTTCGGCTGCGCGCTTCGCAGCGTAATACTTAGGCTGCCGGTAAGAGTATTCCGCGATCAGGTAGGGAAGGGGGCATCGAATCTTGGTATTCGACCAGTGGCGGATACCGCGGGATGCGTAATATCCAGGGACTTTTCTGCTTTTCTCGCTGAACTCGACCATTTGCACCCTCCCGATGAGAAGTGTGCACTTCGGTACGAGTTGGCGTCAATGGTGACAAATAAGAATGTTGTGGACGAATCTGTGGAAATCGTCAGGTGAGCTGCATTCCGACGATGAGATCGATTGAAGCGAATGCGCTCGAGCCGAGGGTCATTCGTTGATCGTTGCGCGATAAAACAACTGCGTCACCGTCAACTTCAACGAACCGCCAGATCTCGGCGATCAATTCATCGTCGCGAGGCATGGTAACCACCACCCATTGATCTGGTTTTGCAGGTCGCGTGGGATCAACGGTGATGACATCACCGGTCTCAAAGCGCGGCGCAGCGGCGTCGTTGAAGACGTGCATGGCGTAGGCCTTGTCGTTTCCAACGACGTTGTGTGGCCTTTGAACAAAATTACCGGTACGCACCATTCTGACCCTTCTTGTCAGCAGGTCGGAGGTGCCGAACACAGGAAGATCGACGCTCGCAACCCCTAATGATTCAACTGGTAAAACCTCTCTCCCGACGTTCTCGCCGGTTACCAAATCACCAACCTCGCAATCCAGGGCCTCAGCGACCTGTCTGGCGATATCGAATGGGAGCTTCCGCTCGCCGCGCTCGATCCGCCGCCAGGTGCCCGGCTCCATGTCGAGCCGTCTTGCCAGCTCGGAGCCGCTAAGCCCTGCACGCATACGCGCACGTTTAAGATTGGCCGATGAATCCGTCAAAAAAAAGTCCTAAAATTACGGGTAAATTTCCGACCTATTCGCAGGTCTGGTGGTTCGCGGCGTGCGGCATCTATATCTAGCGTTATACGTGGCTTTCGGTAATCGTTCGAGTTTCGCGATTAAATTTTGCAAGCGCTTCGAACTCTTCCCCAGGATAACCCATAAGCTCCCACTGATTTCTCTTGAATCTATCTCGCCGGGGCCGGGCAAGCGCATAAGATTGGGCTAGCGCGCACAGATGACTCAGGTGCGCCATTAGCGCCAGCCTCGCAGTTGGAACGATTTGCCGCACCCGCGCATCTTGGTCGTGATCTCGGAGTTCCCACCACCCTTTCCGCAGGGACGCATCTCGGACGTAGCTGGAGATCGCTTTTTGCGAGATTCCCAGCCCGAGGTTGTTTGCGCGGAGCTGGATTGATTTCAAATCAGTGAGCGTACTGCTCTCGCCGCGCACCACGCTTCGGAAGAAGCCGTGCAAAATCCAAAGAAGAAAAAGGCGTTTGTGCGGTTGATAAAATCTAAAACCCTCGTGCCACTGCACCGCCACGGTTTCTTGCTGCACGATCGACGATTCGACGTGGTATCCGCTTTGGCGGCAGCGCTGCACGACGAACTCGTCTGTATCTTCCGCCTCCGCGATAATTCGCGCCACGCGGTCGCTTAACCCAAGGCGAATGCCGTTTGCTTCGCGGACAAGCGGCGCGGCAATATGTGCAAACCGCGCACGGTCTCTCAGATTCAAGGTGGTCATCTTTTCTCGCTGGTCGCAGATCAACGTGAATGGATCACCTTATCATCTGCACAAAGCATGACAACATGTCTATTTTTGTGCCATGGACTTCTCAACGTACATTCGCGAAAGCAAGCGCTCGGCCGCTGAGATCGCCAGGCAGATCGGCGTTGACGCGACATATGTCAGTCACCTTCGGGCAGGACGGCGCTATCCGTCGATGAAGCTCGTCGCGAAGATCTCCGAAGCGACCTCTGGGATGGTCGGCTTCAACGATTGGCTTGCGGCGCGCGAGCAAGATCCAACGCCCTGGAAAGTTGACTGAAGCGAAGCTGCAGCAACTGATCGTGCAGTGGCTCGAAGCCGCGCTGCCGGTCGATAGTCTGTGGCACCACTCGCCCAACGAAGGCAAGCGGCACGTCGCGTTCAAGCAGAAGCTAAGGAACATGGGCACCCAGTGGGGCTGGCCCGACATCGAAGTTTTCGTGCCGCCAAGCGGCTTCCACAAGCCCGAGGATTGGTCGCCACTATTCCTCGAGGTCAAGGTTGCGAAGGGCAGGGCTACCAAGAACCAGCGCGATATTCAGCAGCGGCTTCAACGCTGCGCCTGCCGAGTAGCAGAGGTTCGCTCGATCCGCGAGACTGAAGCATTCCTGGCACCGATGGTGCGCTTGGACACGCAGGGCAGGGCGGGTCTCATTCGGCAGCTCGAAGAGGCAACGGCATGAGCTTTGGCGCGATCCTTGCGGACCCGCCGTGGACCTTCAAGAACTGGTCGGCAAAGGGCGAGGCCAAGAACGCCAAGCGCCATTACGGCACGATGTCACTGCAGGAAATGATGCAGCTCACACTGCCTGCTGCTGACCACTGCGCTCTGTTCATGTGGGTGGTTGATGCGCATATGCCGGACGCCATGAAGCTGATCGAAGCCTGGGGCTTCGCCTACAAGACCTGCGCGTTCATTTGGGTAAAACCCAGCATTGGCATGGGCTACTGGTCTCGTAAGCAAGCCGAGCTGTGCCTGCTGGCAACACGCGGCAAGCCGAAGCGTTTGAGCGGTGGCGTGCGGCAAATCATAGAAGCCCCGCGCCGAGAGCACTCACGCAAACCTGATCAGATTTACGAGCGCATCGAGCAGCTCGTCGGCGGTCCCTATTTGGAGATGTTCGCTCGGCAGATTTGGCCTGGCTGGCAGTCCTGGGGCGCTGAGACAGACAAGTTCGCGGCATGACGTTCGAGGACCACGCGCTGAGCATAGCCGTCGAGCAGTACAGCGTGTGGAAGCTCCAAGGCCTCACGCACCACGAGATGGTCTCAGCTTGTCAGCAGCGATGGCAGGCAGGCATGACAGGCGATGACGTGGTCGAGGCGATGGTCCGCGCTTGGCACGGGCTGGAACGTGCGTGAGCGCGTATTACAACGAGTTCGATCCGTTTGCCGCAGCGTGGCTCAGAGAGCTTATTGCGGACGGCCTGATCGCGGATGGCGACGTTGACGAACGATCAATACTCGATGTTTCCGCCGGTGATCTCAAAGGCTACCGACAGATCCACCTGTTCGCCGGTATCGGCGGATGGAGTTACGCCCTCAGACTCGCCGGATGGGATGACGACAGAGAAGTGTGGACAGGAAGCTGCCCCTGCCAACCCTTCAGCAGTGCCGGAAAACAAGAAGGAACGGCCGACAAACGGCACCTCTGGCCCACTTTTCGCGACCTCATCGCCGAGTGCCGACCTTCAACGATCTTTGGAGAACAGGTTGCATCAAAACTTGGACGTGAGTGGCTCGCCGGAGTACGCGCGGAAATGGAAGACCTGGGATATGCTGTCGGGGCCGCCGATCTGTGCGCTGCGAGCGTCGGCGCGCCGCACATCCGGCAAAGACTTTGGTGGGTGGCCGACGCCGACCGCGCTCGACCGACCGAGGTCGCCGGAGACGATGGCAAAGTCGGCAGCGTTTCGGAAGCGGAATGCCAATCAGAACACGGTGCCGCTCTATCTGGGCGAAGTCGCGCAGATGTCGGGTTGGCCGACGCCACTGGAAGACGACTCCTCAAATGTGATGCGGACGAGCGGGTTTTTGAGTCTTACACACCCCAGCGTGTGGCCGATCAACGCAGGGTGGGCCACCCCGACATCAAACGACGCCAAGGGGAGTCAGTACTCGTACAGCCGGGGCCGGCACGACCAGAAAGTTCTCAAACTTTCTGGTCAGGCGCAAGCCACATCCCCTGCGCCGACGGAAAAGCGAGGCGCATTGAACCCGGCATTCAGCCTTTGGCTGATGGGATACCCAACAGAGTGGGCACGTTGCGCGGCGCGGGTAACGCGATCGTCCCGCAAGTCGCGGCGGTCTTCGTGAGGGCTTATGACGCTGCCTAGAAAAGCGAAAAAGACAGCCTGGGAGGACCAAGACACCAGAGGCGTCTCAAACGCGCTCAAGCTGCGTATTTTGCGACGTGATGGCTATCGCTGTGCCTACTGCGGAGTGGATGGAAAGAACGCCAATTTGGAAATCGACCATCGCATTCCCCACTCAAAGGGCGGCGATAATCACATAAGCAATCTTTTCACGGCATGTGTCGTCTGCAACCGCAAGAAGGGCGCCGAGGTCTGGGATGTTCACAAGGGCTACAAGCCCAGCTTGGGCAACAGGGCCATGTCGACCTCCGTTCTTGACGGTTTATACCTACACATTTTGGTGGACGAAAAGATCCGGATGCAAGGTCAACTCCTTGGAATTTTTCAAGACAAGTATTTGGCTGTTCAGTTGTTTTCTTGGATCGACGGCAGGGAAACAAACGTCGAGTTGTACCCGATTGAGAAAGCTACTGACGGGACGATGATTTTCTATTTTGACGACATTGAAATGAGGGAGGCTTACTACAGTGAAAAGCAGCACGAGCAGTCCGAGCGCGAGCGCAAGGACGAAAATATCCCGCCTTTGAAAGCGGAATTTTTAGGGCCGATAGAAGACGAGTTCTACCGTTTCGATGACACTACCTAAGGAAACGGTGCTCACAGGCGCACAGCATCCGGGCACCGAGCTGCAGGTGCTGGAGAGCGCCGGCGGCTACTATCTGGGGTTCCTCACCAGGGACGGGCAGCCTTACTCACGCGAGACAGATTACATGACCTACTCGGATGCCCGGGTCATGTATGAGTTCATCCGCCATGTCAGGCTCAACGACATCGAGGCGGTGCCTGTGTGATCGGCGACCGCGCACGCTGGTGCCAGCAGCTTGCTCAAGCCATGGTCGATGCCGAGCTGTCGATCGACGCTGCCGCCAGGCTGTGGGGCCTCGACCGCGGACAAGTCCAGAAGCTGCTGAGAAGTGACAGTGTCAGAAGACCTTTGCAGGTCACAGGTTGGCTGAAAAAGCACAAAAAGCACACTTCGCAGCAAAAACCGCAAAGCGACCAACCCCTTAGTAAGCTACCAACTAGTAAGCTACCAACGCGCTCCGAAGGGAGCGCTTTAGACGCTAGCGCATCAAAATCCGTAACCCGAAAAGTGAAGGATTGAAGATGCGCGCTAAGCTTGGTCGCTTACTAGTAGGATGGTCGGCTCAAAAAAATGGGCTGTCAATCCCCATAGGTGAGAGAGTTGGCTGCAAGTGCGCCAGATGTGCCTATCTGAGACTTTTAGACTTCCAATTTGAGTGCTTCAAAGCCCCGATAGCGTCCAAAACGCGCATGCCCGCCGCTTCACTTTGGGGTTACGCGGCGACATGCTCAACAGCTCGAGGCAGTTGGTGACCAGGTTGAAAGCACTCCAATTGTCTGCAGCAGATCTGCATGACCTCTTCGTCGAGGCAGCTACGACAGAGCGCTGGCTGCCTGCTCAAAAGCAGAGAGCACGTCTCACCTGGTGGCCTGAGATGCAGGCCGAGTGGCTGTCGTATGCAGACCCGACGACGAAGGTCAGGCTGACACCGACAGCCGAGCAGATTGACCGCTATCACATGGCGATCGAGTTGAGTTCGTATCTTGAAGACAGAGACAGGCGGCTGGTCTGGGCTGTCGCCTTCTCGGCGGCGAGGAGATCCAGGGGACCGCAGTGGAAGAAGCTCGGCCGGATGATGGGCATCGATCGGCGGACGGTGGAGTCGCGGTATGTGACGGCACTGGTGGAGCTGGGGCTGAGGATCAAGCGTCTGGATGGGTGACATGGTGTCTATGCAGGTGACGGAATGTCATCGTTGACGCCATTGAACTGATCTGTGCAGGGTTTGGGTGCATGATGGGCCTCCAATCCCTGATGCATCTATTTGTTAACAACGCTGACCCTCCCCTAAGGGGCTGTTGATCTTATCGGCAGCCTCTCTTTTTCTGGGGATGTGGTGCCATGATGTACGCATCGGCCTTCGCCGCCGTCGCGCGAGAGCTGCCGGGCTGCGGCCCTCGTTGCGTGCCAGATGCGTGCCGGGTCCAGGGCTAGATGGCTAACCCCCTGGTCCTGCTTTGTTTTTTCAATTTGTGTTGCGGATCAGGAATCCGTTGGTCGCCGGTTATCGATGCAGGTCCCGGCGGCAAATGGTGCTGAACCCTAGGGAGATCAAGGCTTTGCGGTTTTTCAAAAGTCGACCCCCCACCCCCCCGAAAAGTGGGCGCGGTCCTTATATCAATATATTCCCTTCGATGGGTCCCTCGCACGCTCACAGTGCCGACTACCTCACCGCAGCGAGAGAACGCTGCCTGACCGCCAGGGATAAGGCGCAAGACCCTGACATGCGGACCTACTGGAACCACTGCGCCAGACATTTTGAAATCCACTTAGGAGTGACCTGATGGGTACTTTTACGATCACTGGTGACAAGAACACCCTCCCCGAGGCCTACAGCGATGCCGATGGTGGCTCGACCAGCACTGGCATCACGGTCATCGTGGACGATGCCAAGTGCCAGAACAAACTAGAGTTCTCGCAGGCCATCCGTGCCGCAGAAGCCAGAGTTTTATCAGATCCCGTCTACCCGCCAGCCTGACGTTACCTACGTCACCTGCGACTGGTGCGGCCAGATGACCAGGCTAGTCTATGTGCACGGGCACGCCCAATGCGGAGCGTGCCACCGTGTGCTGATCGATTGCTGTGATGGCCGAACGGCGGAAGCCGAGGTGGAATCATAGAGGCGTTAATACTCGCAATTGGAGCCAAGGCCTGCTGCATTATTGCCGGCGGAGCCGGTGGGATCACCAACTGGGTCGTCAACCGGTCGATCCGCTGGCTTGACCTCGTTCTTGCGGTCTTTGTCGGCTGGATTGCAGCCGAGCTGTTCATCCCGCCGATCATGCAGCACTTCGAGCTGGCAGTTGTATGGGGTCCGGCGATCGCTTTTGTCATTGGATATTGCGGCATCCGGCTTCTTCCTGTCCTTGAGGCGCGTCTGAAAAGGATGATTGAGAAGTCGTAAAGATGTCCGACATCGAGATCCCTTACGCGCCGAGGGAATTGCAGGCGTATTTACATCAGGAAATATCGAAAAAGCGCTGGTCCTGCCTGGTGCTCCACCGCCGGGCCGGCAAGTCGGTGATGTGCATCAACCATCTCATAAGGGATGCTGTCACCACCGACCGCGAGAATGCCCGTTATGCGTTCCTCACAGGAACCTATAAGCAGGCAAAGTCCATTATGTGGGACTACACCAAGCAGTTCACCCGTGTGATCCCCGATGTGAAGTACCACGAGACCGAGCTTAGGGTCGATTTGCCCAACGGCTCACGCATCGAGATGCTCGGTGCGGACAATTATCAGACGCTCCGCGGCCGGTATTTCGACGGCATCGTCCTCGACGAGTACGCCGACATGCCCGAACCGGTGCTGCCGGAGATCGTCAGGCCTGCGCTGTCGGATCGCCAGGGCTACATGATCGCGATCGGGACACCCCGCGGCCACAACGCCTTTTATGAACTCTACCGCGAAGCGGTAAACAACCCCGAGACCTGGTTCGCGTACCTGGCCGGAGCCTCAGCGACCAAGATCCTGCCGGATGACGAGCTGGACGCCGCCAGGACCATGATGTCCGAGGATGCGTATGCGCAGGAGTTCGAGTGCTCCTGGGTCGCAAACGTACCCGGTGCAATCTGGGGTAAGGAATTAGAGGGGATCGAGGCATCGGGGCAGATCACCGAGGTGCCTTACGACCCCGCCCACAAGGTTCACACCGCCTGGGATCTCGGCGTGGCAGATGCCACCGCCATATGGTTCTACCAGGTCGTTGGAAGGGCTGTGCATGTTATTGACTATTATGAAGAGCGCGGTGAAGGCCTGCCGCACTTTGCCCGGGTTCTTGATGAGCGTGATTATCTGTATGGCCGTCACTATGCCCCGCCAGATATTCAAGTTCGTGAGCTGGGCAGCGGCCGCAGCCGTATCGAAACTGCGCACGATCTCGGGATCAACTTCCGGGTCGTGAGGAAACTGCCGGTTGAAGACGGCCTGCACGCCGCAGCGATCACCATACCGAAGTGCTATTTTGACAGGCGGGCATGTGAGCACGGCCTCGAAGCTCTCAGGCATTACCACAGGGCCTACAACGAGCGGACCAGATCGTTCCGCATGACGCCTGTTCACGATTGGTCGAGCCACGCAAGCGATGCTTTCCGGTATCTTGCTGTCGGCCTTGAAGACGATGCGAGGTTCCCGGGCCGCGCACCGCAGGCTCACGCAGAGATGGAGTATCAGGTTTTCGCGTGACCCTTGGCGAGACCGAGGCCATCGAACTGCTGCTCGACGAGACTGAAGACCCCGTGATGGGGCCGCTGGACCGTGAGATCGCGGCCTGGATATCGGAGCGTGTGCCGTACACGCAGAATCTTGAGCCGTGCCGCTGTATTGCTTTTGCCAGGCGCGAAGGGCCGATTCTCTACGGCGGTGCGTTCAACGAGTTTAGAGGCCGCGATGTGCAGTATCACGCGGCGTGTGACGATCCATCGGTGCTGACCAGGTCGCGGATCAGGTTGCTGTTCCGCTATCCGTTCGAGCAGCTCGGTGTTGAGAGAATTTCCTGTGTCATTGCAGCCAGCAATGTGCGCAGCCGGAAGGTCGTTGAAGGCCTGGGCTGGCGGCAGGAGGGAACCGTCCGGCGGTTCTACGCCGACGACGAGGATGGAATTTTGTACGGAATCTTGAAGTCAGAATGCAGATGGATTGACCATGGGTAAATCAGCACCGCAGGCTCCGTTACCGCCGCCAGCTCCACCGCCGCCACCGACGACTCCCGTGCAGGCTGTGGGCGGTGATGAAGACCGGACCCCGACCGACGTGCTTGCAGAACGCGAAGAGGAGCGCCAGGCGGTCGTCGATTCTCCAGATACCGACCCGACCCCGCAGGGCCGTCGAATACTGCCTGCCAGCGTTATTGACACCGAAACCGCCGGCCGGAAGGAAGAAAGACGCCTTGCCGGTCAAAGGGGTAGGCGCTCAACCCAGGTAACCGGACCACGGGGGCTTCTCTCTCCGGCGCAAATCAAAAAGAAAGGCCTGCTGTCCAGTGAGTAAGCTCGTGTCGAGCGTGCTCAAGCCGTTTGCGAAGATTGTCGGCGGCGCGCCCCGTGCCCAGGTCCCGGAAGGCTATGAAGTCGTAAAGACCGGCACGCAG
>VTLG01009165.1_pt1 | contig 10442 bp, 12 predicted proteins | sample 4694571 | NCBI WGS metagenome assembly VTLG01 (sample SAMN12604809, study PRJNA352737) | marine metagenome | biome: ENVO:00000447; feature: ENVO:00000209|ENVO:00000569|ENVO:01000036; material: ENVO:00002151; isolation source: viral sequences binned using virsorter ... | reverse complement strand
ATCCTGTAACAGCCACAGGTCAATTATCATCAAAAGGAATTATAGGTGTATTAAAAAATAATCCTAATACAGGATCAATAGGATTTGAGTATGCAGATATGGTAGGTATTAAACCAGCTTGTACAGATTCAGATTTTATAAGTGCTGTTGAAACACAAGTATTTGGTGGATACGATGGTTTTATTTATAAAATGGAAACAGGAAATACTTTTGCAACAGGCACAACTACAACAACAATACAAGCAGTATATAGATCTCCAGATATGGTAATGGGAGATCCTGGTCTAAGAAAATATATGCAAAGAGTTAATTTAAACTATGAAGGTGAAGGAACTTCTATTGATGCAAACTTAGCTCTTAGATATGACTATGATGATCAAAATACACCACAACCAACAAAGATAGCATTACCTAGTGTAGGTGGTGCAGGAACATACGGAGCAGCTAAATATGGTAGTTCACTATATGATGCATCAGGTGTTCCATTAGTAAGACAATCAGTAGAAGGCTCAGGATTTGCAGTAGCATTACAGATCGATGATCAAAATAGTGCAGACTCATTTTCAGTTAAAGGCTTTCAATTAGAATTTACCCCAGGAGGAAGAAGATAATGGCAGGCTATTCAGCTCGACAATCCAGCTTTACAACAGGTGATACTATCACCGCAGCTCATTCTAATGATGAGTTTAACCAAGTATTAGCTGCATTTAACGCAACTACAGGACACACGCATGACGGAACTGCGGGTGAAGGTGGTCCTATCGGATCTATTAGAGATGCTGATAGTTTAAATAAAATATTAGTTGATTCAACTAATAATCATTTAGAATTTTATGTAGAAGTATCATCTTCTGCAGTACAACAATTTAGAATACAAGATGGTGCTATTGTACCTATAACAGATAATGATATAGACTTAGGAACTTCCTCTCTTGAATTTAAAGATTTATTTATAGATGGCACAGCAAATATTGATACATTAAGTTTAGATGGAACAGCTATTACAGCCACTGGCACAGAAATTAATTTAATAGATGGTGGTGCTACAGTTGGAACTACAGCAATAGCTGATGGTGATGGTATTATTCATAATGATGGTGGTACAATGCGAGTTACAAGTGCTACTACATTTAAAACATATTTTCAAACTGGAGTTACTGCAGCAGCTATGGCAGCTGATGATCTTTCAGCAGGTGATGCAGCAGTTACTTTATCAACTTCATCTGGAAATATTACAATTGATGCTACAGCAAATGATTCAGATATTATATTTAAAGGAACTGATAATAGTGCTGATATTACTATGCTTACTCTTGATGGTAGTGAAGCAGGTAAAGCAACATTTAATAGTGATGTAGTTGTTGGTGGAGATCTTACTGTAACAGGTGATGATATTGTTATGGGAACTAACACTGCAGGTAATTTATTAATTGCAGATGGTACAAATTTTAATTCAATAGCAGTAGGTTCATTATCAGAAATATCTACAGTTGCAAATGATGATGTATTTTTAGCAGTAGATACTTCGGGTGGTGGTCTTAAAAAAATTGCAAGATCAGCTGTAGTATCAGGACTTGCTTCATCAGGTGCAATATCAAATGTAGTAGAAGATACAACACCTCAGTTAGGTGGTAATCTTGATATGAATGGTGCAGATATTGTTACTACTTCAAATGCAGATTTAGAATTAGCTCCTAATGGTACAGGTCATGTAACTGTTAGAGGTAATACAAATGCAGGTGCTATTCAATTTAATTGTGAATCTAATTCACATGGTCAGATTTTAAAATCTCAACCACACTCAGCAGCAGTTACAAATGAAATGTTATTGCCAGCAGGTTCTAGTTCAACTTTAGTATCTTTAATATCTACAGATACATTAACAAATAAAACTTTAACTACACCAGTTATTGCAGAAATAGATTCAGGTGCTGATATAACTTTAGATGCTACAGCAGATATAGTTTTAGATGCAGGTGGAGCAGATGTAACACTTAAAGATGATGGTACAACTTTTGGTAGTTTAACAAATTCTAGTGGTGAGTTAGTAATTAAATCAGGATCTACACCTACTACAGCTATGACATTTAGTGGTGCTAATGTAACTTTTGCAGGCACAGTAACTATAGGATCTGCAGGTATATCAGAAGCAGAACTAGAAATATTAGATGGTGCGACAACTACTACAACTGAATTAAATATAATAGATGGTGATACATCAGCTTCAGCTACAACTTTAGTAGATGCAGATAGAGTAGTTACAAATGATGCTGGAACTATGAAACAAGTAGCATTATCAGATGTTAAGACATATTTAACTAGTGCAGGATTTGTAACAGAAGATCCAACAGCACTAGCAATAGCATTAGGTTAAATAATGATTGACTTTTATGTTAGAAAACAGTATAATATACAATAAATAGGAGGATATAATAAATGGCAAATACGTTTAAATGCGTTACATTTGCAGCAGAACCAGCTTCGGCAGGTACAGCATATACGATGTATACAGTAGCTTCAAGTACAACTACAGTTGTTCTTGGATTAATACTTACTAATATTCACACAGCAGCAGTTACTGTTGAAGTAGAATTAGTTAGTGATACAGGTAATCGTAATGGTGCAAACAACGTTGCGAATGGAACAGCTTTTTTAGCAAAAGACGTGGTTATTCCTGCGGGAACATCACTTGAATTATTATCAGGCGGTAAAGTTGTAATGGAAACAACTGACGTTTTAAAGATTGATTGTTCAGTCGCAGATAAAGTTTCAGGTACGCTAAGCATAATGGAGATAACATAAGATGGCTTATATAGGTATCAAACCTGCAGAATCATTTACTTCATTTGCAACACAGACATTTTCTACAAGTGCAACATCTTCCTATACTTTAGATCATGCTGTTACAAATGAAAATGAATTAGCGTTATTTATTAATAACGTAAGACAACAGCCTGGATCAGGAAAAGCATATACAGCAACAGGAACTGCTTTAACTCTATCAGCAAATACAGCTAGTACAGATACAATGTATGCTGTGTTTTTAGGTAGAGCATTACAAACAGTTAATCCAGCTGGTGGATCAGTTGGTAGTTCTCAAATAGCAGCTGAAATGATTACAGGTCAAACAGCTCTAGCAGCAGAACCAGCAGATACTGATGAGTTCTTAATATCGGACGCAGGGACTTTAAAAAGAATAGATTATTCTTATATTAAAGGTGGTGGAATTACAGTTGCAGACCAGTGGAGACTTAACACAAATTTAACACCATCAGGCACATCATTAGAAGTTATAACAGCAAATTTGGAACAAGTAGATACTTCTGGTCAAGGAACTTTAGGTTCAGCTATGACACAAAGTTCAGGTGTATTTACATTTCCATCAACAGGTATTTGGCTTGTAAGAGCAAGTATTCAATATCAAAATGATGGAACTACAACAAGATATTGTCAAAATTACATTCAAGTAACTACTAACAATTCTGATTTTACAACAGTAACAGAAACTACTGTTAATATATCAAGTGGTAGTGGATCAACTTATCAACAGAATCCAGCACAAACTTTAATTGATGTTACTGATACATCAAATGTAAAAGTAAAATTTGCATTCGCAGTAGCTAGTACAGGTGGTAGTATGAAACTTTATGCAAGTTCTACGACTAACAGAACATATTTTACATTTATAAGATTAGGAGATACGTAAGATGAATTTTAAAACAGGAAAACCAGATCACATAGAAGATTATTTAGTAGAATTACATACAGGACAATGGTTCGGTTGGAGTGATAGTAAAAATAAAATTTATGCTAATTTAATTATACATGATGCAAGTAAAGATAAACCAACAGAAAAAGATTGTACCGATGGTTTAGCAAAAATGCAATCTGACTTTGATGCTCTTGCTTATAAAAGAAATAGAGCAAGTGAGTACCCATCAATTGCAGATCAATTAGATGATATTTATCATAACGGTATTGACGGTTGGAAATCAACAATTAAAGCTGTAAAAGATAAATATCCAAAGGAGTAATATGGCATATATAGGAAAAGAACCAGTAGTAGGAAACTTTCAAGTTTGCGATGCTATTACTGTAGTAAACGGACAAGCTGCATATAGTTTAACTGTAGGTAGTGCAGCAGTAAGTCCAGAATCAGCTAATCACATGCTGGTATCGTTAAACGGTATATTACAAAAACCAGGTAGTTCATTTACTATCTCAGGATCTACTATGACTTTTGCTTCAAACTTAGCAACAGGTGATGTTATTGATTTTGTACAAATATTAGGAAACGTATTAGACCTAGGTCAGCCTTCAGATGATACTGTTAAAACTGCAAGTATACAAGCAGATGCAGTAACAGAAGCAAAGATAGCTGATGATGCTGTAGAAAGTGAACACTTAAATAATAATATTATATCAGGTCAAACTGCTTTAGCAGAATCTCCTGCTGATACTGACGAGTTTTTAGTATCTGATGGAGGTACAATTAAAAGAATAGATTATTCACATATAAAAGGTGGTGGTGCATATACAAAACTTTTAACAACAACAATTTCAAGTAATACAACTAATGTTGATTTTAATAGCACTTATGTAACTAGTACTTATACTGATTATATGATTATTATGTCAGGTGTTAATTTAACAAATGAACATAATATAGATATGAAAATTAGTTCTGATAATGGAAGTAGTTTTAAAAGTGATATTCATACTGGAGTATCAGGATATGACTCTAATAATGGTACTTCTTCAAGTTATAGTGATGGTAGTGCAGATAAATTTACTCTTACACCTAAATATATGAGAGCAGAATCAGATGGTAATGGGTGGTTTGAAATTCACATATTTGGTACTTCAGATACTGCTAATGCTGTAACAGCAACTTGGACAGGTGGATATGAAGATAATTCAGGAAGATCACATGCTATAACAGGTGGCTGTGGTTTAAGTGATAATACACCTCACACTACAAATTTTATAAGATTAACACCAGGCACTGGAGATTTTGCAAAAGCTATAGTTACGCTTTACGGCAGATCAACATAGGAGTAGAATGTGGCTTTATCTAAAGTTAATTATAACAGCCTTAACGTAACTCCCACAGCAAGTAAATTTTTAATGTGGGATTCAGATGCAGATGCACTGCAGGCTTCTGATGTTGGTGGTAGTTTAAAATTAATATCTACATCTACAATTAGCTCTTCAACTGCTGCTATAGAAATTACAAGTGGATTAGACTCAACTTATAAAGAATATATTTTTAAATTTTATAATTTACATCCTGTTTCAGATGGTGCAAGTTTTCAATTTCAAGCATCAACTGATGGTGGTAGTTCTTATGGAGTCAATAAAACAAGTTCATTTTTTGAAGCAACTCATGGGGAGGATGCATCACAAGGTAATTTAGCATATAATACAACATTTGATAGAGGTGGAAATTCAACAGATTATATTACAATTAATAGTGAAATAGGAAGTGATAATGATCAATCAGGTGTTACTATGGTTCATCTTTTTGATCCTAGTAATACAACATTTGTTAAACATTATTTAATTAGAGCAGCTCATAGTAGTAATTCTGATTATGCTAGAGACCAATTTATTAGTGGTTATTTTAACACTACATCTGCTATTGATGCTTTAAAATTTGAAATGAGAACAGGTAATATTGAAATAGCAGTTTTAAAAATGTATGGAGTATTATAATGGCATTAAGTAAATTTAATTATAATAGTTTTGATGTAACTCCAGTTGCAAGTAATGCTTTTGCTTTTAACTCTACACCTAATGGTTTAACTACAACAGCTCCAGGTTCTTTAGTTTTAATTAAATCTCAAACTGCTTCTGGTTCTGCAAGTATTAGTTTTGTTCATGGAACATCAGATGTAGTGTTTGATGGAACATATGATACTTATATGTTTAAGTTTATAAGCATACACCCATCTGTTCACGAAACTGATTTTAGTTTTAATATGAGTGTAGATAGTGGCTCAAATTATAATGTTAATAAAACAACAACTAGATTTCAAGCATATCACAAAGAAGATGATAGTGGAACTCCAGCTGTTCAATATCACGCTTCAAGTGATTTAATATCATCAACTGGTTTTCAAGATCTTTTTCAAAATATTGGAGTTGAAAATTATGAAAGTGCAAGCGGATGTTTATATTTATTTGATCCATCATCTACAACTTATGTGAAGCATTTTATATCAAGAGGAAATATAGCTGAAGCTAGTGATTATACCGAAGAAAATCATACTGCGGGTTATGGAAATACAACATCAGCAGTAAATGCTATTCAATTTAAAATGGATTCAGGAAACATAGACAGCGGAGTAATTAAAATGTATGGAATAACAAAATAATGGCTCTTAATAAATTAAAATTTAATAGTATAAATGTTACACCTGCTGCTAGTGAAGCTATAAAATTTAATTCTGGTGCTAATGGTTTTGAAACAGCAAGTGCTGGTGGTAGTTTAATTAAAATAGCTGCATCAACTGCTAGTTCAAGTGCAACAATTTCATTTACTTCAGGAATAAATTCTACGTATAAAGAATATTTATTTTTATTTAATAACATCCATCCTGCTACAGATAGTGCAAATGTTCAATTTCAAGGAAGTACAGATGGGGGAAGTAATTATAATACAACTATAACTTCAACTTATTTTCAAGCTCAAGCTAATGCAAGTGAAGCAGCCTTAGAATATGATGGTGGTCAAGACTTAGCTCAAAGCACTAACTTTCAAACTATCTTAGGTAAAGAAGTTGGTAATGGAAATGATGAATCAGCAAGTGGAATGCTTCGTTTATTTGACCCAAGCAATACTACTTTTGTAAAACATTTTTTAGCAACTGGTAATTGTCAAGATACAGAGGCTATGTCTAGACAAGGATTTACTGGGGGATACTTTAACACAACAAGTGCGATTAATGCTGTTCAGTTTAAAATGAGTTCAGGTAACATAGACGCTGGAACCATAACAATGTATGGAGTATCCTAATGTCAGTAAATTTTTGTAACAACAATTCACTCTCAGCAATCACAGCTTTACCAGCTAGTATTACTGGTGGTGCTTTAACTTTAATATCTACAGCAACTGCTAGTGATAGCTCTACAATAACTTTTGATTCAGGAATTGATTCGACTTATAAAGAATATATTGTAAAATGGATTAATGTTCACCCAAACTCTAACGACCAACAGTTAACAGTTAATTTTAGAGACGGCAGTACAGCTTATGATGCTACTAAAACATCATCAGCATTCAGAGTTGGTACGGCAGAAGATGGTAGTGGTACAGAACTTAGTATTCAAACTGGACAAGATTTAGCACAATCTACAGGTATTCAAAGCATACATTATACAGCTAATCAAGATGAAGCATCTTCTTCAGGTATTTTACATTTATTTGATCCAAGTAATACAACATTTGTTAAACATTATATAATTACTAATTCAGCTGATCGTAATGGTCAATGTGAGCAACAATATATTGCTGGGTACTGTAATGTAACTGCTGCTATTGATGGTATTCAATTTGGCACTAATACTAGCACTATTGGGTCAGGAACTTTTAAATTATATGGCGTTAGTTAAATACAATAACAATTCAATTTCAAGTGTAACTGCTGTGGGTTTATCAAGCGGTAGTTTAAATTTACTTGCTACAAACACTATATCATCAGGAGTATCGTCATCTTCTTTTACTTCTAATATTGATAGCACTTATGATACTTATATGTTTAAATTTATTAATATTCACCCAGCTAGTGATGGTGTAAAATTTTCAGTCAATTTTAGAGATGGAAGTTCAGCGTTTGATGCGACTAAGACAACAACATTTTTTTCAGCATTACATAGTGAAGCAGATGGAACACCACAACTTTTAGCTGAAACTGGACAAGATATAGCACAAGGAACTGGTTATCAAAATTTAGTTAATGATGTTGGTAATGGTGCAGACGAATCAGTAAGTGGTGAAATGTTTTTGTTTTCACCATCATCAACAACTTTTGTAAAACATTTTATAAGTCGAGTAAATTCTTATCATAATTCAAATATAACACAGGACAATTCTGTTGCGGGGTACTGTAATGTAACTGCCGCTATTGATGGAGTAGATTTTAAAATGACAAGCGGAAACATAGACAGTGGAGTAATTAAAATGTATGGATTGAGTAAATCATAATGAGCATAGTTAAACTAAATAATAGAGGAGTAAAAGACGCAACTGCTTTTGGTAGCATAACTGGTTTAGGTAATTTAATTTTTATATCAAGATCAACTGCGAGTTCGTCATCAAGTGTAAGCATTACATCAGGAATAAATAGCACCTATAAAGAATATATATTTATACTTAATAATTTACACCCCGCATCAGATAACCAACATTTTTATGTTAATTTTAGAGATGGTGGTTCTGATTTTGATGCTATTAAAACAACTACTTTTTTTTTAAATTATCATACAGAAGCTGGTAATGATGCGGCTCTAGGTTATCAAAGTTCATATGATCTAGCACAATCAACGGACTATCAACCTATTGGCTTATCCGTAAGTAATGGTAGTGATAGTGGTTTAAGTGGTTATTTACATTTGTTTGACCCAAGTAACACAACTTTTGTTAAACATTTTATCTGCCAAGCACAAAATTTTACACCCTCTGCATATTTTGATAATATGCACATTGCTGGTTATTGTAATACTACAACAGCAATAGATGGAATAGACTTTAAATTTGCATCAGGAAATGTAGATTCAGGTACAATAGATATGTATGGAGTTCTATAAATAATTATAATAACAATAATAAATAGGAGAAACAACAATGCCAAGATATAAGTTAGTGAATGGAGAAAGAATCCAATTTACAGCAGCAGAAGAAACAGCTAGAGATGCTGAAGAAGCAGCTTGGGCTGATGGTGCTTTAGCAAGAGCACAGGCTGATCTAAGAGCTAAAAGAAATAGACTCTTAGCAGAAACAGACTTTTATGCTTTATCTGATGTTACTATGTCATCTGACATGGAAACATACAGACAAAATTTAAGAGACTTGCCTGATGGAAAAGACACTGTTGCAAAATGCACAGGTGCTACATTTCCAACTAAGCCATAGTTAAATGGCTAAAAAAAAGCCTCTCTTTGGTGTAAGCAATTACACTAAAAGAACACAGAAAAAAAGACCTGGAAGACATGCAAAGCGACCAAACAAACATAAAAAGAGGACAATGAAAAAATACAGAGGACAAGGAAAATAATGGCAACAACATTACCGACAGGTGCAGTAGCACCATTACAAAAAGAACAGACTGGCAGTAAATCTGCAGTTAGTTTAATTGATTCCTTACTAAGTACACCTACATTACCTAGTGGAACTTCAATTAGTCCACAGGCTCAAAATATTCAAAGTAATGAATTATTAAGTACACCTGGTGTTACGGGAACATTAGCTGCATCAGCTTCAACAGCTACAGCACCAACTGCTACAGGTGTTACAGGAGCTACATCCACACAGGTAGGTCAAACTGCAGCTCAATCTGCAGGACAATATACTGGAGATGTGGTTGGAACAGCAGCCTCAATGACAGCGGCACAAGGAACAGTTACTGCTCCTATGACTGCTGCACAGCAATCAATTGCTAGTTTAGATCCAAAAGCTACAGTACAAGGACAACTTGCCAGTATATCTAGTGACATAGAAGCATCTCTTGCATCGGGATCACCATTACCTGCATTTGCTAGAGGAGCAGCAGAAGCTGCAAAAGCAACTATGCAAGCTAGAGGTTTAGGTTCTTCAACAATGTTAGCTGAAGCATTAGCAGAAGGTATTTTAAAATCATCAGTACCAATTGCTGCTGCAGATGCACAAACATATAAAGAAGTTATATTTCAAAATTTATCTAATAATCAACAAGCTGCTGTTGTAAATGCCCAAGCATATTTGCAAATGGATATTGCTAATTTATCTAATTCACAGCAATCTAATTTACAAAATTTACATGCTAAACAACAAGTATTGTTAAGTGATCAAGCTGCTAGAAATGCTGCGTTACAATTTAATGCAACAAGTACTAATCAAGTTAATCAATTTTATGATTCACTAAATTCAAATATTCAATTACAAAATTCTCAACGTGCAGATGCTATGGCACAGTTTAATAATGCTGAAGCAAATAAAGTTGCTGCGTTAAATGCAAAAAATCAAACAGCACTTGCTGATGCAAATGCCCAAAGAGAAACAGCAATTAGCCAGTATAACAAAACATTAGAAGATGCACGAGCTAGATTTAATGTTGAAAATCAAAGAGTTATAGATCAATCTAATGCTGTTTGGAGAAGATCAATTAATACAGCAAATACTACAGCAGCTAATGCTGCAAATGAAACTAACGCAATGAACCTATTAAGTTTATCTAATTTTGCTA
>VTLG01008606.1_pt1 | contig 10444 bp, 18 predicted proteins | sample 4694571 | NCBI WGS metagenome assembly VTLG01 (sample SAMN12604809, study PRJNA352737) | marine metagenome | biome: ENVO:00000447; feature: ENVO:00000209|ENVO:00000569|ENVO:01000036; material: ENVO:00002151; isolation source: viral sequences binned using virsorter ... | reverse complement strand
CCTAAAAATTCTTTTGTGCTTGTGGAGTGGAAGGATAAACATTTATTATTTGAGGGACATCAATCGCTTGCGCTTGTAGATTCTTCTTTGTCCTCGCTTGAGCCTGTCGCTTCTTCGCTTGAAGATTCAGTATCTTTTTTATCATCGCTTGGTGGTTGATTCTTTTTAAGTTCTTTATAATATTTTGGATGTTTAAATGTGTGGGTCATCGCGTTGTGTCATTAGTCCCTCTTAAAGTAATTTATTTTTTCTAAATAGTCGTAAGCGTCATCCATAGTAGACCTAAAATGTTCAGTCCTATATTGACTTGGTGTGTCCTCATCTGCTTGACAACACATATTAGCTAAATGATCTGCAAGTAATGTATTTTGCTTGCTTAATTCAGCAATTCTATTTTTTAATGTTTCATTTTCTGTCATATTATCCCTTCTGCTCGTTCGCTTGTTGCTCTAATAATTTTTCTATTTCATTAACATCTTTATCATCTTGTTTAGTCCAATCTGATTTGTTGCTTTCATAAATATCATATTTCCAACTATCAAATTTTTCTAATATTCTTTTTGCATTTTTCATATTATCCCTTCTGCTCGCTTGCGCTTGTCGCTTGCTCGCTTGTTAGTTTTAAATTATGGCTTTTTCTATATGACATTAAGCACTCACAAGCGATCAACTCTTGTTAGTAGTCAAGCGGGTAAAATTTAAAAGTATACCCCTTCTCTTGCTTACCATAATTAATTGCACAAAATTAAACATCTTGCACAAACCCGTTAAAATTTTTAATTGCTCGACCCTTAGCCCGTAAACCTACAATTATTTTTTTCGGGTCTAAATGTCTTAAATCATGTTTATCACCATCAATTACTCTACGTCCAAGCCATTTTTCTGGTAGTTTTTTTCTAAATACTGTTGCAATATTGTATTTAGTTTTTAAAACTTTTTTAACATTATCTAAATTATTTTCCGCTTGTGAGTAAGTTAAGCTATAATTTTTTGGCAATTTCTGTAATAATCTATTAGCGATTTTTGTATAATCTATAAATTGTACATCAGGATTATTTTCCATTAAATTTTTGCCGTTCTCTAATCTATAACGCTCGAAGGGTAAATCTGAAGTACCATTTAATCTAACAGTATATTTTAGTTTTTTTCTTTTTGCCCGTTCGCTTGAGAGTTTTATTTCGCGGTCTAAATGATTTAAGAATTTCAACCTATCCGCTAAAAAATAATATTTTTTATTTAATCTTGATTTTTGTACGCTTGTCATTTGGCCCCGTCCGCTTGTGTTTAAGCATAGATCTACACATACGGGGCTAGAACTAGCACATATATTCACGCCACCAATATTTGACGGGGCTAAGTGTAATATTTCAGATAAATACTTATAACCGCTTGATTTTTGCATTTTATAGGTTGAACTACCTAATAATTTTTTTTGTTCTTTATATTTATATTTCATACTTTCATCTTTAGCCCCTATTGAATAATGATCATTTAAACGTTTTGCACAATTGCATAGTCAATAGAGGCATTATTAAGGACAATAATTTTAACAATATTGTCATTTAGAAATATAATGCTTGACTTTTATTTGTCAAGGGATAATTTGGGATAATCAATAAATAAACATAAAGGATAATAACATGAACAAAGATGAAACACACAAACCCGTTATTTTTTCAGATAAAAAAATAAAAATTTATGAAAAAATAATTAAAGAACAAACGGCTGAAAAAAAACGTGAGTTGAATAGATCGCTTGACAATAAAGCTGACGGGCTAATGAAAAAAGAATATCCATCTTTTTTAAAATCTATTAAAGTTAAAAAAGAATTGGATATATTACAAAAAGCTGACAATGAGTTAAAAGAATTTGAGAGGCAATTAGAAAATAAAAAGCAGCGATTAAAAGATGCTGTTAAAATTGCTGTTAAAAAGTGTCAAGCGATTTGTGACCGCCAGTCTCAAATTAATGACTGGAACGCTGATTTTGATTTTTATCAAGCTGATTTTGATAGTTTTAATAATAAACTTGAACAAATTTGCCGTGATGAAATCACTAGAAAATTAAGAAAATCAACAACTGAAGGCAAACAATTGGACGAAATAGACAATAGAATGAAAAATTTATTGTTAACTTTAAGTTATCCTAATTTAAAAGCTAAAGCCGTTGATTTAAATAAAGCTCTTGAAAATGGCGGGTCTATGTTAGCAATTGCGCTTAACCCTGACACGCTTAAACAAATAAGCAATAATTAACACTTGACAATATACGGGACAATGATTTATTGTCCCGTATATACAGATATGAATAATAACAAAAATAATTGGATATTTTCTTTTGATAGCGATAAAAATATTTCTTTTGCTATTGCAAGTGTTTTAAATGGTTATTATGAGCATAATTACCCTATTAATTCACATAATATTCAAGCTATTCAATCAGTACATAATTTAAGTAAATCTCAAGCTAATAAAGTAATTAAAAAAGCAAAATTATTTATAGCTTATAAAACTAAAAATAAAGGATAATATTATGAAACAATTAAACTTACTAGATCCTAATTATTTTAAGGATCAATTAATAGAAAATATGAAGCGTGAAAATGAATTACGGGGTTATGCTAGATTATTTTTAATTAATGACTTGTTAGGACAATTAGCAACTAATTTGAAAAATAAACAAGATGTTGAAAAATGGTTATTAACACAAAAAGATAACGCTAAAACCATGATAAAATTAAACGCTAAATTTAAAGACCCTGATATTGATAAATTATGACAAATAAAATACATAACAAACGGGGTCTTATTTCTATTGAGGACTATGTAGAATTTAGAATGAAAAATGACAGCATAAAAGATATTATTGAAGTTTGTAGTAATTTTCTTAATGAGTGGTACGGGGATTTTACTGACGCCGAATTAAAAGAATTAGGATTAAAAAGAAAATGACTGAATTAAAAGATGAGCATTTTGAAGTTATAAGTAAAAATAAGCAAAAAGCATACAGCGACCGCCAAAAAATGCGAGATCAACTGGCGTTTTTTGTTCTCAATTGCGATAGCTACGATTTAATGAAATTATATGATGAATTCAAGCGACTTAAACGAGATAAGACTATTAAATAAAAAAGACTTTTTAATAGATATCATTAAACCGCAATATAAAGAAAAATATAAAAACTGGAAAATAAAAGACTTGCGGGAATATTTTGAACTGACACATAAAAAACACGGAAAATATGTTAATTATTTTGGACATTGTTTTAAATGCTTTACACCATTAAAAGCTGACTACACTAAATACGAAAATTATTGTCAAGATTGTTGACATTAAAGTATAAAGGACTATAAAGGATATATGAATAATGAAAAAATTATAAAAATTCAAGGTAAAATGCTAGATAAAATAAGCGCTACAAGTCATTTTAATTGGAAAAAACATAAAAAATATCAGTATCTATATTTAATGCAAAAAATTGAAAGTAAAGATATTGAAGCTGATGCATGGGATATAATAGATAAAAGAATTATTTTTTATAGATCATGGCTTAACAGAATATATAAGAAATATAACCTTGAAAAAATACAATTAAAAACAATCAATTTATATTGATTAATCTATATTTTATATAAATTTCAACTATTACATTTTGAGTTATTGCGGGGTTAATTACTTGCCCCGCGCCGTGATCCATGACCCGCGCAAAACTTTTTGAGATCGCTTGTCCATGAGCCATGAATCATGACCGCTTGTGCATTGTTAAATGAAAATTCTAGCTTGTGCCTTGAAAAATAAAATAAAAAATAAAAATTTTTTTTAAACCCTCACCCCCAACAATAGCTGATTATTAGGGGCTTCTACGGGTCCTGATCGATCGCGCTCACAACCACCGCTTACGTTCGTTGATTGTTAGAGGACCAATTTAGTTGAGCGTACGCTCGGACAGCATTCTGTCAAAAATTGGTCCTCTAACAATGGGCCATTATTCATGGCCCATTGAACTATTTAAAATTCTCTAAAATCAGGGGCTACAATTCCATAACCGCCCCAGTCTTTATGAATATTAAGATTATTATTCCTTATATATCCATCATCAATTTTTAGAGCATAACCTCGAGCATCACCATTTAAAAAAAGAACCTTTTTATTTTTCAAAATGGCCTCAACTTTGGTTAATATTTTATTTGCTTTTTGATCCCATTCAAGCTGATCAATTTCCCCGTTGCAAAAATCAAGGGCTAATTTATGGGCTTTATTTTCTAACCTAAATAACCGCTTACATAATTTAACGGGATCTATATCTTGATCAAGATTAAACACGGCTTTTAAATTTTGGCCGTGTTTGGTGATCCTTGAATATAAGATCTCTTTTTTATTGTCCATCATTATCCTTGACTTATAATTAAAAAAATATATAAATCAAGTTATATTTTCAAATTATTGAAAATAAATTTAACAACTAAAAAAGGACAATGAAACATGAAAAAATACTTTAGAATAGAAGTCCCAGCGTTAGCCTATTTTGATGTTGAGGCTTCAAATATAAAAGAAGCTAAGAAGAGAATTCCAAAATCTTTTAGTTATAATATTCTTCACAATTCAGTTCAAAATGGTCACTGTAATTTTGAATATAATCATGAAGCAGGGGTTATTTTTTATGAGCCTTTTGACGTTGCTAGAGCTGAAGTAGTTCAAGACACTAGCGCTTCAAAGGTTCCTACTCAATTAGAATTTAATTTCGATAGGTACGATCACCCTCACGCTATCGGATCTAAATAAATAAATTCCTTTTAGTTAGTTAACTAACGCGGTTCAAGTTTCTTGAGCCGCGTTTTTTTGTGCGTGTTTTTTGCGTGTGTTTTTTCTGTAGGGATCCTAAAAATTTTACAAAAATATTAGAGTACGAAGTACCTTATACCCCTAAACGTAGATAGGGATCCTAATATATGTATATATATGCTTGATTTATACATACATACCCTGTAAAAAACGTTTTGGTACCATGGACTTGAATCAGGTAGATATAGAAAAATTACCTGCAGATGTCAGGAAGACCTTCCGACAACTTCAAGTGTTGCATGCAGAAAAAAAGATACAGAATAAGGCTAAAAATGATTTCCTATCTTTTGTCAAATGTGTGTGGCCAGATTTTGTAGAGGGGTCCCACCACAGGCACATTGCAGATAAATTTAATAAATTGGCGACGGGTGAAATAAACCGTTTGATTATTAATATGCCTCCTAGGCATACTAAATCAGAATTTGCATCTTATCTCTTGCCAGCATGGATGGTGGGCCGTGATCCTAAACTCAAGATTATTCAAGCAACACACACGGCAGAACTAGCAATAAGATTTGGTCGTAAGGCAAAGAATCTTATCGACTCAGAAGATTACGCAAAAATTTTTAAAACAAAATTACAAGAAGACAGTAAAGCAGCAGGACGTTGGGAGACATCAGATGGTGGTGAATATTATGCAGCTGGTGTTGGCGGTGCGATCACAGGTCGTGGTGCAGATCTCTTGATCATTGATGATCCACACTCAGAGCAAGATGCTTTATCAAAAGCATCTTTGGAAAGAGCTTACGAGTGGTATACGTCAGGCCCACGTCAGCGTTTGCAACCAGGTGGTAAAATTATTTTGGTTATGACCCGTTGGTCTACGAAAGATTTAACAGGTGCATTAGTCGCTTCACAAAAAGAAGTTAAGGCTGACAAGTGGCACGTGGTCGAGTTTCCAGCAATCATGGATAACGGACCAGTGTGGCCAGAGTATTGGAAGATGGATGAACTTGAAAAAGTTAAAGCAGCTCTGCCCGTTACTAAATGGAACGCACAGTGGATGCAACAACCAACTAGTGAAGAAGGTGCAATACTAAAACGAGAGTGGTGGCAAACTTATGAAGAGGATGACATCCCACAAATACACCACGTCATACAATCTTACGATACAGCTTTTTTGAAAAAAGAAACTGCAGATTATTCTGCTATTACTACATGGGGTATATTCTATCCGTCAGAAGATAGTGGTGCCAATCTAATATTGTTAGATGCCATCAAAGGTAGATACGAGTTTCCAGAGCTACGTCGTCTTGCACTAGAGCAGTATAGATATTGGAATCCTGAAACAGTTATCATTGAGGCAAAAGCATCTGGTCTACCACTAACTTACGAGCTTAGAAAAATGGATATACCTGTCATGAACTTTACCCCGTCAAAAGGAAACGATAAGCATGCCCGTGTGAATGCTGTTGCACCTTTGTTTGAATCTGGTATGATATGGGCTCCTAAACAGAAGTTTGCTGAAGAGGTGATTGAAGAGTGTGCATCCTTTCCGTATGGGGATCATGATGACTTGGTTGACTCCACCACGCAAGCAATTATGAGATTTAGACAAGGTGGTTTGATTGAGCATCCAGAAGATTATGTGGATGAGATCAAAGAACAGAAACAACGAGTGTATTATTAATGGCGGCACCAGTAGTATTAGGCATAGCACGATATCTTTTAGGGAAGAATATTAAACCTCTTGCAAGACAGTTTGGCAAGTTTATGAAAAGTAAAAAATTTATTCAACCAAAAGAAATTTCTAAATTAGAAAAATTAGGAGTCGCAAAAACAAAAAAAGGTGTTACCAAAGGGCCTCTAAAAGGAAAAGAAGTTAGTTTAAGAGATTTAAGAAAACTAGGAGCAGCTGATTCAATAAAAGAAACTTTAAAAGCTCGATCTTTAAAATATGATAAAAGTTTTAGTTCTGGTTCACCTTTCGTCAAAAAAAGAAAAGAGACAATAAAAAATTTAGATAAATACATAGGCAATATTGAAAGTAAATATGTAACCAAACAAGCAAAGGGTGGACTAATCAAAGGAATACCTAAACTAGCTAAGAAAGGATTCTAGTGGTAAAAAAGCTCACAACCACAATACCACCATTACGAGGGCCTAATCCACAGGGGTTGAATGTTCCGTTAAAACAAGTTAAAACGATCAAACTGGAGAAATTAAATGGCAGAAATAGACAAGTCGCTTCCAAACGAACTCAGAACAGAAATAAAAATTCCATCTGAAGAAGTAGTTGAAGAAGAAGTAGTAGAAGAAAAAGGTCCTGTAGAAGTAACACCTGAAGAAGATGGTGGTGCAACGATTGACTTTGAACCAGGTGCAATCAATGTTCCAGGAACCGAGAATCATTTTGATAACTTAGCAGATATTTTACCCGATGACATTTTAGAACCACTCGGTAACGACATGGTTAACAATTACATGGATTATAAAACATCCAGAAAAGATTGGGAACAATCTTACATACAAGGTTTAGATTTATTAGGATTCAAATACGAAAACAGAACAGAACCATTTCAAGGAGCAAGTGGTGCCACACATCCAGTGTTAGCAGAAGCAGTCACACAGTTTCAAGCACAAGCTTATAAAGAACTCCTTCCTGCAGAGGGACCTGTAAGAACAGATGTAATTGGAGTCGAGTCTCCACAAGTTCAACAACAATCAACTCGTGTTAAAGATTATATGAATTATTTATTAATGGATCAAATGCAAGAGTACGAACCTGAGTTCGATCAAATGCTTTTCCATTTACCTTTAGCTGGTTCAACTTTTAAAAAAGTTTATTACGATCAGCTATTGGGGAGAGCGGTATCTAAATTTATACCCGCTGAGGATTTGATTGTTCCGTATACGGCTACCTCATTAGACGATGCGGAATCAATCATCCACTCATTAAAAATGTCAGAGAACGATTTAAGAAAACAACAAGTTAATGGTTTTTACTCTGATGTAGATTTAGGACCTCCAGGTATTACTAGTAATGATGATCTAACTAAAAAAGAAAGAGAGTTAGATGGTACAAAGAAAACAGGTAAACAAGAACCTGTATATACTTTGTTAGAGTGTCATGTAAATTTAGACTTAGAAGGTTTTGAAGAAGTAGATGGTGAAGGTGAACCAACAGGAATTAAATTACCTTACATCGTAACAGTTGATGAAGGTTCAAGAAAAGTTTTGGCGATTAGAAGAAACTATGCCCCAGAAGATCCAAAGAAAAATAAAATCCAATATTTCGTTCATTTTAAATTTCTTCCAGGTTTAGGGTTTTATGGCTTTGGATTAATCCATATGATTGGCGGACTAAGCAGAACTGCAACTGCTGCGCTCCGTCAATTATTGGATGCAGGTACGTTATCTAATTTACCAGCAGGATTTAAACAACGAGGAGTTAGAGTTAGAGACGAAGCATCACCAATACAACCTGGTGAGTTTAAAGATGTTGATGCTCCAGGGGGCAGTTTAAGAGACGCATTCTTTCCTTTACCTTACAAAGAACCATCACAGACATTGTTACAGTTGATGGGAATCGTTGTAGGCGCAGGTCAAAGATTTGCTGCTATTGCAGATATGCAAGTGGGAGACGGAAACCAAGCAGCAGCGGTTGGTACAACTATAGCGCTATTGGAACGTGGATCAAGAGTCATGTCTGCAATACACAAACGATTGTATGCAGCAATGAAAAAAGAATTTAAGATTCTTGCTAAAATAGTTTCACAATATTTACCACCTGAATATCCGTATGATGTTGTTGGTGGTGCAAGAACCATTAAGCAAATAGATTTTGACGACAGAATAGATATTATTCCTGTTGCAGATCCAAATATATTTTCACAGTCACAAAGAATTACGATGGCGCAAACAGAATTACAACTAGCGCAATCAAATCCACAAATACATAACTTGTATAATGCGTATAGAAAAATGTATGAAGCAATCGGTGTTAAAGATATTAATCAAATACTACCACCACCAGCTCCAGTGCAACCAATGGATCCAAGTGTCGAACATATTAATGCAATGGCAGGCAAACCTTTTCAAGCTTTTCCTGGTCAAGATCATAGAGCACACATCACAGCGCACTTAAATTTTATGTCAACGAATATGGTTAGAAATAATCCTATGATTATGGCTGCAATACAAAAAAATATTTTAGAACACATATCAATCATGGCTCAAGAACAAGTGCAATTAGAGTTCAGAGAGCAAATGATGCAATTACAGTCACTACAACAGCAAGCACCAATGAATCCACAAGCTGCACAAATGTTACAACAGATGACACAACAGATTGAAGCTAGAAAAGCAGTGTTAATTGCTGAAATGACAGAGGATTACATGAAGGAAGAGAAGAAAATTACGTCTCAATTCGATAATGATCCACTATTGAAACTAAAATCTAGAGAAGTTGACCTACGTGCTATGGAAAATGAACGTAAAAAACAAAATGATGAAGCTCAACAAGAGCTTGCAAGAGCAAGATTGCTACAATCAAGGGAAAATTTTGAAGATAAACTAGAACAAAACGACGATTTAGCAAAATTACGTGCTGGAGTCAGCCTTGCGAAGTCTGGAGTACAGCAAGCACAGGTTATGATGGAGGATAATTAATGCCATTAAACAAAAAAGGTAAGAAAATTATGAAATCCATGAAAGAACAGTACGGAAAAAAGAAGGGTGAAAAGATATTCTATGCATCTAAGAACAAAGGTGTTATAAAAGGAGTGAAAAAAGGAGCGTAAATGCAAAAACTTGATAAAATCAAAGATGTTAAAGTTGCAGAGCAGAGTATTGAAGTAGATCCTAGATCTAAAACTACTGCTGACCAAGCTTTTAACTATATTGGTACAGGAAAACCTGAGATGCCAGTTGGCGGTCAGAAAAGAATGTTACCAGAAAAGAAAAGAAACTCTAAGGCGTACTAAATTATGTGGTTATCGGCAATTAAACTAGCCGTTTCTGCTGGAAGTAAAATTTACGCTAATAAGCAGAAGGCAAAGATGGCAATGTCAGACGCACAATTGCTACATGCAGAGCGTCAAGCTCGTGGTGAGGAAGCTTACCAGGGTAAATTGCTAGAGGCTAGACAATCAGACTGGAAAGACGAGGCCGTTTTGATAATTCTCAGTTTGCCCGTGTTGGTGCTGGCTTGGGCAGTGATATCGGATGACCCAACTGCTATGGATAAGGTAAAATTATTTTTCGATATGTTCTCACAGCTCCCGTCATGGTTCACAAATCTTTGGATCCTTGTCGTGGCGTCAATATATGGTATAAAGGGTACACAAATTTTTAGAAACGGCGGAGGTAAAAAATAATGCCAAACAGATTATACAATAAACAAGTAACACCTAAAGGTTATCAAAAAGGTGGTAAAGTAAAAAAACCAAAAGTTAGAAAAATTAGTGTTATCGGTGTAGGTAAAGCAAAAGATTATCCTGGTATTAAAGAAATTATTAAACTGAACAAACAGGGTAAGAAAAGATTTGGCATGAAAATGGGTGGCGCATTGAAACCTGTTGATCCTAAAACTCAAAAAGGTTTATCAAAACTTCCAACTGAAGTAAGAAACAAAATGGGCTACATGCAAAAAGGTGGTAAAG
>VTLG01001590.1_pt1 | contig 10444 bp, 17 predicted proteins | sample 4694571 | NCBI WGS metagenome assembly VTLG01 (sample SAMN12604809, study PRJNA352737) | marine metagenome | biome: ENVO:00000447; feature: ENVO:00000209|ENVO:00000569|ENVO:01000036; material: ENVO:00002151; isolation source: viral sequences binned using virsorter ... | reverse complement strand
CTTCTTGGGAACTCAAATTTATGAAGTGGTGTGATTTACGTGAAGATGTTATCGAATGGCAATCAGAAGAATTTTCTATTCCCTACAAGCACCCACTAGACGGAAAATTCCACAGATATTTTCCAGATTTTAAAATAAGAGTAAAGAATAAAGAAGATATAGTCGAAACATGGGTCATTGAGATTAAACCTAAGAATCAAACGAAAGAACCAAAAAAACAGACTCGTATGACCAAGAGATATATCAATGAAGTAAGTAGATATGCCATCAACAAATACAAATGGAACTATGCTGAAGAATGGTGTAAAGACCGAAATTATAAATTCGTTATCTTTACAGAAAAAGAATTAGCTATTTCAGTATAAATAGTTACATGGCAGTTAAACGAAAAAGACCCGCACCAAAAAGAAACTACTCGACTTTCGAGAAGATACTTGAAAAGGGAGCAAGACAGGGATATGTTCCTGCGAAAACTAAAGTGGGCAGAGATTGGTTTAGAGATATAGCTAAAACAACTACGATATCAGCTAACAAATTGATGTCGGGTGAAAAATCAGCATTGACAAGTAGCATAGAGATTGGAAGAATGTATGCATTCTTCTACGACCCAAAGCATAAACAAACTTTGCCGTACTATGATAGATTCCCTCTGATTTTTCCATTTGCAGATGCGGACAAAGGTTTCTTGGGCATTAACCTTCATTATCTGCCATACGTATTAAGAGCAAAATTAATGGACGAGTTATATAGTTTAAGTACAAATAAATCATATAATGAAAAGACAATGTTAAGATTAAGTTATAAAGTATTGAAAGGGGCCAGCAAATTTAAATTTTTTAAGCCGTGCGTAAAACATTATTTAAACGCACACGTACAAAGTAGATTTTTAGAAGTGAGTGCCGACAAATGGGACATAGCATTATTTCTACCAGTAGAAAAATTTGCTAAGAAAGGAAAACAAGCAGTATGGTCAGACAGTAGAAGGATGGTTGGATAATGGCAGACACAAATGTAGCAACACAAGTAATAGTAACATCATCAAATTGGTGGGACGGACCGTTAATGTTATTAACTGTTCTATTTCCTATTATGTTAGCTAGTACAGTTCTTGTAGGTATAATAGTTTTTCATAAAAGGTCTAACAGGTCTTTGGGAAACAAACCTATTGCAACACATAGAATAGTAAAAGAATGTATGATAGTAGGTGTATTGATTGGTGGTTTATTTCAATGGTTACTCCATGATATTGTCGTAGCTATAACTGGAATGCAATTACCAGATGATGTAGGATTAAAACTATTGATTCTATCAGCGTGTGTAACAGGTCCTCTTGGACAACTAAAATATCATCTACTAAGATGGTGGGCTAAATCAAGAAATCACACAGGACTTTATCAGTTCATAACTGTAAAACATATGCCAGAGATTGACTATACTGATGATGATGTTTCAGACATGACAGTCAAGAATTGGAAAGATACGGACGGAGGATAATCATGGCATTTAACCCTCAAGAATTTATATCAGATATTAATAGTACAAATGGTGTTGCACTATCAAGTGATTTTAGAGTAAGAATTACACCACCAGATATAATGATAGATGAAGGATTAGCAAGAAATCTTGAATTTAGAATAGATAGTATAGAATTTCCTGGAAGAAATGTTAATGAAATTAATTATTCTTTATATGGACCACCACAAAAAATAGGTGGTATACTTAATTATGTGCCTGTAAACTTCTCTGTTATTATGAGTCCAGATATGAGAGAAAGAGATTTCTTTCTTAAATGGCAAGATTTGATTGGCGGTAATCATAGAACTAACAGCCGCGGAAAAGGAACACCAGGAGGAAGTGAGTTACCTGCTGGAAGTGTTAATGAAGACGATATGAAAACTCAATTCAATATTGGTTTTTATAAAGACTATATTAGTGAACAAGGTGTAACAATAGAACAATTAAAAGTAATGGGAAAAGATGATGCCGCAAAACCTATTGTAGTCTATTCATTAACATTAAGAGAATGTTATCCAACGACAGTAAGTACACAAGCTATGTCATGGGGTACAAGTGATGTAGCTAAAGTAAATATTGGTATGCAATATCGTTATTTTGTTGATAATCTAACTAATACTGATACGACACATGAACATAGAAATAGTCTATTCTCACGATTAAACAAATCAGGTGCTGGTGGTTTAATCAACATGGGAGTAGGTAGACTTGCAGAAAAAGCAGGACAAAAAGCGACAGCGGCCGCTCTATTTGCCGCAAGTAAACTTATGAAATAATTTTATAATAGTGGAGATTAATTATGGCTTTACCCAAAATAGCAACGCCTGAATTTGAGACTGTTATTCCATCTACGAAAGAAACAATAACGTTTCGACCGTTTTTGGTAAAAGAAGAAAAGATTCTTTACATGGCTCTTGAAGGTGGTGAACAAAATGATATTTATAGTGCGATTAAAAAGATATTAGAAAATTGTATTTTATCTGATTATAATATTAATAAACTTTCAGCATTTGATGTTGAATACTTATTTCTACAACTGAGAGGTAAATCAGTAGGAGAAGTAATCACTCTTAAACTAAAGCACCCGCAAGAAGGCTCAGATTGCGACCATGCTGAAGAAGTAGAGATAGATATTGATAGTATTAAAATGGCAGAAGACCCAAAGCATAACAAAGTAATACAGATAGATGAAAATCTTGGTATACAATTCAAATATCCTTCAATGCAAGATGCAATAAAAATGGGAAATGAAAAGAGTACTCTGAAAGCTACTTTCAATGTAATTGCAAATTGTGTAGATACTGTTTTTGATAGAGACCAAGTTTATGATGATTTTACAAAAGAAGAAATAACAGAGTTTATTGAAAATCTTTCTAAACCACAATTTGAAAGGGCTAGTGATTTCTTTAAAACAATGCCTAAGCTACGACATGAATTGAAGTGGACTTGTTCAAAATGTGAAAAGAAAGAGAAGATAACTTTGGAGGGACTACAAAGTTTTTTCGAGTAAGTCTGAGCCACGACTCTCTGTTAAACATATATTATACTAATTTTGCATTCATGCAACATCATAAATATAGTTTAACAGAATTAGAGAATATGATTCCTTTTGAAAGGGAGATATATTTACAAATGTTAATACAACATCTTAAAGATGAAGAAGAAAGGTTAAAGAAACAATAATGCCAGAACCAACAAATAAACCTAGTAGAACTGGAGGGGAAGTCCCATTACCAGAAAATAATCATGGTGAAAAATCCATAGGCGAAATGCATTTTGATTTGACAAAATCTGAGGAAGCCGCGGCGTTACAGGCAACAATGACCCAACAGTCGCTTGATGGCCAAGTTGACGTAATAAACATACTGACTGATATTAAAATGGGAATAGAGGAGATGGCAGATTCTTTAATGCAATTATTGCAAGATGAAAGAATTAGACAAGACACCTCAACCGAAAAGCAAACAGCAGACGTTGAGGGAAAAGACCCCGAAAAAGGTAAAGGTATGTTTGACTCAGTTAAAGATTTTCTTGGTATAGGTGCTGGAAAGAAAGCAAGTGGTTTGTTATGGGCACTAATAGCGGCCATTGGTTTAGCTATATGGTTATATTGGGACGAAATGAAAGAACTATGGACGAAATGGAAAAAGAAACTTTCTGAAGATTGGGAAAATGTCAAGGGATGGGCAGATGAAACCATGTGGCAACCAATGAAGGAATTTCATGCAAATGTTATGAGAACATCAACAGCTAGGGGTGCGGTCAAATGGACAGCAGATGAATTCTGGCCTAGAGCCCATGAGGCATGGGATAGAATAATGGCAGTTCACGGTGGCATTGTTCATGGCGTTGTAATAGGAGCTGAATGGATTGCAGAAAAAGCTGAAGAAAAAAAAGATTGGTGGGTAGCTTGGCATGAGAGATTTAAAAAAGAACACGGTAGTATTGGCATTTGGGGTTGGCAAAAACTACATGATGCCAAAAATCTTACTGTGGAAATCCTTACTAGTTTAGAACAACTTAGACAAGATACAGTTCAGAATAATGTTGATTGGGCTATTCATATGAGAGATGCTTGGCAGAATTTTAGTTTAGAAGAAACAGTAGATGAAATAATAGATAGAAAATTTAAAACTCCTTTGAAAGAGGCAAAAGACAAACTCGTTAAAACCAGAAATGATGCAATGTTTCCCATATTTGAAGAAATAGAAACATTTGCAGATAATGTTTCAAAGCAATGGAATAACTTACTATCTGCTTTTTCAAAAGAGAATATTGAAAGTACGTACTTTAAATTGAAAGAGATTATATTGTGGGAGAATACGGACTGGGAGGAATCAGCCGCAGAAATAGGAAAATGGTTAAAAGATAGTTTTGATAATCTTTGGAACGATATTTTAGCTAAACTTAAAAGTGGTTGGGAGGCCATAACAACCATGTTTTCTGATACTGATATAGAAAAAGAGGCCAAACTAATTAATGAAAAACAAAAACTTCAAGATAAGATTGATGAAGAAAAAGCAAGAATTGAAAGGTCTAAAGCTGGTGAAGGTGGACCATTAGGTGAATATAAAACATTAAGAGAAGATAGAGGCCAAGAACAGTCTCAAGGAAAAATAGATGAAATGAACCTGCAATTACAATTAATAGAAAAAGACCTTCAAGAATTAAATATTAAAAAAGACCAGGCAGTTAATGATTTAAATATTGAGAATCCAAAGTCTGAAAAAGAACTTAATGCTGTTGCAATGGGAGGTACTAACATAGGTGCTGGTCTAGTAGTAGCAGGTGCCAAAGCCGCAAATCCTCCAATAATAATTGATAATAGCGGTGATGCAATTACTCATAGTACCGCTATTTCATCACAGAGCGCCACAAATGTTTTTGGTGGTGGTGGTGTTGGTTCGACTCCTGATGATAGAGCAATATATCCACTGGCACATACTGCTTAATACCGAGTCTAATAAAAAAGGGAGCCTTGCGACTCCCCTCAAACATAGAGTACCTTACACCCTCTAATGTTCTATCCTTCTTCCGCTAACTGCTTAAAAAAATCAAGACTGTTATCTGCGGACTCACTCTTAGGTTTAGAGTGTTCTTCCTGTTGCTTGATGGTAGGTGCTGGTGCGACCTCATCAACTTGTTCAGCAGTCGTTGCAACTGCCGTTGTTCCCAATATTCTTTGTAGCTTAGTTTGTAACTCAGCATAAGACTTAAAGAATCTTGGGTCCAAAAAGTCTACCAATGAATGCTCAGAAGACCATAGCTTTTCCAAAACATCATCTTCTTCACTCACTGGAGACGATTCATCAAACTCTGATTTATCGTAGTTTCTAAAACCTTCTAGATTACGAATCTTCATTTTGAAGTTTGCACCTTCCCACATATCAAATGGGTTTACAGGAGTCTCGTCTTCAAATTCTGGATTCATAAGGTCGTTAATCTTATCAAATATCTTCTTACCAAATTTGTAAAGAAAAACTTTACCTTCGTTGTCAGGATTAGAAGGGTCCTTAACAACAAGGATATTACTGATATAGTTCAATCTACGTTTTTGTTTACGGGCTTGTTCTTTGCCTGCCTCATCACCTCGATTCCAAAGAGTAGTATTGTATTCTGATACTGGGTCTTTTTGATTCAAAGTCGTAAGACTGTTTTCTATATACCAACCACCAGGGCCTTGAAAACCATGAGAGAATAATCTTACCCAAGGAATATCTTCTCCCTTTGGTGCAGGTAAGAATCTGATAACAGCATAGCCATTACCATTCTTATCAACTTCTGGTTGCCAGAACCTTTCGTCTGCTGAATAACCACCAGACTGTTGAGGTTGTTGGATTTTATTTGTTTCTTCTACGATTTTATCGTAGAGAGATTTGCGGGACCTTTTCAGGTCTTGAAATGATTGCGACATTGTATTGTCCTCGTATTATCGTATTAATTGTATTGTTTTGTCCACCTTATTCATAATATATACTGTTATTTATAACAGGTACAAAGTACCATTATCTCATAGAAATATAAGTCTGTCAAGTATTATTTACCAAGCATATCTGCCCCAATGTGATGCATGATTCTCATGAGGTGATGTTGCATCATAAAACCACTTAGGTTGTTTTGAATGATTCCATTTAGCAATAGATGCCTTATCTCCACAATAGTAATCTCTATAAGCCTCGACTGTATCTTCTTGCTTATAATCTTTTGGCATACATTGAGGTGGTTCTGTAAATTCTGCATCACCGATATTGTTAGGTAGACTAGCAAGTGCATCAGTCAATCTACTCGTCTTATGAAGTTTGTTATATCGTGTAGTATATTCTATACAAAGAAAAGTAAAAAGATTATAAAGCCAAACGTAATTGTTAGCAGACTCACGAACCCATATATTGGCAGGGTGATTTTTATGAGTAGCTTTATATAAACCTCGTCTGTCAGCATAGTCATTACCATCTAATATCCTATGTGCAGTACTTAGCATCTGTGCGGATTCGAGAATCATTTTGACAACGTGTTTATCACAATGCATCTTGGCCGCTAACATTGGTTTTTTATCTAAGTAAAATATATTCATAATCTATCAACCCTGATTCATTAATCTTTTACCAAGAACGTGTCTTGGTTCTTTTGGACTTGCCCTCTCAATAGGTGACATTGCTGATACATTCCATGACATTACATAACGTAGTTCGTCATGGGCATTCTTTTCAGTCTTATGACTAAGCCAACCTGGGAAGAATAATACATCATTAGTTCGTACATCAATTGGAATAAAATCATATTGTGCCATATGATATTCTTCTCTTATTGGTTCCGAACGTTTAAAATGTTCATATGGATTCTGAATAAGAAATCTTCCACTATCTGGTGGTACACTAAGATAGCTTGAAGTAGCTATCGCAACTCCTTGATGATGATGTTTAGAAGTGAATGCACCACGTGGGTGTACGTTACACCAAGACTCTGTAATGTCAAGTCCGCAACGTGCATCAAAGTTCCATATATCAGCAATCATGTTTGTTCTATCCATAAGCCATTGTTTAAAATCTTCAAACTCTGGCCATTCATGAGGAGGGTCTGTATATGTTCTAGACACACTAGAAGTTCCACCACCACGTTCAAGTTGAGTATTGTTGTGCGGTTCAATTTCGCTGAATATCATATCCAACTTTTCTTTGTGCTTATCAAAGTCGAATTCATATGTGTCTTTAAAGACGATAGGAAAGGGATTAAGACATTCCATCATTTAATCTCTATGTTCATACCAACCACCATTCGTTCACTCGCATATCCCTCGTATGGAGATACTTTATGTTCAGTAATAGCAGGGAATATTAATATCATGCCTGTGTAAGGTGTGAATGTCATTGTGGGTTTATACAATTCTATATTACCACCAGGACCTTCACCACGACTAATGTAATGTAACAAGACAAACTTTTTATCCCAATTAGGTGTCTTATAGTCTGCATGATTATGTCTTTCAAAACTACTACCCTTTTTGTATATATGTATCCATGAATCATCAATTTTAATATCTCTTTGAAAAACATTCATTGCAACTTCTATCATGGACTCTTTATGCTTTAATATAACATCACTATCTGTATCATCATAAAAGTTCCAATTAGAAACATACATATCACCTACTTTCATCTTTTCATCAACGCCAGGAAATACATTAGCATGATTTCGCATAGCTTGGGCCATACCAACTGGTACTTCTTCGTAGAAAGAAACAACGAAAGGGTGTCTATCAGTATTAATTAACATTAAGTTTATTTACCACAGACATATCTGAAACTGTATTATTCATTAATCGAAAAGCATCAATAGAACCCTCTTCGGAATATATTAATTTACAAGCATCAACACTCATGCCACGCATTTCTTGAGGATTACCATATTTGTCTTTTGCAACATACTTACTCCATCTCCTCTTATCTTTTTTAGGAGCCTCATATACGTCTATTCGATAATTATTATGTTTACTCGGTGACTCTACCCAAATAAGTATGTCAGCATTCGTACATTTAGAAACCTGATTAGGTTTAATAGTAAACTCTTTTCTAAGATAATAAGGTTTTTGTGTTTTAACTTCACAGGTCTGCCCGTCTATCAACATATCTTTTACTGAATCGTAATAGTTTTCACTTAAAGTAACTTGATGTCCTCGTTTCCGATAAATTTTTGCAACCAGATTTTCACCAATATCACCTGTTTTTTTCATCTTTACTTTGTCGTTCATAATAAAATCCTCATATGTCATATGGATATAAAAAAATCCCCTGTGGGGGAACAGTTTACAAAGCATCAATGTGTGTCCAGGACCACCACTACCATAGTGTGTTTTATCATATAATTCTTTAGTCTCTTGTATCGGTTCGGTCACCCTACTAAGAAAAGTTAACCAAGAGAGAACTATATGCAAAGTTCATGTAACAATAAATTGTTACAGCGGTCAGGCTATGCGAATTACATTTCTGATTTCTTCTCGGCAATGTCAATGTCGAGAGTACAATTTCAGATAATACCTGAATGCACTTAGGTAATGCCTAAGTGTCATTGACTGCGTACAACGTGGTAGCTAACCTTCTTGTACTCGGACTTAAAGTCATAGCAGTCTCACCGTTTACTACACCGCTTGTTCTTACGGGCAAACTGTAACCCGCTGTTGTGCCCAACAGTAAGGAGGATATTCAATTAAGAATTTCGTCCCAAATCATAGACCTCGCTACTAGCTTATAAGCTAAAGTCGACCTTCTTCGAGAGGGTCGACTGGGACTCATTACAACGCAAAACCACCTATCATTGTCCAACCTATTAACATAAAGATTGAACAAAATAATAAAACACCAAAAACATACTTGAAACAGCCTACGATTAATCTCCATAAGCTGTTTCCAAGTTTCGTTAGTATGCCTCTTGCAATACTTTTTATTCTTCCTTCAAATACAATAGTAGTCATTTATTCTATTGCACCACCACGTATTGGGTCATATGTATTTAACATAGTCGCAGGAACTTGCCATAAGTGTTTTACAAACTTAGCTGGCTCAGTAGGTTTAACAGTTACGTTCTTACGACCTGTCTTTGTAACAATACCCACTATCTGTTCACCTGTCTTTGCAGTAAAAGTAACTACATCATCTTTACTGAATTGCCCAATAGCTTGAGCATATAAAACAGTTCTACGTTTTTTGATAGCATCAACTAAGCCGTTCAGTTCAACTGAATCCAACTTATTGACTGCATCTATTGCTTTATCTAATTTAGTACTCATTATCTTCCCCTCATATCAACTGAATCGTATGCTATGTTTCTAAACTCAGCCTCATAGCCCGGCTGTTTCGTTATTGCTTTATCTGTAAACTCATACGGGAAAAACTTCATTGTGTTACTTTGATAACCAGCATTCCCTCTATCAATTTGTAGATATACTAATTCTGTTAAAAGTTTCTTATGCATATGTTCAGATAGATTAATAAACAATTCCCAGCCATCTGGCCATTCTAGTCTAACATATTTAAGGTTGTCATTAGCTAAGTCATTATTCTCAACAGCCCAAGTCAACTTATCACTCCAACCATTTAATAGCATAGCAGAATCTTTAACTTCAAGTTTTTCTTTATCTGAAAGTTCTTTAACTATCATAATTATTTCCTCGTACTAATGTCAGCTAGTGATACAAATTTACCAGCGTTACGTGAATTATCTCCAACCGTATTCTTATCAGCAACAATAGTAGGAGCATTTACACAACCACTCAACATCATTGCGAATAGTAAACATACAAACCATATTGCAAAAAATTTCATCACCCTTCTCCTCTCTAGTTTATTTAATTTTCTAAACTCACTCATTGTGTTCACCATCTTACTTCATCACGTACTAATAGGTCGTCAACGATTGCCCAAGAGCCACCCATGACGATAACAATTTCTAATAATGTTTGATATACTAATAAGAAAATTTCCATTATGAATTCTCCGTAGTCAATGTTGATAATGCATCGGCAAAGAATTTAAATTCTTCGTTGTAAGCTACCCAGTAAGTAAAAGCATCTTTTGATTCTTTACGTGAGAAACCTAAAACGTCCCGCATCATTGGACCGATACTGTAAATATTAAAACTAGGGTTGTTAAAACTACTGATGTATCTTGCACCAAAATCTAGTTTTGATTTTTCAGTAGGGTTAGCATTCGATTCCCAGAATTTCTTCAAGGGACCAAAACCACCGAGTTGGTCTACGGTGTTTATGTTATATGTAAATTCTTTCACTATGTCTTCTCCTATTCAGGCAGTATCATTAAGTGTTGATATTTTGCTTGAGCCCAATTTAGATAATCTTCATAATTGGGTAAGTAGTGTTCAATCTGCATCATGTTCAAAACATTGTCAACACGCAGTTTGTCCAACTTCTCAAACT
>VTLG01013848.1_pt1 | contig 10445 bp, 19 predicted proteins | sample 4694571 | NCBI WGS metagenome assembly VTLG01 (sample SAMN12604809, study PRJNA352737) | marine metagenome | biome: ENVO:00000447; feature: ENVO:00000209|ENVO:00000569|ENVO:01000036; material: ENVO:00002151; isolation source: viral sequences binned using virsorter ... | reverse complement strand
AAGTGTACCCTAACACACGGGGAAGTGGTGCTCCTCGTGTGTGGAAACAGCGGTCAAATTGAGAAGAGACAAACTCCAGTAATAGGGATCTCTTCTCTACCCAATCGAATATAGGCGAAGCTTCGATCTATATGAAAAAATTATTATTAATTCTACTACTATTAAGGATAATAGGACCAGTAGGATTAGCCACGTATTACTACCTACAGCACGATGTCCAAACTAACAGAACAGATAGAGAAAGCGTTAAATACAGTAGGTGAATGGATAGACTCCGAAGGTATTATAAAGATTACTAGGGATCTTGATGAGTCTGCTGGTAGGTTAGATGATGCTACAGGTCAATGGATACCTGATTATAGTTCGTCTTACACCTTCATTGATATACTAGATGATACGACTAAAGGTACAGGTAAAGGTGATATAAAAGATATTATGAAACTAAAAAAGAAGTTTAATGATATAAGACCACACCTTCCTTATGGAGAATATGGTTTAAATGCAGATCATCCTACTAAAGCTAAACTTTATCAAAGATTATTTAAAAATGACCCTTTAGTACGACCTAGTGGTGAAAGGGCAGCAGCTAAACGGGTTTTAAAAACAGGAGAAACAGTCCGTGAAGAGTTTGAAACCTTACTAATGAAAGTACCAGGTAGATCCTGGGCTAACGGAGCTGTTCCTGATATTGTTGTTCAACCTGCTTTTCAAAAATATCTTGGCGCTAGAGATAGAAGAATTAGAACAGGATCTAAAAGAGCAATTTCTCAGTTTGAACATAACGGTATGTTCTATGGTTTTAGTAGCCAAGGAATTAATGCTAAATCTCAAACTGGTTTAGTAGCTGGAGATGGTACTGTTTTTAAAGTAGTTCCTAGTATAACTCAAACAGTAAAAGAAGCTAATAGACGAGCAGTTAAACTAGGGCTTACACCTAAGATGAATCCTTGGGAATGGCAAGCTATGGATGAACTATATGAGTTTGCTGGTAAAAATGGCTTCCATGTTGACCATGTTAAACCTTTAGAAAAAGGAGGTTTACATCATTGGTCTAATCTTCAAGTACTTGATGCTAATGATAATTTAGTTAAAGGTGCTAAAGAGAATATGGAACAGTTTTTTAAACCTAAAATGACAGGTCAGTTAACCCCTGGACCTATGCTTGAAAAAGATTATAAAAAGTTTATAAGAGTTGGTAATACTTCAGAAAAAGCAAAAGCAGCTTTACATAGAAGTGTAGGTGCAGCAGGTATGGGTTCTAATTTAGCACCTAGTTCTGGTCTAGGTACACTTCAAAGACGCTTAGGCTCTGTCCTACCCGTGGTAGGTGCTGGGTTTGATGCTTGGGATGTACAACAACGATTAAAAGAAGTTGAAGAAAATCCTAATAATAAACTAGATAAACTACAACTTGGTCTTGCTACTGCAACTTTAGGTACTTCCTTCTGGGCTGAACCTGCTAACTTTGCTTTAGGTATGGCTAATTTAGGTATTGATGCTTATAGAACTGTGTCTGAAGAAGAGAAAAGAACTGAATTACTAAATACCATGAGGGCTATTGGCCGTGGTGGTACTAAAGTTGGTAAACAATTAAGCAATCTTTTATGAATACAGAGTTACTTCTGAGAATTTATACAGCAGCACGACAGATACGATATAAACCACCCCGCAAACACCACAACTATCACCTTTATGGATAAGAAACCTCGTCAAGTTAAACAACGCTATTACTACATATTCTGGACCTTTGCAACTATAGCAGTTGTCATTGGCCAGATTCATGTAGCATATAGCTATAATAACCTTGCAAATGCTCTCAGAGACTCTTTATTATGAATAAACCTGAACTGCTCCATATGACCCCTCAAGGCGGTACAATACACTCTTATGATATTGAGGGTGGTTCCAGTACTTTTCACCGCTTCCTGGCGTGTACCGAGGGTGATTGTAGGTTCTTTAACACTAAGAAGGAAGCTACAGATCACGTCTATCAAATTTTAACATAATTTTCTAAAGGGATGTTATAACGTGTTATTATGCGTCTACCCCCCGTGGGGGTGCCTCCATTGTTCGTGTGTTGAAACGCTGACGAAGCCCCGAGGGGTGCCACAAACCAGTCGTGGCAGTGCTTTCGGGGAAATCTGGGGTGGATTGTTACTGGAATGTTAAGCGATCTGTTGACGGTTTGGCGGATTGGATGCAATAATGTGTACATACGAGGCGAGAGCTGGAACGCCACCAGTCAAACTCCCTTATATAGACACATACGTATTAAGCGGATGAGTCGATTTGTTACTCAGTGTTAAGCGGATTTGCACTTAAAACAAAATTCGTGTATTGTTAAATCAAGTCGGGAGCCACACCGCAAATTGTTCATGGCACACATAGCTTGGAGGTCACTCCGTAGCGAGCGAGTTGAAACGGACAACGGGTACGTCACTGTCCGCAGACTGCGTGAAACTACCAAGCGTTTAATCCTTCGGGTTCGACTGAGTTAACAGTGGGACGTTGCCCGAGGGACATGAGCGCCGAGCCACAGGCGCTATTAATTAGATCATGGCTATTTGTTTGAACGCTCACCTGTTGGGCCAGCCCAAAACATTAAGACTAATGTAATCATGTTCGTGACATGGGGTGAGCATTTGTTTATCTAACAAAACAATGACTGACAATCAAATGGTTCTTGAGAACATCTATAACGAAGTTATGGACGAATTAGTTGACGTTGGTACACTGCCAATGTACACTGCTCAAGAGATTCACACAGAAGTGATGAATCGTTTCGCTGGTGTATATCATCAGCACAGGTAGGCATTAAGGATGCCTGACGGGTTCAAGTCCCGTCCTACCTATTGACTCTCAATGAGAGAGTCTTATTCAAACAAATGAAACTATTACCTGAAGTTAAATATCGCTCAAGCGAGTGGGTTGACTACATAATCCCTAATATTAAAAAAGGTGAATGTGAGTTAATGACTCGTAATGGTGATAGATATCTTTACAAGAATGTTTCACGTCGAGCAATGACTAACTTGAAGCTCAATCAAAACATGAGCTTTGGATTTTGGGCAAACCAAAACCTAGTCAACAGTGACAGGACAACGTTCGAATATCTGGACTGCAAAGCATGGACTGATAACCTTGAACCACCTGTTATGTGACGGTAACTTGCAGCCCTGCGGGGTTGCATGATACCCTCAAGTATCAATCCTTTACAATCAAACAAATGGATTCAATCAAAACACTATTCGACTGGTCGAGTAACTTTGAAGTAAGTAAGAATCCTTACTGCTTATTCCTTGACTTGATTGGATATAGTGATGCTCAGTATGGTATGAGATGTTACACAGGTGATAACCTACATGAGCACCTCGGATACAAAGAGATGTGCATGTTAGGTGATGCTTTGAAGGCATTTGAAACCAATGGGTACGAGGCAGTGTATGATTACTGCAACGAGCTAGAAGTTTAAGGACTTACGAGTGGTTCAACTCCACTCCTAGCTATTACCTCACACTGAGTGAGGTTATTCAAACAAATGAAAGTATTAGTAGCTTGCGAATATTCAGGGACAGTACGTGATGCTTTCTTATCACTAGGTATTGAAGCAATGAGTTGCGATCTATTACCAACTGATAAGGAGGGACCACACTATCAAGGAAATGTATTAGACATACTTGATCAAGGATGGTCACATATGATCGCACATCCACCGTGTACTCACCTAGCTGTATCAGGTGCTCGTTGGTTTAAGGATAAACAACAAGAACAGAAAGATGCTCTTGAATTTGTTCAACAACTAATGGATGCACCTATACCACACATCGCAATCGAAAATCCAATCAGTGTAATCTCAACTAAGATTCGTAAACCTGACCAAATCATTCAACCTTGGATGTTTGGGCATGGTGAGACTAAGGCAACATGCTTATGGTTAAAGAATCTACCTAAGTTAGAACCAACTGATATAGTTGATGGACGTGAACAACGCATCCACAATCTACCACCCTCTAAGGATAGATGGAAGATTAGATCAACTACATACACTGGCATTGCGAAAGCAATGGCAGGTCAATGGGGTCTAAAGTGTTTAGATCCTAGCCCCGTCAAAGCATGAAAGAGACTACCCAACGTGGTTACATTAAAGTCTTACCCGAGGTGCAATTCCTCGGCGGGGTCTTGCCTGACACTGAGTCAGGCTTGATTCAAACATGACAACATCTCGCAAGCGTAAGTCTCGCAAGCCAGTTACTCAGACTGAGCTACTACCTGCACCTGTCAAGAAGGAAGTCTCACTACCTGAGATTAAACCTCAATACAAGACTGCAAGAGTTAAGCCTAACCCAGACTTAATCTCAATCAATCAGTATTGGCAGGACATCAAGAATAGATCAGATATTCATAACTATGAATTTGCTGAGGCAATGGACGAGCTACGCAACGCCGTCAAGTGGACTAATGAGAAGCTTGACAAGTTATGTGATAGAGTGAAGGAGGTTGCACCTTGACATCCTTCATTGTATGGATATGTATAGTAATCTTACTTTACATCTTCCTTAAAAACATACATCAGAATTACTGATTCTCTCCTCCTGCCCTTTCGAGGGCAGCATGAGGGATTCTCCCTCCGCTGTTGTTCACTTAATTAAATGCAATTCTCTGAACTATCACCACAAGCAGCAAACATTGTTGCTAAGTTTACATTGGCCACTACAGCTGAAGTTGTAGCAGGTCAACGTTGGTACACTGAATCGTATGCAATAGCATCACGCATTGCTAAGTTACATGACTTATCACCTATTAGGGTAGCGGCTGTAATCGCAGCCTTATCACCTAACAATAGATGGGAACGTAACATCGAAGATGCTGAGAACGTAATCACTGCGTTTATGCATGGCAATGATCAGGATGTACTAGAAGTTAAGTGTTGTACTTACACTGCTAACAAGTTGAAGGCATTAGCTATCCTTAAATCTGAATCATTAGATTATGAAGACATACTTAAAGGACCAAAAGTAATTGAGTTCTTCCATTGCATATCTGACCACAGTAGCGATGACGTATGTATAGATGGCCACGCCTATTCAATATGGTATGGATCTAGGCTTACCATGAAGGAAGTACCCAACATCGGTAAGAAACTAAGAGAACGTATCAAGCAGGACTATAAAGAAGCAACTGACTTCATTAATGCTGAGTTAGGTATTGATTACCTGGTCAGCCAAATCCAGGCTATCACTTGGGTTTGTCACAGACGCATCTATGGGATATAATATCCCGTAGGTGTGACTATTTCCACCATCATCATCGAGGCACCATGACCGTTTACGAATCTGAATTTAACTCATTCAATAAGCGCAACCCTAGCGTTTACACTAAACTACTTGAGCTATCGCTTAGACTCAAGAGAGTAGGAGCATCAAAGTATGGCATGAAAGCCTTATTCGAGATACTACGCTTCAATGCTTTATTACAAAGTGATAAGAAGTTTGAGCTTAACAATAGTTATGCTCCCTACTATGCTAGATTACTAATGAAGAATGAACCGTTATTAGACGGCTTCTTCAGAATCCGTACCCTCACTTCCGCAACCAAATGACTTTATCTTTTGAAAGCACCCACGAGTATTATATGAAAGACCCAACCATGTATTACTGTGCTGAACACAATGGACTCTGTATATCTGAGGATTACGAGGACACTGTGAGATTTACTGGGGTCACTGAAAAAGCTATCATTAAATTTGTAAGTGGACTCTTCCAACATAATGCCGAACTGGCAGCATCACTCAAAAAGGAAATCGGATTGCAGGACGTTAAGGCCACAAGCACTACGTCAAAGCAGAGAAAGACTAAAAGCCCTATTGCGACAGCTTAATGACCCACGAACTACCAACATATCGTGTAGTGATGCACGTCACTGCTGATTCTCATCCGTCTCATTGGCTTCCTGATACTGTCAGGGAGCATGGACTGGAAGATGAACTGGAATCTTGCTCACTCATTGAGTGTTTTGAGATACCAGACTTACCGTCTAGGTATTAATGAAAGAGATTAACTACTTCATTGTGTATATACTGTTGCTTATTATTCCTATGAGTTTAGTTACTTGTGGGATTAAGCAACAACAATACAATTCACCAACACATGAATTTAAATTGAGGAACCACTAATGGCTAGAAGAGATTCATACGATAACCGAATTGATGAGGTTATGATGTGGGATGCCAGTAATGAACGCACACCATTTACTATTAAGGATGGGTTAGCTGCGTCTATATCCTGGGATTTACCGCCAGCCTATTGTGCTATTGTACGATCTCGCTGGCCTGATGGTAGAATCAAGGAGCGTTCGTATCGGAGCGCTAAGGCAGCCCATAAGTATATGGTTAAATGCCTTGAAAACAATGCAGAATTTACCCTACTAACTGACGATGCACTTAGAGACAGTGACAACCCAAAGCATTAACTCAATGGATTTAGCAGATATGCTAGAATCTGAAGGCTATGTAGTTGACGAGGATACAGGCGAGGTTTACACTGAACCTAATGGTAAGCGAGCTTTATTGCTAATACTTGCCGCACTCAATAAACTCTACGTTGCACATGATGCTGAGTTTAAACTTTCATATTACATACCCCATTGGAAATGTTATGACCTTGATGGGTATTGTGACCTACACCCTAATGAACAAGCTTGTAAATGCTATGATGTATAACAACCACCATCATCACCTCGACATGGCCGAGATAGAGAGCCTTGCAGACCACGAATACTCTATGTTCCTAGCTTATGGCGACACCCTCACAGATCAAGAAACAATGCCAGTTGGAGAGGGAAGCGATCTCATGTGGGAGGACGAAATTACACGACTCCTTGAAGAAGCTTCAAGAGAAGAGCTACTCCTCGGCCAGTGTGTACGGGACGGCTTCTATAACCAGCGCACTCCCTTTAGTTATCTCATACATTGAGAAGACTAAAGAGAAGATTAAGTCTGGTAAAGGTGGTAGGTATTACAAAGCCTTCCATATTTATCTTGATGACTTAGAACCTATAGCTATTGCAGCTATTGCATTAAAGGTTACATTTGATAAAGTATTCAGCACTAAACGTGATGCTGATACATTAACCTCAGTATGTGACGGTATTGGTTATGCACTTGAGAATGAATGTAAGTTTAGATGGTATAAAGAATGTCACCCTGGACTTATGAACTTCATTGAGAAAGAACACTTTCATGGTTCAAGTGGTACTCAACAGAAGATTAGGTCAGCACAAGTAGTGTTCAAACACTGCGATATTGAGTGGCCTAAATGGAGAAAAGATTATCGTGTACAGTTAGGACAATGGGGTTTACTTGCAGTAATGGAGACTACTGGTTGGTTCTTTATTGATAAGAAGAATACTCCACGTAAAACAACTAAGATTGTTTCACCTACTGAAGCCTTTAATGAGATTAGAAATGAGCTTATTAAACAAGCTGAAATGTTCAGCGGTATCCCTTGGCCTATGCTTACCGAGCCTAACGACTGGAGTAATGAAAAGCTAGGTGGATACTACTATAATGCCCTTATGAAGGGGCATGAATTAACACGCCGTGGAAAGTCTACACTAACACACGGGGAACTTCCTCTTAAGTTTCTGAATAAACTTCAAAAGGTAAGGTATCGTGTCAACAACCACGTACTGAACGTGGCACACTACTGTAAAGATAAAGAGATAAAGGTAGATAAATTTATCCCTATAGTACCTGCGTATAAACCACCTCCACCTCCTGATATAGAAACTAATAAGGAGGCACATAAGAAGTGGAAGAAAGAGACACGTAACGCACATAATGCTGACTGTTTAAACTTCAAGAGATCAGTAAGAACGAGGGCACAGTTAGAAACTGCTGAGAAATTTAAAGAGGATGTCTTTTATTTATGTTGGTCTTTTGACTACAGAGGTAGAGCATATCCTATTCAAGCATTTCTCACACCTCAAGATACTGATTTTGGTAAAGCACTTATCCGCTTCGCTGATGAATCACCAGTCACCCAAGATGCAGAAGATTGGTTAGCTATCCAAGTTGCTACAACATATGGTCTAGATAAGGCTACTATGGATGAGCGTATAGCTTGGTCACTAGATAACCATGAATTAATCACTCTTATAGCTACTGATCCTACAGGCTGTATACCTGAATGGGAGTCAGCTGATGAGCCTTGGCAGTTTATGTCAGCTTGTCACGAGTATTACCACTGCATTATTAAGAAAGACAAGACAACAACTGGACTAATGGTAGCGGTAGACGCTACATGTAGTGGTCTTCAGGTGTTGGCAGGGTTGGCAAAAGATCAATCAACTGCTAGTCTTGTTAATGTATGTCCAGCTGATACACCTAGCGACGCATACAAGGCTGTTGCCAATGAAGCCAAGAAGTATTTACCTGAGCGTATGCACTCTTGGATGACACGTAGCACCTGTAAACGTACTGTGATGACAATCCCCTACAATGCAACTAAGGATTCGTCACGTAAGTACATCAAGCAATCTTTAAAGGAACAAGGAATTGATCCCACTAAAGATGAGCTAACACAGGTTGTTAATGCTGTCTATCAAAGCATGGATGCTATCGTGCCTGGGCCAATGCAAGTTATGCGTTGGATCAAACAGCACGTAGGTCAGTACATCAGAAATGGTGCTACTGAGGTTGAATGGGTAACTCCATCAGGATTTACTGTCAACCAGCGTAGAGATAAAGTAAATATACAACGAGTACAATTACAGTTATTAGGTTCGATTGTTATTAGTCTTGATAAAGGGTCAGGTACACCTTGTCCTATACGTCATAAATCTAGTACCGCACCTAATTTTATTCATTCGCTTGATGCATCCATCTTGCACTGTTCCTTTCAACAGTTCAATGAACCATTCACAGTCATCCATGACTCAGTTCTTACTAGAGCAGGAGACATGGGAACACTCAATAGACTTGTGCGAGAAACCTACACACAGATTTTCACGCAAGACTGTTGGCTCACAAGATTTAGTGAAACAATCAAAGCATCAGAACCACCGCCAATCGTCGGAACATTAGATCCCACGGTTGTTAAAGATTCCACTTATTTTTTCTGTTAATGACAACACACGTAACTAAAGAACCCGTCGTACTAGAGGGTTTTCAAGCTGTACTAAAACCTGGAGACTGGGGCTATAAGCTATCAGTCCTTATGGATAAGAGTATAGTTGAGCAGTTAGAGACTGAACGTGAATCAGCCCTAGAATGGGCTAGAAGCAAGGCGAAAAACCCCAAGAGGGTTTCGGTTAAACCCGAGCCTTGGGAGGAGTTAGAGAACCAGCCAGGCACCTATCAGGTTAGATTTAGCTGGAAGGATGGCGACAAAGTATTTCCTGTTGTAGTTGATACAGAGGGAACAGCCATCACAGATAAAGACACACCGATATACAGTGGCAGCACAGTTAAGGTAGCTTTTTTCCAAAAGCCATACGTGCTACCAACAGGTGACATTGGTACATCACTCAAAGCAAAAGCTATTCAGTTAATCAGCCTTAAGTCTGGTGCTGGAGTAGTAGATGACGGAGACATGTCAGCTGATGAAGCTGTTGATTTGTTTGGTACATCCAAAGGATTCAAAGTTTCTGAGCCTAATGTATCTGCTGAAGTCACTGAAGAAGACGAGGACTTTTAATGCGTAGCGGCCTTGAAGAAAAGGTAGCTGCTCTATTAACTGAGATTAAAGTTGACTGGGAATACGAATCTAACTGGTACCCTTATGTCATTGAACATAAGTACATCCCAGACTTTAAAGTTGGAGATGTATATCTAGAATGTAAAGGTTATTTTTCTGCGGCTGACCGACGTAAAATGAAAGCAGTTAAGAAAGATAACCCTGATCTAGATATACGTTTCGTATTTCAAGCACCTCATAATAAACTTAATAAAAGATCGAAGACCACCTATTCCAAGTGGGCCGATAAAAACGGCTTCCCTTGGTGCGCCTATTATGCAATCCCACTCAGCTGGCTCAAGTCATGAAGAATCAGAGTTCCTCTACCACTTACCATGTGATCAGTGTGGGTCGTCCGATGCTAATAGCATGTACGATGACGGCCATACTTATTGCTTCAGCTGCAATGCTAGAACAAGTGGCAAAGAACCACCATCATCGGAAGATCGACCTGAGCATGAAGAAACCGTCACCAATCCAAAGACGATAACAAAAGGCTACCCTGTTAAGCTTAGAAAACGTGGCTTAACAGAGGAAGTATGCCGTAAGTTCCGTATTCATAAAGATGGAGATGTATTACGTTTTCATTACACTAATAAGAACGGACAAACTATTGCGGCTAAGATAAAAACTAAAGGAAAAGATTTTTACTGGGACGGTAAGAACACCGATAACCAGTTATTTGGACAGAATCTTTTTCCTGATACAGGG
>VTLG01005061.1_pt1 | contig 10446 bp, 12 predicted proteins | sample 4694571 | NCBI WGS metagenome assembly VTLG01 (sample SAMN12604809, study PRJNA352737) | marine metagenome | biome: ENVO:00000447; feature: ENVO:00000209|ENVO:00000569|ENVO:01000036; material: ENVO:00002151; isolation source: viral sequences binned using virsorter ... | reverse complement strand
GGGGTTTTTTCTTTACGCTACAATAAAACTAAATTACTTTATCAATCGTGGCAGCTACCATAAATGCAACTATAAAAAGTGAAACTGCTAATAGTTATGTCACATTGACAGAAGCTAATAGTTATTTTGAAACAGTTCCAGATTCTTCAACCTGGACTAATAAAACAGATGATCAGAAAAACAGATCATTGATAGCTGCTACAAGATGGATTGATACTTTTGTATTTCAAGGAGATAGATGTGATGAAGATCAGGCATTAAAATTTCCTAGAACAAATTATCAAGTTGATAGAGTTGAATTAAGTTGTTCTACTATTCCGAATAATATTAAATACGCACAATATGAATTAGCTAGAGCTTTGGCAAATGATACTGATGCAATTACTGGTACAACAGGTAAAGATGGTAACTTTTCTGAAGTTAAGTTAGGTGATCTTCAAGTTAAATATAATACTGATAGTCAGGGAACTGGAGCTATAAATAATATTATGGATGTTTATCCTTGGTTACAAAGTTATCTTGGAGCGTATATGCTTGGTGGAGCTGGTACTTTTCAGATGAGGGTAGTTAGAGGATAATGGCAGGTCAACTTGATTCATTATTTAAAAGTGTTGCAAAAAGTGTTGTTGCAACTTTAGGTGATTCTTTAGATCACACAATCACTTATACAAAAAAAGGAGTATCAAGTTATAACGTAGAGACAGGAGAAGATATTACTGTTAATACAACTTATTCAGATATAAAAGTACCGATATCTTTTATTCGTTCAGAAGAAGAAGGTGCACAGGAAATGAGAGAAGCTAAATTATATATTACTCCAGATTTGATAGGAGATAATCAACCATCTTTAGAAGATGAAATTACTTTAAATTTTGCTGGATCTGATAGGGTTGTACAGATAGTGGATATAGATACAAAGAAAGGTGGTCAGACTTATTTATTTATTTTATTGGTAAGATTCTAATGACTATAAGACGTATAGAAGATTTACCTCCTGATTTAGATAAAAAAATATCACAAGGTTTTAATGATCTTATTAGGAAAATTCATGCTGAGTTATCAACTAAAGAAAAAAGTCCTGTTTATACAGGTTTTTTTGCATCTAGCTGGATAGCACAAGGAAGTGCTGTAAGAGCAAAAGATAAAATTAAAAGATTTCAACCTTGGTCTGCTATTAAACAACAGGCAATGACGGCATTTTTAGCTGGAACAGGTGGTAATGCCCCTTTAAATCCTGTTATACAACCTAGATTTCCAGTTAATAGAGTTTTTAATTATAAAAGACCTGTTTACATTGGTAACAGAGTTGAATATGCAGTATATGCTCTTGAAGGAGGTAAAGTTCAATTATTTATACAAGGATCTTTGGGTAAAATGATAAAAGAAACCATGACAGATAAAGGTAGAATATTTGTTGGTGGCAGCACTACTGGAGGATTTGGTCGTTTTCAAGGTGGTGTTAAATATACGGAGTTTTCTAAATGACTTTAGTAAATACCAGAGCAGCTTTTGAAAAAGCAGTAACTGATGCAGTATCAGATGTAGATCCAACTATTGAAATGGTGTATGACAATGTACATTACACAACACCTGGAAAGACAAAAAAATATATTTTGATGAGTGTTGATTTTACACAATCAACTTTACAGAATCAAGGTGCAAGTTCAGATTATTATGCTGGTGTAATTCAATGCAATGTATATGTTCCTAAATCAAAAGGCACATCAGTTTTATCTGAAATATCTGAAGCGGTGATTGATGGTCTTACTTCTGTTAATGCTTCAGGATATACAGATACATTCAGTTGTAAGCCTAGAGTTTTAGATGTAAATGGCCCTACTCCATTGGATATTGAAGATAGAAGTCATTTTGTTGGAGTAATATCTTGCCAATTCTCGGCAAATGCCTAGTATACTAATATAATATTTAATTAATTTTATATGGAAGCTATTGAACTTCTTAAGAACAAATTTGGTGTTCAGCAAAAATATTTGTATGAATTAAAAGATGGAGATTCGACAGTTTTAGAAATTTATTGGAATCCATTGACTATTGCAGAAAGAGAATCAATAGTTGGAATGTCTGGAGATACAGCATCAAGTGAAGATTTTGCTTTAAATCTTATGATTCAAAAAGCATTAGATAAAAATGGTAAAAGATTATTTCAAGATGGACATAGAGCATCTTTAAGAAGAGAAATTAATGCTGGTGTTTTACAGGAAATTCAACTTGCAATGTTAAACTCTGGTGCTCAGTATAAATTGGAGGAAGCGAAGGCAGATTTAAAAAGTTAAAAATGATTGGTTTTTTATGTTTTTCCTAGCTTCAGAGTTAGGAATGACTATAAAAGAATTAACAAGTAAATTAAATCAAGAAGAACTTATACATTGGGTAGCTTACTATGAATTAAAAAAAGAATATGAAGAAAAAGCCTATGAAGATGCAAAGAATAAATCGCGAGCAAGAAAACGCTAAAAGCGGTACACTAAAATAAAGTTTTGTTTTAGGTCGAACAAATGGCAGAATACGGTGTAAATATAAAAATTAGTGCTAATACATCTAAACTTGACTTAATAAATAAAAAGACAAATCAATTAGCAAGTGCCGTAGATAAAGTTAATGCTATAAATCTAAATGACATTACATCTTTTAAAGGAGAAGCAGGACAAAAATTAAAGAAAACAAAAGATCAATTAATGGGAATGGTTTCACAAGTAAATGCTACTAATAAAGCATTTGGGTTGACCATTGAACAACAAGAAGGAGCTTTACAAGGTTTTGAAGCATTAAGAAGAAGCATGACAGTAGGTACAAAAGATTTCAATATCGTCACAGAGGCTATAAATAAACAAACTAAAGCGATGCAAGAACAGAATAAACAATTTGGTATAAATCAGAAAAAACAAAGAAATCCCAGAGGTAATAGAGCAGCTTTAACAAGTGGTTTAATAAGTGGTGCATTTCCAATGTTATTTGGGCAAGGGCCATTAGGAGGTGCTGCTGGTTTTGCTGGTGGATTTTTAGGAACAAAAGTGGGTGGACAGATGGGAGGCTTTGCAGGAGGTCTTGTTGCTACTGCTGTTGTTCAACAATTAACTACTCTTGCTTCAAATATGGCAAAACTTGGTAAAGCTTTTGATGAGCTTAATCCTAATGTTCAAGCTGTTACTAGTGCTTTAGGTTTAGCTGGTTCTGTAGAAGAGAAAAGACTTTTATTAATAGAAAAAACTCATGGTGCTCATGTTGCTTTAAATATGGTTACTGAACAAATGAATCAAGCTATAGGAGAACAAGGAGTACAAAATTTAACAGAATTTGCTGAAGCTAGTCGTTTAGCTGGAAATCAATTTAAATTCGCAATGACAAAAATACAAGCAGCTATTGCTCCATTTATGTCAATGTTTTTAGTTGATGCACAAAGAGCAGAAAATACAAGACTTGCAAATTTAACGGGAGATAAACAACTTGCAGACATGAGGAGTGAGCTTGAAACATTAGAAGGAACTACTGTGAAAGGAAGATCAGCTAATAAAAATAGACAAGATCGAATAAATCAATTGAAATCTGAAATTTTAGCAAGAGAGGAACTTTTAGCAAAAACAGGAAAAGGAATAGAATTAGAAAAACTTAGAAATCAACAATTTGATTCTGCAACCAAAAGTTTAGAAGATCAAAATATGTTTTTACAGAATCAACTTTTATTAGGTCAACAAGGAGCAGAAATTGAAAAACTAAAACTTGAAACAGCAAAACGAATGAGAATTGCAGTAAAAGATTTAGCACCAGAACAAGTAAAACAACTTGAAAATCTTATAAAAACAAGAGATCAATTACAAAAAATAAATGATTTGTATTCGAGTATTGGTTCAACCATAGAAAGTGGTTTAGTTAATGCCATTCAAGGTGCTATAGATGGAACAAAAAGTTTGGGTGATGTTGCTCGCAGCGTATTTGGCGAAATATCCAGACAATTAATTAGTTTCGGTGTTAATGCTTTTTTAGGAAGTTTATTTCCTGGTTCAAGTTTTTTCAGAAGAGCCAATGGTGGTCCTGTTAGTTCGGGAAGAAGTTATATGGTTGGAGAGCGTGGTCCAGAAATGTTTGTTCCAAACACTAGTGGAAGGATAGTTCCTAATTCAGATATGGGTAGTTCAACTAATGTTGTGGTAAATGTAGATGCTTCAGGTTCTTCTGTTCAAGGTGATGAAGAACAAGGCAGAGAACTTGGTCGTATTATATCAGTTGCAGTACAATCTGAATTAATACAGCAGAAAAGACCAGGAGGATTACTTGCATAATGGCTACGTTTCCCTCAATAAAACCTGCATATGGACAACAAAAAAGATCTTCACCATTAACTCGCACTATTCGTTTCGCTGATGGCTACGAACATAGAATTTTATTTGGTTTAGCTCAACATCAAAATCCAAAGGTTTTTAATTTTACTTATAACGTATCAGAAACGGAAGCAGATGAGATAGAAACATTTTTAGATGCTAGAGCAAATGATAGTGATAGTTTTAATTTTCCTGATGATCATTTACCTGGAGAAACTGCTTCAAACTTTAAATTTGTTTGCGAAAATTGGACTAAATTAATACCATTTAAAAATAGAGCTACTATTCAAGCAACCTTTAGACAAGTATTTGAACCATCATCATAATGTCAGTAAACGCATCAGTATTCAGTAGTCTACAAGATATAAACCCATCGGCAATAATTGAACTGTTCACATTGCAACTATCTACTGCATTACATGGTGCGAATACAGTTTACAGATTTCACGCTGGTAGTAATTTAAACGCTAATGGAAAAATAGTTTGGGCTACGAATGAGTATCTTAGATTTCCAATACAAGCAACAGGTTTTGCATTTCAACGTGGTCAGTTGCCTAGACCCAGAATAACAATTAGTAATGCTACAGGACTAATCTCATCAATACTTTTATCTGTTAATGAAACAACAACAGGTAATGATTTGACAGGAGCTACAGTAACTAGAATAAGAACATTAGCTAAATTTATTGATGCTGTTAATTTTGCTGACGGAGTAAATGCAACTGCTGATCCTACTGCTGAGTTTCCGCAAGAAGTATATTCAATAGATCGTAAATCAACAGAAACTAGAGAAGTTGTTGAATTTGAACTTGCTGCTCCTACAGATTTAGCTGGAGTAAGAATACCAAAAAGACAGTGTACTCGTTCTGTTTTTCCTTCTATTGGCACGTTTGTTCAATGACTTGGAAATATAAAGCATTACTTCATGCACAAAGAGAAGATCCGAAAGAATCTTGTGGTTTATTGTTGAATATAAAAGGTAAAGAAAAATATTTTCCTTGTCGTAATCTTTCAATGACAGATCATCAATGTTTTATTATCGACCCAGAAGATTATGTAAAAGCAGATAATACAGGAGAAATAGTTGGAGTAGTTCATAGCCACCCCATAACACCTCCAACTCCTAGTCAAGCAGATAAAATTAGTTGTGAAGATAGCAATTTACCCTGGTATATTGTCAATCCTAAAACAGAACAATGGGCATATTTAGAACCATGCGGATATAAACCACCTTTGTTGGGCCGTCAATGGGTTTGGGGTATTACAGATTGCTGGAGTTTAGTAAGAGATTGGTATAAAGAAGAAAAAAATATTGAACTTAGAGATTGGCAAAGACCCACAACATTAGAAGAATTTAATAATAAACCTCTATTTGAAGCCTGTGCTTGGCGAACTAATTTTAGAGAACTTAGACCTGATGAAAAATTAGAAAATGGAGATGTATTACTCATGAGTATTTTGCACCCAACTTTAAATCATGTAGCATTATTTTTTGAGGGAGATGTTATTCATCATTTAACAGATAGACTATCTTGTAGAGAGCCTTACTCTGAATGGTTGCTAAAATGTACAGGAAAGAGGTATCGCTATGCTTCGTAAATTAAAGCTATATGGACAATTAGCAGAATTTATCGGACATAAAGAGTTCGAGATAAAAGTTAATAGTGTTTCTCAGGCTGTAAGTTTTTTAATACATAATTTTCCAGAAGTAGAACGCTTTATGAGTCCTAAATATTATCAAGTAAAGGTTGGTAGTTATGATATTGATGAAAATGAATTGACATATCCTGTGGGACAAGAGGATATACATTTTATTCCTGTGATTAGTGGTGCTGGCAGTGGTACAGGTAAGTTTTTATTAGGTGCTGCCTTGATTGGTGCTTCATTCTTTTTTCCAGGTGCAGGATTATTTGGAACTTATGGTGCAGGAATGACTCCTGCCGTTATTGCAGGTAAAGGAGCTTTTGCTACAAAATTTGCTACGGCAATTAGTGGAATTGGTGCTGCTCTTGTTTTAACAGGTGTATCTGAAATGCTATTTCCTTTACCAGAGCCACAAAAATTTAATTCAGAAGAAGATCCACAATTATCTTTTAATTTTAGTGGAGTGCAAAATACATCAAGGGCTGGTACTCCTGTTCCAATAGTTTATGGTGAAATAATTACAGGAAGTGTTGTAATAAGTGCAGCAGTTGACACAAATCAGGTAGAAGCATGACTGACGAAACTAAATTTATCAAAGGTGCTGGTGGAGGTCCACCAAAACCACCACCACCTCCTTATCGTGCTCCTGATACTTTACATAGTAGAAGTTTTGCTACTGTTCAAGATTTAATATCTGAAGGCGAGATAGAAGGTTTTGCTAGTGCCTCAAAAGAGGGTCTTACAAAAGGTACAACTGCATATGACAACGCAAGTTTAAAAGACGTATTTCTTGATGACACTCCAATACTAAATTCAACAGCTACAAGTGCTAGTCCTGCTGATACTGATTTTAATTTTCAAGATGTAACCTTTAAATCTAAGTTTGGAACGTCAAACCAAACTGCAATGAGTGGGATTCCTGCTGAAAGTAGATCGCCTACTGCTGTTGGAGTTACTGTAACTACTTCTGCTCCTGTTACCAGACAAGTTACTAATACAGATGTAGATGCGATTATTGTCACCTTAACTTGGCCTCAGATACAGGTGGCAGAAGATGACGGAGATATTCGAGGAGATACCGTCGAATATAAAATACAAGTTCAATATAACTCTGGTGGATACACCGATGCTATAAGCACTTCTGTTAGCGGTAGAACAGCAGATGCTTATGCTAGAGATCATAGGATAAATGTTACTGGTGCTTTTCCTGTTGATGTTAGAGTGGTTCGAGTTACAGCAGATAGCACAGAAGCTAATAGAGTAAATGCTTTTGAATTTACCAGCCTTCAAGAAGTTATAGATAACAGTTCAACTTATGCTAATAGTGCTTATGTTGCTCTTCGTTTAGATAGTAAACAGTTCAATCGAATACCTACAAGAAAATATCGTATTAGAGGAGTAAAAGTAAGGATACCTGGAGCAGGAGCATCAAGTTCTGGTACTCCTACTGTTGATAACGCAACTGGCAGAATAGTTTATCCAAGTGGTTATATATTTAATGGAGTTATGGGTGCTGCTGTTTATACAAACTGCCCTGCGATGTGTTTACTTGATTTGCTTACAAATACTAGATATGGTCTGGGAGATCACGTTACTGATAGCAATTTAGATTTATTTAGTTTTGTAGCTGCAAGTAAATTTGCAAATGAAGAGGTAGATGACGGAACAGGATCAGGTGCAAAAGAAGCTAGATTTAGTTGCAATGTAAATATTCAAAGTCCAAAAGAGGCATTTGCAGCAATAAATGATTTAGCTGGTGTTATGAGATGTATGCCGATATGGTCTGCTGGTAGTGTAACTATATCTCAAGACAAGCCAACTACATCAAGTTATTTATTTAATCTGGCTAACGTAAGTGAAGGTGGATTTGCATATCAAGGTAGCAGCTTAAAACAGCGTCACTCTGTTGTTTCTGTCAGTTACTTCAATATGGATTCAAAAGAAGTGGATTTTGAGGTCGTAGAAGATAGCACCGCTATAAGTAAACTAGGCACAATCGTTAAGCAAGTGAAAGCATTTGCGTGCACCTCCCGTAATCAAGCTGCCAGATTGGGTCGTGCAATCCTTTTCGCTGAACAAAATGAAAGTGAAACAGTTACATTTTCAACTTCAATAGATGCAGGTATTGTTGTCAGACCTGGTTCTGTTATTGAAATAAACGATCCAGTAAGAGCAGGAGCTAGAAGAGGTGGTCGTGTAGTGGCAGCAACAACTACAACTATTACTATTGATGCTTTAGAACAAACAGGTTTACCAGCTTTAAATGACAACCCAACAATAAGTGTAATTCTGTCTGACGGGTCAGTTGAATCTAAAAGTATATCTGATATTACAGGAGCAGTTTTAACAGTAAGTTCTGCTTTTTCTTCTGCACCAAATGTAAATGCACCTTATCTAATATCCAGTACAACTTTACAAACTCAGTTATTTAGAGTTATTCAAGTTGAAGAACAAGATGATATTAATTATGTAATTACAGCTTTGTCTTATGTAGAAGGTAAATATGCCTTTATCGAAGATGGAACTGCTTTACCAACAAGAACTATATCAGTATTAAATGCTCCTGCATCTCCTCCAAGCAACTTAACAGTTACAGAGCAGACAGTGGTTATAAATAGTATTGCTAGAAGTAAACTAATTGTTGATTGGCAACCTGTAGTTGGTGTTACGCAATATCTTGTTAATTACAAAGTTGAGAATGGTAATTATGTTTCTCAAACTGTATTTAGTAGTGATTTTGAACTTTTAGATACTGTAAAAGCAACTTATACAATTCAAGTATTTTCATATAATGCTTTAGGAGAAATATCTACTAATGCAACTGAAACAACATTTGTAGCTCAAGGTAAAACAGCAGTACCAGAAGATGTCTCTGGGCTTACGATTGAACCTATTAATGAGCAATTCGTAAGATTAAGATTTACACAGGCTACCGCTATAGATGTTTTACATGGTGGTCGTGTTTATGTAAGACATACAAATCAAACAGGTGGTGCAGCTACATTTCAATCTGCTCAAGATGTAATCGAGGCTGTAGCTGGTAATACAACAGAAGTTATTGCAAGTGCTCTTCCAGGGACTTATCTCCTTAAATTTCAAGACGATGGCGGTAGATTCAGTGCAAATGCAGCAAGTGTAGCCTTATCTATTGTTGATATTTTAGATTCTATTACTGTCAAAACTGATAGAGAAGATACAGATGGAACACCATATAACGGAACAAAATCAAATCTTACTTTTGACTCTACTCTTGGTGGCTTAAAACTTACAGATCCAACAGCAAATGCTAGTGGTACTTATGATTTTGTAGATACTCTTGATCTTGGTGGTACATTCTCACTTGTCTTAAAAAGACATTTTCAAGGAGTTGGTTTTTATACAGGAGATCAGTTTGATAACAGGACAGACAATATAGATACTTGGACAGACTTCGATGGAACTATTGCTAATGATGTAAACGCAAAGATGGCTGTACGTACCACAACCGATAATCCTTCTAGCTCTCCTACATATACATCTTTTAACGATTTTGCTAATGGAGCATTTAAAGGCAGAGGATTTCAGTTCAGAATTACTATAGACACAGCAGATACAGCACAAAATATGAATTTACAACAAGCAGGATATACAGCTACTATGCCATCAAGAACTGAACAATCATCTGTTATAGCATCTGGAGCAGGAGCAAAAGCTGTTACATTTACAGCACCATTTTTTGTTGGAACGTCTGGTTTAGGTAATTTAAATAGTTTCTTACCTTCTGTTAATATTTCTCCACAAAATATGGCATCAGGAGATTATTTTGAACTCAGTAGTATATCTGGAACTGGCTTTACAGTTCACTTTAAAAACTCAAGTAATGCTAGTATTGATAGGAACTTTACCTACAGTGCTGTTGGTTTTGGCAAAGGAGGGTAACATGGAGAAAAATAGTATTTAATTGTGGCTGACGTAACAAACTACACTATTGAAAATGCTTCTGGAGCAAACGTAAGAACTGATCTTAATAATGTTTTTGCTGCGATCCAATCAAGTAATTCAAAATCTTCTGATTTAGCATCAAGTCAATGTGTAGCTGGTATGCCATTTTTGAATACCACTACAAATATTTTAAAAATAAGAAACTCAAGCAATGGTGCTTTTACAGAAATAGGAAATATAGACCAAGCTAATTTAGGTTTACTATCAAAAGCTGGCGGTACAATGACAGGTCCGTTGCTGATAGATGATTCTTCAAGTGCTTCTACTCCTGCATTAAGTTTCGATACAGATACAGATTTAGGTTTATTTAGAAAATCTGCAAACGTAATGGGATTTTCTTCTAGTGGTACAGAGCAAATGATATTTGATGCTAACGGATTGACGCTCCAAGCACAAAATGATCTTAGATTTGCTGATGCTGATAGTAGTCATTATGTAGGATTTCAAGCACCAGCTACAGTTTCTTCTAGTCTTACTTGGACAT
>VTLG01003315.1_pt1 | contig 10446 bp, 10 predicted proteins | sample 4694571 | NCBI WGS metagenome assembly VTLG01 (sample SAMN12604809, study PRJNA352737) | marine metagenome | biome: ENVO:00000447; feature: ENVO:00000209|ENVO:00000569|ENVO:01000036; material: ENVO:00002151; isolation source: viral sequences binned using virsorter ... | reverse complement strand
TTTCCTCAGCTAATTTTTCTGAGTACTCTGTTTCAAGAGATTCTTTGATTGCTGCAACTCTAGAAGTAATTGCTGCTTCAAAGATTGTTTTTGCTTTCTCTTGGAATTCTTCAGAGAGTTCCTCACCTTCAAGAAGAGCATTAACATCTTCTTCGATGTCAAACTCTGCTACGGTTTCGGTCTCTTCTACGACTTCCTCATCAGCAGTTTCTTCAACTACTTCAGAAGTCTCTTCTTCAGCAACTACTTCATCAGTAGTTACTTCTTCTTCTTCAATTACAGATTCGTCAGATACTACTTCTTCGTTAGCACCTGGCTTTTCGTCTTTGGGAAGACTACCTGATTTTGCACCTTTGTTTACTACATCCTTAACTTGCTTAAGTGATGAACCAGGTGTTTTTAACTTTGCCGAGTTATCATCTGGCTTATAGTTATCTGGTGTAGGCCCTCCAAGATCCTCAACACTAGCAGTGGTACCACCAGTTGTGAGTTTGGGCATTGGATCCCCTGCCTTAGCGTTAGCGTTAACAGCAGTCTTGGATTGTTGAGTGCCTACTTCCATTTCTTGTAAATCTCCACGAGACATTTGAACAGCTCCGATTTTTCTGTAATTAAAATCTATATTTATTTAGAAGTTTAAGAATTTACAATGATTTAACGAAATCATTGAATAATCCTAGTTTATGCTCTTCGAGACGTTTTTGGTCTACTAGAGTATTAATTGTTCTTCTGGTTTTCTCTGCGAACTTCTCACGCAAAACTCCACCATCCCATACCCATTCCTTACCTTCCATGATGCCTTGAACAAAAGCATCAGGTGCGGATGGATCAGCAACAATGTCAGCAGCAGTTGCTAACATAAAGTCTTCACCAACTTCCATGAATCCTTCTTTGTTTTGTGCAATTGAACCAATTCCACGAGAAGAAACTCCAAGAGTAACACCTTCTTTCAAAAGTGACTCTGCGATTTTACCCATTGGTGTAGATAAAATCTGTGCTTTGCCTATAAAGTTGTTACCTTTTTGTTCAAGAGAAACAATTTTATGGGAAACTCTATCGAGGTTCACGGTTGGACCTTCGGGATGACCTAACTCCCCTAAAGCACGACCTTTTTTGATATACGCTTCAGTATATCTTGCAACCTCTTTCTGCATAACAGGAAGACGATACACTCTCTGATTACGATTTACCGTTTCAGTCTGAAGGAAAGGCCCTTTAATATAAAGAGTCTTCTTACCACCTCTACTTTCGGTGATAACTTCTACAGCTTCAATTTCTTCTCTAATCAGTTTCATTATGCATCCCCTGAAGTTTGAACTTGTTGATACCAAAGTGCTCCAGTGCCATCTGCTCCATAGGAACTTACGGCAATAGATTTATGTGCTACTGCATAACTGTTTTGAGTATAAGCAGTAGAAATTCCACTACTATTTACATCACGCAGATGCAATTTAGCCTCACTATACCCATTAGGAACATAATCCTCATTAATTCCTGTAATTTCTTTGTGACTAAGATTCCAATTAGAATCATTAGCACCTGTTATAGTAATAAAATCATTTAGATTAAATGGATTTTGTTGACCTTGAGGCAAGGTGATAATAGTTGTAGTTCCAGAAGATTCAATATTCTGAATCTGATTCATACGAACATCTAATGCTATAACTTCAGGTTGTGAAGTAGTAACAACATAGTCAGTTGCAGCTGCAGTTGCAGTTCCTGTGCTTATTGCTACATGAGCAGAAGCATTAAGAGCAACAACTCGTAAAGCATTCGATTTTACTGCAAAAGTACCAGATACTACTGCAGATCCTTTTGTAATTGCAATGGAAGATGCTGTTCCAACGGGTCTATGTGCCATTATCGTTAAAAGTCCATTTAGTATTTATTTATAATCAAGCTCCTTCAACCTCTTCAGAGTCAGGAGTATCATCTACTTCTTCCTCTTCAGGTTCTTGGAACATGGTGTTTGCTACGTCTGGTCTTACCGCATCAACTTTTTCAGCAGATTTTGCAAAAAGCAAATCTTTTATTTTATCGCTGATATTAGAAGGTGACTCATCGGCAGCAATCATATCCATTAATTCAGTTTGAGTAATGTCAGGCATGGTAAAGTATCATATTATGAAGTATTTATACGTATGTTCTAAGATAGTATTAATGAATACCACTCTTCGCTCATACCACTGATGATATTATCAGCCGATACTTGGTCTTCTGCATATCCTTCTTCGATTAGATGCTTTACCACCTTCTCATAATTCTTATATGCTTCTTGGGTTTCCCGTGGAGTCGGCTTCATTGTTAATATCTAATTTTTTCTATTTATATTTCACCACCCTTCGGCAACTCTGTTCTACCTGCATCTTTTGCACCATTAAGATCTGGTTCCATAACTGGAGCACCCATATCCATTCCTGCTGCACTTTGATCTAATGGCATTCCTGTCTCTGGATCTACAGGTATGGATGGATCAGGAATAGTTCCATCCTTAATTTCCTTTTTAATAATCTTATCCTGTTCAATAATTTCCTCATCAGTCTGACGAAGAATCTTACGTCTTACATAATCCTGAGAGAAATACCTTCCAACATATGGTTCTGCTATTTGAACGCTATTTAATCTCTCATTTAATAACTCAGATTCTTTCAATTCTGAGAAGTGATTATCATATAGGAAGTCATATTGTATATGTTCACTCATCGTTTCCCAGTCTTCTGGAGTGATTACATTCTTCAAAATTAACTGGGTTTTGAGCATATCATTGAACATATTTGCAAATCTTTTACGCAAACGTGCAACGAATTTAGTAAATTTTAATTCATCTCTTAATATCTCTGAGGATCTTCCCAAGTTGAATCCTCCTTCTCCGTCCATTCTTGATGGGGGTACATTGAGCGACCTATATAATTTCTTTTTGAAGTACTCAATATCCGTGATTTCACCAAGGTTTTGGCCTCCAGGCAGAGTAGAAATTTCAGTACCACGCCCTCCCTCTCGTCGAGGTAACCAGAAATCCTCAAGCATCGCCATGTATTTTTTGTCATCTCGAACTTCTCCTGTAGATGCGTCGTATACAAGTTTGTTACGATATCTCATCATTACGTCTCTGAGATATTGCTCTGCTTTGACTTTAGGTAAGTTACCTACATCTATGTAGAATATTCTACGTTCTGGAGCACGAGATAGTCTGTAAATAACAAGACTATCTTCAATCATTCTAAGTTGATTGAGTGACTTGATTGATTTATGAAGATATGAAAGAACAGATCCCTTATTTCTATCAACTAATCCAGAAGTGCAGTATGTAATAGAATCCTTTGCCATCTTAATTCCCTGGCTTGCACCAGTTGCATTAATATTACCTGTAGGATACTTACCACCTGGATTGTATATAAAATATTCTTCTATTTCTGGGAATCGATAATCCATTGGATCATCGTTGTTCTTCATTGTTAAATTTTTTCCATACTTATCATTTTCATTCTTCTTCTGCTGACGAACATGACGCATTTTCATTGCATCAATATAACGAAGTTCCTGAATCCCCTCCATAGGTTTCTTCAGATCAATAATTTTATGATAGTAAATTCTACCATCAATATACCAGTTTCTATAGATCTCGTGAGATTTTTTATCAAAATCTAATAGATCTTTAATATATTTAAATTCATCTCTAATTTTATTTTTAATACCATCACTAGCATTAAGATTAGAGAGTTCAATTTCTACTGGACTATCATTTGAATCAGATACAATTGCTTCATTCACAATATCTTCAATGGCACTATCCGCTTCTGGATGAAGTGCCATTTCACGATATCTTTTAATTAGATCATATTCAGTCTTATATACACCTTCAATATCTACATGAGTACCAAAAAAACCACTACTCAAATAGTGATCTACCGAGTCCTCCGCATTAGGAGGAACTGGTGAGATCGCTGTAGGAGATAGTGATTCTGTGTCCTCTATCGAGAACCCAAATAACTTAGCCATGATTTATTGTATCTTTCTTCTATTTAGTTAGCCGTTTGGACCGCCAGCCCCAGCAAGAGAGAATGTCTGAACTTGGAAATCGACGGTAAATTCTTCGATTGCATCGGAAGAATCATAAGAAAGATCAATAGCAGATATATTTGTTGGGAAAATATCAACAAACTCATACTCTTTTAATACTGCATTAGCATTTCCATCACTGGTCTTGCTACTTGAAGATGCTCCTCTACCGAGTTGGTAAACTTTAGCATTAGTCATATATGCTGTAGGATCTGTAGCACCAAGATTATTTGAAAGTTTTGAAATTAAATCCATCCACTCTTCAAATGCATTCCTGAGTTTAAACCCTTCATCATTTATGATTGTAACTGTCCATACATCAAAAGTTCTGTCTCCAGCAACTTTGAAAATACGACCCCTGAACGGAACATCAATGTTGGCAATATTAGATGCAGGTAAAGACGCTGCTTTACACATATATCTAAAATTGTCTGCATCCCAATTAATTCCTGCAGGTAAAGTTGTTAATTCAACTTCAAATAAATTAGGCCTTGCACCGCCCCCAATGAGGGCGGCTTTAAATTGAGAAATCGTTTTATTCTCTCTGGTTGTTGCCATTTTTAGTGTGCTCCTTGTTGTTATTTAGATGATAATCAATTAAACTCGACCTGCGACTTCTTCAAATGAAACGCCTGTTCTAGTAGCAACAAACGTAAGTGTTACGTAGTTGATAGACTTGGCAGGTTTCAAGAAGATGTCAGCTCTAAATTCATTGTTATCTATAACATCAGGGGTATTGTTTGATGTATCGCAAACAACTAGGAATCCGTAGAGTCCACGTTTTGCTTCAATATCCCTTAAGTAAGGTTCAACAATGTTTCTGAAGTTTGCTCTGGTCAACTCATCGTTGAGTTCAAAGAGTTGTGCTTCTGCAGCCTTTTGAAGTGCTTGCTCAATCGTTAAGAATAAGCGACGAACATTGATTCTATCAAAGGCAGATGCATATGCGAGAGCAGTCTTATCACCAAAGAGCAGTGTTCCTGTTCCTGGTTTTGTAATAACCGCATTAATTCTCTGCGGATATAGTTGATCTCTTTGATCCTTAGTAGGATTATATGCAAGTTTAACTGCATTATTAATCATACCTCTTTGCTGTCCAGCAGGAGAGAACCAAGGATATGCAACAACATTTGTCCTACACATTAGTCCCGCTACATCAGCGTTAGTTGGAATCCAACGGAACTCATTATTAAATCTATCGTATGTATACTTATAACCACTATCAAATATTGCATAAGATGATGAAGTTAGTGGACTAAAGTATGTAAGTAAATTAGTCGTCTGCGTTGTTGTATTGGTAACATTAACAATGTCTCCCTTATGGGGTCCAATAGTAGCAACACAATCTTTTCTGTCTGCAGCAATAGCAATCAATTTATTTGCTTTTGCTTGTGATTGATCCTTAGCACCAAGACTTGGGCCCATGATCAAATAATCAACCTGAACTTCATCCTTGTTAGAGAATTTATCATAGGATGTCATTAAGTCTGATAATGTGGCAGTCATACCACCATTTTCACCAGTTGCAGGAACTCCAGCAGAGTAATCTTCTCCGTTTCCTAGAGTATAAGTTACGTTACCGATAGCAGCAAACGTATTATCCTGTGCCTTTTGACCCCAAAGACCTTGAGCAGTTGTGTTCTTAGTCCAAGTAGTTGAGAAACCAGTTGCTCTTGGTTCAACAGGATGACCAGCCTTAGTATTATGTGCTGTGTCAATTGCTTGTGATGGATTGTATCCAGCATAAACATTTGGTGAGAAATCTGCAAGGAACTGTTTGTACCAGATCTTCTGTGGAGAATTTACTGCAGATATACTATCTAATGCTTTAGATAGAGATACATGCTTCTCAAGAATCTGTCCTTTAATTCCAGTAACTGTTCCATAGTCATCAACAATAGCAACATGAAGACCGTCATTCTTACCGTTTCTGTCAGTTACATAAACGTTAGAAGTTGGTTTTGGTGCTAGTGACTTCCAGTAAACTACTGAGTTCTCTAGTGCCAATGTCTGATTATTGTACCAATCAGAAGCAGATGCAACTGAATGTGAAAGAGCAGTAATACTACCACCAGTAGTACCAGTGTTAATACCAGAGTTGTTTACGAACCAAACACTATCAGATGTATCGAATGATGCATACTGAGTGTTCTCTGCGTAACTTATTCTAGTTTCAGTTCCACTACCATCAACTCTTGCAGTAATCTTAACATCAAAACTACTTGCACTGTCTGTAGAGTCAGTAGTAACACCAGTAATAATACCCTTAAGATATCCACTAAATGTTGATGTGCTTCCTGCACCAGGAACAACTATGCTGTCAAGTTGAGCAGTAACTCCGTAACCTATAATAGCACCTGCTTTATATGGATCGTCGGTTGTAATTCCGATTGTTTGATCTGCTAGATCATCAATGAAACAAACTTTAAGTCCATTAGACCAAGAACCTGGGTTCTTAGCAGACCATGTATAAGCTGAGGACTCGCTGTAATTTTCTTGGTAATCGTCGTAATTCTTAATTTTGAGTGTAGCAGTAGATGCAGCACCAACGCCAGCATTGGCATTATTTAAATTCGTGCTGTCTGTTCTACAAACTTTTAAAACACCACCGTATCCTAAGTAAGATGCTGCACTCATCCAATATGCATATTGTGCATCTGTAGATAGTGGTTTTCCGAAGACATTAATCAAGTCTTCTTCCGTAGAAATATCAATAGGGTCATCAATAGGTCCAATTGGAAATGGTCCTGCAATAGCACCAATGTTATCCAATACATTCTCAGCTCTTCCTACCGTTAAGTCAACCTCCCTGGTTAACACACCAGGAGATAATTGAGGAGTCGCCATGCTTTTTGTCTCCGTTAGTCTCAGTTTATCTGAAAATATTTATTAAAAACTACATTTACGACAGGTATTCCCACATATAAGACTTATCACCATATTCATCTGCCTTAAACCACCTATCTCCTTCATCATCCACAAAGTTATCATCACCCATCCCATCGTCCATAAAACCAAATGGTGCCATGTCTTGTTCTATTGCATTCTTCTGTTCTTCATATAGTCTTTTCCTTACATCCTGATCAGTTAATTCCTTAAAATAATCCTGTTGAACTAACCATGCATAGATTACAAGACACATTGCAAGGTCATCATTACACCCATCTTCTGCCTCAAATGAATTATTTTTTTGAATGAATGTAGTTAATTCACTCATAATATCATAGTCACATGAGAGAAGTTTATCTGACTCTATTAATGTTTTTAAGTTAAGAGCACCAACTTTCTTTACAGTCTTAGACATCTTAACTCCAAGTTGAGTCTTCTTACCAGAGAATCCCTGACCCACAACCTGTCCTGCTCTACCTCTCATAGAACACATTAATAAGTTCTTATACTCTAAATCATAATTTAATATAGATGCTACTTGATCTCCTACATCATTTACTTCACATAAAACAAATGCATCATTATAACTTTTCCCAACATCATTAATAATGGTAGGGAATAGCATTGGTTTTATTTCATTATTTCTATACTTAGCTACAACTGAATGAGGGAACTCTGTAATATCAATTATAACAAAAGCAGAGTAATCTTTATTTACACCACGAGCAACGTCTACTGCCATAGCATAATCATGACCTTTTATTGGATCAACATATACATCTAAACCAGCACTTCTTGTAGATGGTTCTTGATAAACCATCGTCCTTAATTTACTAGGAGCAATAAGAGTATCAACAGATCCTAAGAACTCACACTCAAACTCAATCTTAAATTGCTGTTCTGATGTGTTTGCAATTGTCTGTTCTCGCCAAACATCATCCCTACCTGGAACTTCAGACCAATGAACATCCGTAGGAATATATTGATTCTTTCCTCTTTCTGCATCGTGCCAATACCTATAAAAATGGTTCATCCCGTGAGGGGTAGATACCATTATTACTTTCGTACTTTGGCCACTAGTAATAGTAGGATAAACAGAGGCAAAAAACGAATCAGCAATATGATTTGGAACGAATGCAAACTCATCCAAAAACAGGATGTTGAAAGACATTCCTCGAACAGCACTGGCAGAAGTTGACGCAGCCAAGATTCTGGAACCATTTTCTAACTCCAAACTACCTTTATTCCAAGATATAATACCTTGCTGCATCCATTTAGGTAAGTTCTCATATGCAGTTTGTAATCTGCCTAGTAGATCTCGTGCAGTTGCAGCTTTGTTAGCAAGTATACCAATATTTACATTATCATTAAATACAGCATAATGCAAGAGATATGATACAGACGTAGTAGACTTACCAGTCTGTCGAGGCATCTTACATATATTAAATCTATGTTCGTGGAAGTTTCTAATTAACTTTTCTTGAAAGTCATAGGGTTTGAATCCAACCAGACCTTCATCCAAACTAACAATCTTTACATGCTGTTTAGCAAAATATACAGGATCATTCTTACATGCCATAAATTCAAGAACTTGCTCTTTAGTAAATTCTTGTTGTACATTTGCTTTTTTTAAAAGTGGATTACCTAAGTAAACCTCATCCATTGTTGCCATAATTACATCATTTCATATTTTCCAAATTTTTTATCGTGGTCTATTGTTTTTTGTTGTAGTTGTATAATTTTTTCTAAATTTTCTACTTTCTTTTCTAACTCTTTAGTTTTATCTTCCCCCTGTTGTTTGGAGGATTGGTTCTCCAGGTTCATGTTCCGATACTTGGTAGTTCCAGAGTTTGCATCCAGGATACACTTTTCTCACTTGATCCTGAACCTCTCTGCGTGATGGTTTTTTGACTGAAGGGAAGAACATCTTTATCATGTAATTCTTTCCTCTCCAAGCCAAATATACGTCGATAATATTTCCGACTTTATTGTAATCTGGTAAGCGAGTTCCCTCTTTTATTTCATCAGATGTATCTATGTATGAGAATCTATGTTTTGGTACTTTCATAGGTTCTGGTTTAATTATGTCAATAAATTCATAAGAAACTCCACTTAGTTCATTTTTAAAACTGGTATCTTCATCAATTTTATGATGACTTTCACCACATTCTATACAAGGATCTTGTCCACAATCTTCACATTCACAATCCGATTCTTGCAATTTAACAATCTTATCACCAACCTTTACATCATTTTCTGCAAACCATCCTCTATTAACTTCTAGTGCAAACATAACATCTGCATCAGAATAAACAGGACTGCTTCTCAAAGGTTCTAATTCTTTAATACTTTCAATAACACCTTCTTCACTAATAAAAGCAATATCTAGTGGAATAGTAGTATGTCTCATATGGAAAGACTTTTCACTAACTTCATCGAAAATGAATAGCATCCCTGCATCAGGATCTAAACTTTCTCTAAACATCAAACCCAAATTAAATTGAGCAGATGTCTTTGGAATTTCGATTTTAAGTGGTAGTCTTCTCATTGACTCTCCTAATCCTCCTCCATTACCGCCATTTCCATTACCGCCATTTCCATTACCGTTGCCGTTACTAGAATGACCGTTTCCATTACCATTTCCATTACCATTTCCATTTTTCTTTTCTGTATCCCGAACTAAGTAACCACCACGAGCCGTATGCCAACCCTTTGGAATAGGTCTACACTTCTTTTTCTCGTTGCAATAATATTCGCCTTCAGGACACTTTTTCATAAGAATTATGTCAATACCTATTATATATTTATGTTACACAGTTATTTTATCTGCTTTAACCGTAATAGTTGCTGATGATGAACTTCCCATTGTTACCTGTAATAATAAATTAGATCCAGATATTGTTCCACTAAATGTACCTAACATAGATCCAGTTGCAACAGCAGATTCTTCAACTACTGTTACTGTGGTTCCATCATGTATAACTGAATATTTACCAATTTGATAAGCAGAACTTTGAGTAATAGATAATGAAACAAATGCTCCACGATAAGACGCATGTGCAAAAGATAATACTGTAGTTGCACTTGTAGAAGAAACTGCAGTATCTGCTTCAGTTATTCCAGCAGAAGTTCCTGTAGTATTTTGATTACCTGCTGAGTTTACGCCAGGTAGATCTATAGCAGCAGTACCATCGAACGATACACCACCAATATTTCTTGCACTTGCTAATGCAGTTGCAGTAGCAGCGTTACCAGTACATGATCCAGATGAACCTGATGTATTACCAGTAACATTACCAGTTAAAGCTCCCGTAAATGTGGTTGCTGTTAGTTCACCATCTGACGGATTGTATGTTAATCCAGTATCAGACTCTGCACCTTGACCACCTGTAGCACCATCTACAAATATTGGATAAACAGTTTCATCACTAGAATTGTTTGCAGAAACCGTAATATTAGTTGCGGTTGTTGCTGTAGTAGCAGTATCAGCATTACCTG
>VTLG01015545.1_pt1 | contig 10447 bp, 10 predicted proteins | sample 4694571 | NCBI WGS metagenome assembly VTLG01 (sample SAMN12604809, study PRJNA352737) | marine metagenome | biome: ENVO:00000447; feature: ENVO:00000209|ENVO:00000569|ENVO:01000036; material: ENVO:00002151; isolation source: viral sequences binned using virsorter ... | reverse complement strand
AGTGAATGAATTTGAATCAGGAACAGTTTGTATTTCATAATTACCATCTGTTGCACTGCCAGCAGTAAAATCTATTACAACAAAATCACCTACTGCATATCCATGCGAAGTTTTGGTTATGGTAATCGTAGTGCCACTCTGTCCGTAGGTGGCTGAAACTGAAGTTGCAGGGTCAATATCGCTTGTCGCCACCAGCAGTTTGGCATTTACATCATCTGGACTCAGACCGTCAAAATCAGTCCAAGTATCAATATTTGCAGTTCTTGAATCTATAAGATCATTTACTAAAAGACCAGAAGTTACAAATCTTCTTTTTAAAGTGAGATTAAAAATACCTTCCAAATCAACTTTATTTTGAAACTCATAAGAACCGCTTGAATTTATTGGACCAGCAAAATCAATGTTTGATAAATCATCAATATTTTGTGTCACATCATCTATTAATAATGTCCCATCTAAAAGTAAACCATCAAAATCTGCATCATAAAATGTATTTACTTTATCACCTTGAAATGGCGGTGAGTCTGTATCTTCTCTTTCTGTAAGGACTACTTGATTTGGTTGTGGGTCTGGTAGTGTAACAATTCCTTTTGCGGCATTTTCAGATTTACGGCCACCATCATCAATGTATTTAATTAAATATGTCCCAACTAATGCTGGAACAATGGCTTCCGTTGCATTACCAGCAAGTTTTGGAATAATTTCAGTTGCATTACCAAATGTTGCAGTAGCCCCTGTATTTGGTGTATGCCTTACTTCTATAGTTCCTCCATGAGTTACGTCAACATCTGTAGAAGCATTGAAACGTAGTCTTATAAATTGATCTGAAATAGGTTCAACTGTTAATCCACTAGGGTCTGCTGGTACAGCCGTCTTACCTATCGCATTAAATGTTAAAGAAGATGTATTTTTGCTTAATTTATTTAAAGCATTATATGATTTTACAAAAAATTTATATGTGCCTAATTCTGATTCAAATAATTCAAAAGTAGGTCTTGATATTCTTATTGTCTTTAAATTTTCATTATCTCTTTTAAATCCTAATAAATATTCTTTCACGCCTTGAACTGGTTCCCAACTTACAAAGATTTTTGAAACAGCGCGATTATTTAAAGTAACAATTTGTTCTGTAGCAGTTAAATTACTAGGTGCTGGTTTTGTGTCAAGAATAGTTGTAATATTTCTTGCTTGTGGTACCTCTAAATTTTCTACAAAATCATATTTGTCAGGTGCATGAAACAAAGCAGTAATTGTATATTGACAATCATTTTTTTCTTCAATGGAAATAACCCTAAAGATTTGGAATTGAACAGATGGACTTTCTATTGCATAAATACTATTTGCTTGAGGAACTGAAGAAAAGGCTGAAGAAACAGTAATTGTAGTACCATCTATTGTTGATATGGTTTTACTTTCAGTTGTCCCATCAGATAAAACTACACTTAAGGTTGAACCAGTTTCATGTGATAAATCATTACCATCAATAGTTCTTGCATCAACAATTATTTGTGTAGTAGATACTCCTGTTTTTATTCTTCCACCTTTACGAACACCAGCCTTAACAGGATCTTGTATGCCTATAATTGTTGAAGGTCTTACAATTACACCAGCTTCGAGTGTTGTTGTAAATGAAACAACTTCAGCTTCAAATAGTTGCGAATATAAAAACCACCGACCTAATCTGTTTGCCTGACCTCTAGAAGTACAGGCAAAAGATTTTATTGTCTTTCTAACAAAACCTAATCTATCTGTAATATCAGAATCCATATTAACTCTTTCAAAATCTATTTGCTGTGTTTCATTATCGAAGTAAGACACCTCAACAGCTGTGAATTTTGTTCTATTCCCTGTACCCTGATATGTAAACCCTTCTTGTGTTACGTTTGAAAGATTAAAAATATACTGTGGTTCTGATTCGTTTGTAGCTAAATTTGTTGGCCGATCTTGTGCAATTTGTAATGTACCAACACCATAAAAAGGCATAGCATTCATCACAGAACATAAATCATTAATCAAGTTATAGGCATCATTTTTTTTATTTAGAACAACATTACAACTAAATCTAGGCTCTGTTGTCTGTGTTAATTTATCAAAAATCAAAGTACTAGAATAAGCACTTGCTGAATAAAATGAAAATACATCTAATTGATCTTCTGTTATAAAACCTTCTGTCCCTCCAAATCCTTTATCTGTAGTCAAAATGTCAAATAAAATCCAAGCTGGGTCACTTGTCCATTCTTTTGTTGATTTCAATGTTCCATTAAAAACATATCCATCTGGATAATGTATAAAACCAAAACTATCAACAGTGCCAAGACCTAAAGAAGTTGCCTGTGCTTGGTCATGAACTACAATTGGTGTAAGACCGTCATTTGTATCTGGTATTTTTACTTTTGTACCTTTGACACGATACATTCTTTTTGGGTATGACTGAAATTCTTGTGCATTAAATCTTATTGCTGCATAAGCAAACCCTTGATATGTACTTGTATCTGTCTGAATTTCTGTATATGACAACCAGTTAGTATTGTTTTGCAAAGCGGGGTCAGTTCCATCTGCTGTATTTCTGATTACGCTTAAAACTATTGGAAATTGAAGCTGATCTGTTATTAAGACTTTTTGACCATCTACATGACCACTTTGTATAGGTGGATTATTAAATACGACTATAAAATTATTTGCATCAGTAACGGATGAAACTGTTGTTGTCCCTGCAAGACCATTAAAACCACCTTCTTGGAAATCTAACGCTAAACTATCTCCCTGAGAAAAACCATGATTTTCAAGCTGTATTGTAACCACTCCAGAATTAACAAAATATTTTGCTTCTGTAAAAAATTCTATTTCATAATCTTTGACATATGGACTTGTAGCTCTTCCGTTTGTGATATCTAAAATAACAGGGTTTCGTATATTTCCATTATTTTCTGTTATTCTTATTGAAATTTTTGCTTCTGCTCCAATAATATCCCCATCATCTTTAAACTCCTGCAAAGATGGAAACTGCATTGTCACTCTGACTTTATCAACACTTGTATTTGTTATTGATCTAGACAAACCAATACTTGTTTTTACATCACAAGCTCCATTTTGAAATGAAGTATCCTCAAAAGTTGTATTGACTACAAATTTTCCACTATCAGGAACAGAAAGAATATTTTGTGTCTGTGGATTATCTGTCTGAACAGTTGCAGTAGCAGTTGTATTTTCCCAGTGGATTACTTCCCCAACAGAATATCCATGACTTGAAATTTCAACAAGCATCTGGTTTGGGCCAAGAGTTACACCACTTACTGTTTGTCCACCACTCCCTGCAAGAGTATAAGTTCCTGTTTTTGTTGTTGTGAAAGGAGAATTTGTAAGGGCTACCCCAACAGGAATAGTGCTTTCTACGCCATTTATATCAGGAACAGCAGTTTGATCAGAGGTGCCGTTTCTTACATGAACTTCTACATCTGTAAAATTTTCCGTTCCATCAGCGTTTTGTATTGGTGTTCCGTCTAAAAAAATATTTTTTCTAAATGTACTAGACCCATTACCCTCTGGATCATCTATGCCATGTATTTCTCCATACCCAAGCAAATCTAAAATACTTGCAAACTGTTTACTTCTTAAACCATCTTCGATTAAATCAGGGTCAACAATATTTGGTTCTTTTCCAAATAACTGATCGTCAACTAATCTAGGCATTTTTTAAGTTGGTGTATTTGTGGGACCTTTTACCTGTGCTGTATCCGACCCTGCTGAAATTATAACTGAACCTGTAAAAACACTTCCATAAATAATAGGTATAGGTACACCAGCATTTGACACGTTCTGAATACCACTGAAACTGTAAGAACCTCTGATACTTGGGTCAGTATCACCTACTTGAGATATATTAGATGCTGGTTGTGTTGGGGATATAAGTTCAGTAACACCTCCAATTAACATCGAAGTTCCTAATGCAGTTAATCCACTTGCAATGACACCACCTAAAGCCGTTGCAAAGAATCCAGCAGTCGCAGCACTAGCAGCAGCCCCAGCACCTATGCCAAGGGCTCCTACAGCTATCGTTACTAAAGGCCCTGCACCTGTAGCAACTGGAATTATTTGAATATCGCCCTGACCTGACATTGTTAAAAATTCTTGTGTAACAACACGACCACCCATCTTAATTTTATATAACTGATCATTCATATGTTTCTCGACCCCTTCAAAATTTGCCTTTAAAAAAGCAAACGCCTGTTGTGGTGATTTTACAGCAGCTTCAAAATACGATTGACCTAGAAACTGCCTTAACTTTCCATACACTTTTATTTTTTTAAGGTTCATATCTATAAACTCCATTAAGTGCTTTTTGATATCTTAAGTCAAAAAGCTCTCTACAACTCAAAGCTTTTATATTATGATTCAAAATCATCATATCGCCAATATAAACTGCAACATGATCTAAATTACCTGTAATTGATCTAAACAGCAATACATCACCAACTTGTACATTATTGTTTGTTTTTTGTTTTTTAAAATTAAGTTTTGGTAAAGCATATTCAAACTCTGGACTTTTTAAAAAATCTTTTAATTTTTTTGGTCGTGTCCAATATGGTATTTCAATATTTTTGTTTTCTTTAAACCAATCAGTCACAACAGACCAGCAATCGTGTTTTCCCCATATAAATCTGCGTCCAATTAATGAAGGTGTTTTCCAACCAGAAGGCTCTAAACACTCCCAATGATTATGTTTAATACTGTAAATATAATATGGATAACCTAAATGCTCACAAGCTGCTTTATCTGTTTCTGACGGTGTGGCTGATCCTATAGGGTGGCTATGAATTACACCCATAATCTCACCAGTATCTTCACAGTCCGCCCAATCATCAGGGTCTAGCATAAAAAATTCATGCTTTCCCTCTGCTAAATTTTTACAAGGCCAAAAAGTTTCTTTACCTTTTATTATTGCAAGCAAGCCACAAGCCTCGTTCGGACTTTGTTTTTTTGCATATTTTTTAAAAGACTCTTTCCAACTCATATTTAAAAATTAACAAATGTACCAACGCCGGGGAAATCCTCTCTGGTTACAAGTTTTTTTGGTGCGGCTATTCCTATTAAATCAAAAGTTGAAACTAATTCAAACTGCACAATATCTCTATTTTCTACAATTTTACGATCTATAAAATAAATTTCCTGTGGCATTTCAGCAGTAGGATCAACAGAGCCAACTTTATAAGGATTTACATTTGATGGAAAGTTTGCTTCATCTAAAAATCTTGCAAGTGTTCTTCTTCGTGTAACTTTTGCACCAGCAAGATCAGTAAATGGTAAAGGCGTGGCATTATTTGTAAGTTGTATTATTGCTGTAATCGTACCTAATAAATTAGAAAAACTAATTGTTGGTCTTGGCAACTTACCTTTTCCAGAATATTTAAACCCCTCTGCATTACAAGGCATTCGTGTGTATGTATTAGACTGCCATATTATGTCACCACTATCTTTCATATTATTGCCAGCATGAAAAAGATAAACAGTAGGATTTGCTGAAACTGAATTTACATTAAATGAAACAGTATTGCTACCAGAAATGGTTTGTGAAACTATAGCAGTAACAGTAAAAGAATTAGTAGCAACAGTTTGAATTGTATAAATCCCATCAGCAGCCCCACCAGAATGAAAATCTAAAGTCAAAATCGTGCCAACTGTTAAACCATGAGAATTAAGTGTAATTGTTATTGTGGTTCCGCTTTGTGTATAAGTGCAATCACTTTTTGCTGATTTTACATAATGAACATCAGCTTTTAATTCTACAGAAAACAACTCAATTATTGATTTGTTTGTAAGCTGTTGTAGTTCTGTTGTAGGGTTGCCCATTTATGGTTCAAAGACCTCCCTAAAAGTAGTTTTTATAATTGCTCTGTTGTTATAAGGGATTGATTTTGTCCAAGAATCACATACATACTGTCCAGCACCAGAAAGAGTTATTGATACATTACCACTGTTGGTAGCACTTGCAGCAGCAGTAACAGTAAAACTATCAGCATCAGCAGAAGAAGCTACTGCAAATGTTCCATCAGTTGCAGAGCCAGAAGTATAGTCAATAGTTAAAATATCACCTATTGCAACTCCATGCGAAGTGATACTTATCGTCACAGTTGTACCGCTTTGCGAATATGTACCTGTTTTTGTAAAACCCTCTGCTGGTGGTGTAAAAGTAAAACTTGCCTGATCGTTTACTCTACTTCTTAAAAACGCTTCAATGACATCTGATTCAGTCTCAGATACGTTAAAAGTCAGATCATATACTTTAGGGTCTTGAGATAAAGGAAGTCCTAATAAAGCTCTAAATTCATAACCATCACCAAGCTGCGAAACTCTTATTTTTGGTTTGCTTGTTTTTCTCAAGCCATAAGTAGGACTGATTGAAGGAAATGTAGCCATTATTTGTTTAGTAAACCTCCAGACCTTGATTCTTGAATCAGTGTAGCTTGAACTATGCTGCCGATAAGTTGTCCAAGCTGATCCGCTTCAGAACCATTACCTTGAACAGAAGTACCAGAGGCATCAACATTAACAGTAATCATATTATTTGTTGTATTGCCTCCACCAATCTCATTATTTGGAATAATAGTTCCAGCAGTGCGAGGAACAAAAAGTTCTGGTCCTCTTTCACCAACGATTGATGCTCTTCCTACTGGTGGTCTCCCACCATTTGCAAAAAAACCAAGAGTTGGACTTAAATCACTTGTAAATTTAAAAGCATTTGGACCACCTAAAAATGGATTGCTTTTTTTCCCTCCACCAAATATTCCACTTAAAGCATTCCCGAAAAAATTACCAATTCCAGAAACCGCACGCTGCATTGCAACTTCAACAAGTTTTCTCTTTAAATTATTTAATACACCAGTTGCAGCTTCAGCTAATGTTTTTGTTCCTATAACAGCATCAGTAAGACCAGAAACAATGCCATCTTCAATTCCTTGACCTATGTCCATAAATTTGTCTTTTAGCGCATCTGTTGCTAAAATTGCCTGTTCAATATTTATTACTGATTTATCTAAACTACCATTGAAAATATTTGCTGCTTCATTAGTTTCTGTTATTGCCTCTGTAGTTTCTTGTTGTATTGTTACTCTTTCTTTTAATTTATTATTAATAAGTTCGTCTGATTTAAGTGTATTTAATCTTCCCTCTAACATTTTTTTATCAAGTTTTGCTTCTTCTAGTTTTCTTTGTGCAGCTTTTTTATTCCTACCACTTAACTGGTTTACTTTATTTTGTAAATCGGTAACAACTTCAGATTGATCTTGTAATGCTTTTGTAACTTCGTCTTCAGCACCTTGGTTAACTAAATCATTAAATTTTTTCTTTTCTTGATTTGTTTTTATTAATGCTGTAGTCAGTAAACCAGCACCTGTTGCTATTGCAACAAAAGGTATGGCATTCAAAGCGATTGTCGCTAATCCACCTGCAAAAGCAATTTTCTGTAAACCTACACTTATAGCTGTTAATAAAACAGGTAAACCCTTTGCTGCCAATGCAATTCCAGAAAAAATACCAATAGTTTGACTTAAAGGTGATTTTATCAATGCTTCAGCACCTTTAATAAGCTCAGTTAAACCTTTTACAGATGCAATTAAAGCTGGTTCAAGTGCTTTTCCTAAGGTCTCACTAAAATCACGAAAAGTCTCGCCCAAAGCATCTACATCACCAGCCAAGCCTTCACCAGCAGCTTGTGCTAAACCATTATAACTTTCCTCTACAATACTAAGAATCATGGCGTGTGCTTCAGCAGTTTTGTTAGTTTTCATTAACTGTTTTATTACTTCTGTTTGTTGTTTAGTAAATGCAATACCAGAACGATTCAGGTTTGATAAATTTCTTTCAGGGTCTTGTAATGCTTTTGCTAATTGCATAAATGAAGTACTTACATCAACTTGGTTTACCTGTGCAATATCTGCTGCTGCTTGAGCAACTCTTGAATATGAATCAACTCCAATATTTCTAAAACTTGTTAATAAGTTAAAACCCCTTGTAAATTCTTCTTGGTTAAATAGAGTTTGGTTGCCTAATTTATCCGCAGCTATTTGTAATTCATTTAGAGCAACAGTTCCTTCACCTAAATTTAATAAACCTTGTCTTAAAATTTCAACGTCCCTTTCCCTTGCTGTAAAAGTTCCAACAGCATTACTTACTGTTGCAAAAGCAGCACCTAAAGTTAGTAATGGTCCAAGTGAAGTAGCTATTGCAGAACCCAAGCCTCTTACAGCGGTTGATGTTGCGGCTAATGATCTTGTAGCACCGTTTGCATTTTTAGAAAGCGATCTTGTTGCTTGTGAGGTTTTATTTAAAGAGGCTATTGCATTTCTTGCTTCGACTCTTAAGGTAACAATACTTTCAGCCACTTAGCTCATAAATGCATTTCTTTTAGTTTACCTGTTTTTTGCTCTTTCATGCATTCTTTTTTCATTCTCATATTTATTTTCGTAATATGCAGCCCAATATATAAATTCTTCTTCTGTCATATTTTGTCTTAACTCTGTTAATGTTTTACCTAATTCAGATGCGAGAAACAACTCAAAATTAAGCCAGCCATTTCTCTTTAATCGTTTTTTGCTGTATCAACATCTATTTTTAGCTCAAATAAAAATAACTCAATATCGTTTAAAACTTTTTCTGGTAATAATCTTTGTAAGTCAATTGCATCTGCCAAAGCAAACATTTTTGAGCCATCTTCTTTTTGAGCAATCTGGCAAAGCAGTTGTGTTGAAACCATTAGTGCATCATCTGTACCAACAGCAGTTTGTGCCTTTTGTCTGTCGTATCTTGTTAAAGGTGGAAAATAAACGTCGATTTTTTGACCAGACGGTAGCTCTAATTCATATTTGCGTCTTGCTGACATTACATCACTAAAACCTTCAGTGATAATGTCAATGGTTCTTTTTATTGCCATTTAAATTGTAATACCTTACTCTAAGATACTATATTGCTGAAGTTATGGCACCTGATGTAATAAAGTTAACTGTTATAACTTGAATTTCACCTAAAGTTGCTCCAAATTCTGTACCAGTAATAATTCCAGAAAAGCTAATTTTTTTTGCTGATGTATCTGCATCTGGGAATAATTCAAATAACGCATCTGCAGCATCGCCAGTGACTAAGACATCATCAATAAAAGCCTGATAATCAGAGTTACCAGCAGTATCATATAAAAGCTCACAAGAACCTTCGCCAGATATAAGACCACCAATGAAAGTTTTTGATGTATCACCTTGATTGGTTGTTTCCATTGTGTCTTTTGTAACTGATAAAGACCAAGACCTTGTAGATGCTACGTCAGCTTCTGTTCCTGCTGCGTTGTGAAACATAACCTTACCGACATCACCTTTAACTGCTGTTGCCATGACAATAAAAAAAAGTATTTACAGATAGTTTAACCTTTTTCTGACTTTTTCACATCTTTTTTTGAATTTTGTTGTGCCTCATAATATTTTCTACATTCTGGGTCCCAATAATTTGCATTTCTTCTGCCTTTAACAGCTTCGATTGCATCAAGCATTTCTTCTGTGATTTCAAGCTTTGCCATAATTAAAGTCCCTCGTATGTTTCAAAGGTTACGCGCAGTTGTGTAACAAATTTACCTTCGGGTGGTTGTGAAAGTATTTCTGGCCCAACCACTGCATCAAAGATAACATCTGAAACTGTAATTCTATTGTAAAGGTCTCTAAGTCGTTTGCAAATAGTAAGATTACCACCACTACCAATACCTTGTTCTGTAAAAACATTCATAGTTAATAATCCTACAATCAAAGTATTTGCACTGCTTTGATTGCCCTGAGATGTTATTTCGCCAGAACCAAAACTTACTTCGCATTGAACAAAACTTGCATTTCCAATTGAATCAAATGCTTGGTTACTAAATACAACAGGAATAACAGGGCTGCTTGCTAATTCTGTTGCCAATCTTCCTTCAATGGTAGATCGTACTGTATTAAGATCAGTTGCTGACATTATTTACTCCTTATAATTTTTCTAAGTTGTTGTGGAATGTAGCCAGTTATTAATTGCTTGGCTTGTAATTCTGGAAAGCCCTTTATTGTATTATTTTTTGGAGATGTTCTAAATCTTCCGCCCCAACTAGGTGGCAAAGAAGTACCATAAATTACTGGCTCAGCATATTCCATTCTATTAATAATAGTGCCTTTAAATTTTCCTATATCAGTTTTCCAGTCATTTCTTAGATTACCAGTTTCGCCTACAGGTGTAGCTTTTTTTGCCAATGTAGTCCACTGTAGAGTTGTTTTTTGTACTAACTCTTGTACTGCTTCTTTCATTAGATCATCTATTTGTTCAATTTTAATTTGTCTGGCCATAATTACCTCAAGACAAGTTCAAAGCTTATTGGTGTATTATTTTGTTCGTTTGTAGTGACAGATATAATTTTAAATTCAACACTACTTATAACAACTCTATC
>VTLG01010317.1_pt1 | contig 10447 bp, 13 predicted proteins | sample 4694571 | NCBI WGS metagenome assembly VTLG01 (sample SAMN12604809, study PRJNA352737) | marine metagenome | biome: ENVO:00000447; feature: ENVO:00000209|ENVO:00000569|ENVO:01000036; material: ENVO:00002151; isolation source: viral sequences binned using virsorter ... | reverse complement strand
ACTGCCTGATCTCCGCTACCTGTTAGTGAATATTCACTTGTTCCGCTAGTTGTTGTTAGTGTTATTGAGTCCCGCAAAGCAGTCCAATCAAATGAATTTTCTACTATTTTCTTAGCGTCATTAACTAAATCGCCTATCAAAGCAGAATAATCTGTACCATTTGCAGTATCTACAGTGTCTTCTCGCAACCTTCGCAGAACATTATTTATCAAATCTATATATGTCATACAAACGACCCCATTAATCCATTAGAAAACAATAAAGCCGTAGCAAATGGGCTTTGTTTTACATTATTAAGTTCTCTAAACATAGGTGGATACAAATAATCATCTAAAACAGTCTCAACTATAGGATTAGACTGAGCTATTTCAATTATCATCCCTGCTTTCTTTTCAGGCTGCTTAGGTAAAGTAGTAGGAATGTTTAATAATCCCGCAGGTTGATCGTCTACTTTTACATCACCTGTACCCGTCTGATCTAAAACACTACCAGTGCTAACAGTAGGCGTACCAATAGGAGAATCAACAGCAGGAGTGTCGCTAGTAGGTGTACCACCTTGAGGTGTCCCGCCTTGAGGTGTAGGTGTACTACCTTGAGGTGTGCTTGTTTCGCCTTGAGGTGTACCTGTTTGACCTTGAGGTGTACCACCAGTAGGTGTGCCAGCACCTTCTGCACCACTAGCAGCAGGATCACCAGTACCCGCAGCAGGGCCATCACCATCAAATGCACCTTCAGGGCCAGCTACAGGAGTGTTGCTTAATATTTGTGCAGCATTAGCGTTACCTTGATTTGCTGCATTTTTTAAAATAGATACAACAAATTCTACTGGATACCTACCCCCATCTTCTGTTGGATATTTATCAATTAAATCAAAAACAGTTCCTTTTTTATTTTCTTCATAAATTTGTTCAGGAGTTGGTTCAGATGTTGGCTCAATAGTTTCTTTAGGAATTTTGTCATCTAAAGTTGTATCAAAAGCAGGAATATTTGAAGCAGTTGTATCTGCGTTTAAATCTACAACTTCTTCTTGATAGGTGTCTTCTGGTCTTGTGCCTAGAAAAAGCGGATTTAAATTAAAAATGTTTTTTGCTTGATTATGTCTAGCCAAAGCATCCATTACTGCCCTAGAGCTAAGATTGTCAAACGGGTCTAAACCTGCGCCTATTAAATCGCCAATATTGAAACTTGTTCCATCACGCATTACTACAGAACTTCTATTATTAGGTCTTGTCCAAGTTCCCATTATTTCTTCCCGCTTGAGCCGCCATAGAAAAATGCCGCAGCCGTACCCAAAATCCCCGATAGTTGGCCTAACACCAAGCTAATTATGGTTTCATCGTTCTGGTCATGTGGCATTAACGTGACAATCATTACAAACCCGCCATACAATAAAAGGGTTAAAACTGAAAAAACCTTTGGAGTCCAATCAGTTGCAAAGTTTTCCCTAGCATCCTTTCTGTCTTCTACTTCAGTCTTAAAACTTTCTAAGTCTATTTCCATTTCACGGATATAGTCCTTAAACTCCTTATCCGCTTCCCTTACCATTACCGCCTTATCACGATCACGCTCAATAAGGTCTTCTATCTCATTAGCCGTTGCCGTATCAGGAAGTCCTAACTTCTTGGCAGCCATCTTGACCGCCATTCCTGCCATTGGCCCGCCCGCAGCACTAGCTATGGTTGGGGCTAACGATTTTAATAACCCGCCTAATTTCATCTTGTCAGCAAATACACTTTTATAAGAGCCTCAACATTCCTAATTACTTTCCCTCAGAGTCTTCCTCCACGATTTTATCTATCGTATCGCAGACATCCGGTATCGCTACACCTGTCGTAACCTCAGTAGCTACGCGCCCTACAGACCTAATGCCTTTATACACGCCAGAACAATACAGTTCTTTGTTGGCTATCATTTCTTCCGAAACAGTACATCCGGTCATTAGTACACACAGCGCAGCAATTCTAAGCATTTTCTACCTCGTCAGCGATTTCATTAAGTTCGTCAATATCTTCTTTACTAGGCTTTTGGCTTTTCAAAAACTTTTCTAATCTATCCTTATACCCTTCCATAAAATGATCTGATATAGCATCTGATATGCGTCTATCCTCGTCCCTGGTAAGTTTGTCAGGGTTTACAAAATCCACACCATTGTTGGCAAAGTACAACATTGTCTGTGATTTAGACGGGCCGTAGCAAAACTTAGGTATTCTAGCCACCAAATCAGACCCTTGTACGCAGGATATCTGGTTATCCAGTGTAGTCATAGGCCGTTTAAACCCTTTGAAAAACGTATTTGGCTTACCAAAAGTAATCACATTTAAATTGTTGTGCTTCTTCCATAGCTTTGCAGCAGACAATTCAGCCAATGCGCCACCTAAAGAATGACCGCAGATCAATGTACGCTTATCAAAATCTATATATTTGAGAACCTTCTTCCATACCGACCTGTGAGCTAGTGTAAAGCCGCCATGACACATTCGTCCTGCATAGGGTACTGGTACGACCAGTGCGTCTGTAAACCAATCTAGCTTTTGCTCAGTGCCTCTAAAGGCTATTACGTCTATAGTCTTACGTTTTGCAATGTAAACAGTAGTTGAAGTCCACTTAGACTCTATCTTTGTAGCATCTTCTACAAACTCTCTGTAAGCTTTCATACTCCAAGAGCAAGCCATATTTAGCAATACAGGGTCTAACTTCACTATTCAGCTCCCATTCCAAAAAATAAAAACGTCACGCCAGCTATTACTATTACAGTTACGACCAATCCCAATACCAACTTTGCCAACTGTTCTATTAGAATCTGCTCTTCTTTCTTGGCTGCTATCCTAGCTGCTGCATTTGCCTTACGCTTTATTTCACGTTTCTTTTCTATTTTGGCTGCTTCAGCCTTAATCTTTACCCATCTGTGGGTTTGTCCTTTACGAGAATAATGGTCACGAATCTTGTCCATCATTTTCTCAATACGTTCTTCTTGTTGGTCAATAGTTATAGCTTCTTCCAAAGCCGAACCTGCCAACAAATCTTCAGTACCCGCATCCCTCGCTTTCTTAATATGTTCTTCTACTTTCTTCTTGGCTGTGAAGAATTTACCCACTTCACCCGCCATATCCTCAACTTCTTTCTTTTTAGCAATCGCACCCTGAACCATGACAAATGCACTGTCCAAGGCTTTTATTGCTAACATCGCTTCGCCAATCATTTATACCACCTAGACTCTTCATCTGCGTTTATATGCCTACAATACGCTTTCATTTCAGGAGCGTTAGGCTGTTGATTTATTCGTTCAGCAAAATATAAACACCGATCAATGTCCTTAAAACACAAGGCTTGCTCACATGATCGTGAAACGTCTTGTCCTCCTATACTCACTATCAATATAAATAAAACCATAACTCATGGCTTTTCAGGCCAATCATCATCTGTTAAGTTATGAGGAAAATTACTATGTGCAGTAATATCCCTCAATGCTTGCCTGTAAGTAGTCATGGCATCAGTCATAGTCACATCTGACAAAGCATAGAAGTCTGTTTCAGCTAATAAACCATCACGTTTAGACCTTACTGACGCAGCAGCATCAGCATCTAACTTAGCTTGATACGCTGTTTCATGTTCTGCTTTGGTCGTTGTTACGCCATCAACAGTTGTATCAGCAAACATATCCTGTTCAACCCAAGCCTGTACCCACTGGTCATTGTCGTTTTGTTCAACACCATTTCGTACATAGTGCTTGTAAGCCTCAGAACTTGTTGGCTTTGGGGTTTCAAAAACTACGTCTATCCCTAAGTCTTCACAAACCTGGTCAGTCCAAACTTTAGGAATAGAAGTATTAGGAAATAGCGCAACAACTTCATTTTTAGTTTTTACGCTTCCGTCACTTTTTAATCTGTATTCGCTCATTGTTTTATCCTACGCAAAAGCCAAATATAAATATGTTCCACCGCTTGCATTTAGAGCATCAGGGGCAGAAGAAGTTATTGTAAAACCTGATGAATGTGGGTCTATGTAATCAGTGTTTGTTACTTCAACAGAAGTTGAGTTCCATAAGGAATAAATATCATTACCTGCAACAATTCCTCTTGCTGTATCAAATACGTACCAATCGCCAGAACTATCAACTCGTTTAATTAACACAAATCTAGCAGCAGCCCCCAAATCTGTTACATTAATATCATTACCTGTACCAGTATATTTATTAACGGCACTAACCCCCGACAAACTTGCAAAAAGAAAACCAACGTAGCTATGAGATGAGCTATTCGTATGTATGCTGTTTGTTCTTCCTATTACTGAAGCTGTTGAATGGTCACGAAAACGAACACCATCACTGGTCGCACTATCACTCAATCCATTTGCTGCTGCTGAATCATCTTGCAAATTACACATACTTCCTAAAAGAGCCGTTGGATGAAAAACCTGCCAATTTAACGCATAAGCAGTATTATCTACTGCTTTTAAAATCATCATTTCTGGCTTTACACCTAAGTTATGAGAATAGGTATCAACATAACTACTTGATGCTCCGCCTCCGTTTGTTCCTTTGTAAAAAATTACATCAAATACTTTCGGGTATCTTCTAAACATATAAGCAATTGATGACTGTCCATTAGACGCATAACCAGTATCAATGTTACTTCCTGCATGATGAAATCCATTCATATCATCAAACTCACAAGTAAGACTTGCGTTTGAAAATTGTGCGCTAGTTAAAGGAAGTTGTAATGTTTGTTTATTACCTCGCAATCTATCTCTGAAATTATAGTATTGATTAGCTGTTCTTTTCTGAGGAATAGCTAGATCAACAGGAAAACCAGAATCTATGTCTGCTGCTGAACCTGTCCCTGTAAAAGTAACTGCATTATAAACATCAGTACCGGCAGTAGGTTCTTTCATAGGGCCACGACGGATTGCCATATAAACATATGTTGAGCCAGAATTACTTACATTTGAATCATTTACAATAAAACCTGTGCTTGTTAATTTACCTCTGTATGAATTTAAATCTTCATCTTCACTTGAATTAGCAAACAAAGTAGCTTGATTTTCGCCTGTTGCTGTATAACCCCTTATGTTGTCAAAGATCATCCAAGAATTAGCCTGATCGTTTGTTGGATCATTACCACTACTTCTTTTTATCATCAACCATTGTGGTTCAAATCCAACATCTACCGTTACATCTGTTGAGCCATTTCCATTATAAGTACCAGTTTTTATAATAGCTTCATCACCATCATCACCAAAGGTAGCCTCATCTCCAAAAAGATAAGCAACATAAGTGCGTCCTGTATAATTTATTGCACTATCATTACCAACTGTAAAAACTGAACTTGTCGGTGCTGTGTCATTAAAAGCACCAGTGTAAGCCTCTTCTGCGTGAGTTAAATGCAGTCTTAAAAATTTAGTTGCACCAAGACTTTCGTGATAAACAAACCATTCACCAGAATGAGAAGTACTTTTAATTAGCATCATTTTTGGCACACTTCCAAGCGAATGACTTATATTGTGTCCAGACGTTGAATTTCCTGTATAAGTAACAACATCAAAAAATCCTTCTTGTTTAAGAAATGTCCAAGCTACCATATCAGCATTATTAGAATTTGCAGCAGTACCATAATTATCACCAAGTGAAAAACCATTTGAATTAAATTGATAAAGTCCTGCTGTTGCCCCACCGCCCGAATCGTCTTGATTACCTCCTGTAGAATTTGCATATAATCCCTTTTGAACACCTCTTGCAGTATCATAAAGAGTATTACCTGCGCTTGTACTTCTACTTTTTGCCCAAACAAGCCCACCTGTACCTGACAAATCCATTCCATTATTTATAGATTGCGTAGTAGAACCTGTGCCTGTGTAAAGATGCGTAGAAAAAAAATCTTCTACATAACCTTCTGTGCCTCCGGCAGAACTACCGGCAGCTTGCATTAGAGCGTTTCTTATATTGGTCATGCTAGAGCAAGCCCCGCAGTAAAGCCGTACCAAGTGGTTCCACCATCACAAGTGATAAATACCAATACGTCTGTGCCGCTTGTTGTTAATGTAGGTGCTGTGGCTGCCGGCCAATCAACTGATCCAGGCCATGTTTGAGTTGCACTGCCTCCATTCACAAGTTTAAGTACAAATCCACACAACTCATCTGAGGCTGTAGGATTGCTGAATGTCCAAGTAATTGCACCACCAGCAGTTGCAGTAACAGAATTACCAGCCGTCAAATCAATCGTTGTACTACCTGACACACTGCCCAAAGCATTAGTAACTTCACCATAGTCTTTAAGGTTAATAGCTGAAACAGTCTGATCTGCGCCAGTTACCGCACCAGCTAACGTCATGCCTGTTATCGTTGGAGCTGTACCAAAGACCAATGCACCAGAACCAGTTTCATCTGTGACAGCACTAGCTAGATTTGCTGAAGAAGAAGTACCCAAAAAGGTAGCAACATTAGTGGCTAGTCCTGATACTCCTGTTGAAATAGGAAGTCCTGTTGCGTTGGTTAAAACACCGGATGCTGGAGTTCCTAATGCTGGAGTTACCAGAGTTGGAGAGGTTGCAAAAACTAATGCACCTGTTCCTGTCTCGTCTGTAACCGCACTAATTAAATTAGCAGATGAAGGTGTTGCTAAAAATGAATCTAAATCAGCGTGTAAATCACTTATTTGACTAAGGCTAAGACTTGTAGCCGTTGGAGCTACCGCAGCCCAAGCACTTCCGGTATAGACTTTCATGGCATTAGAGGAGCTATTAAAATATAAAGCTCCTGTTGCCAAAGCATCCCCATCATTATCCGCAGATGGGTCTGAAGACTTAGCACCTAAGAAACGATCATCAAACGTATCGTAGCTTGCCGCCGCAGAAGTCGCACTTGAAGCCGCTGAAGTCGCACTAGAAGCTGCCGCAGTAGCGGAAGATGCTGCATTGGTAGCTGAAGTAGCAGCAGCAGAAGCACTTGTAGCCGCTGCGGTGGCACTACCCAATACGTTGTCTACATAAGCCTTACGAGCTAAATGCGTATCGTCTGTAGGGTTAGCACTGGACGTAATGACATTAGAGCCTATAGCTATATTGCCCGTCATTGTGCCACCCGCTAAAGGTAACATAGTGTCTAATTGACCCTTGTTAACAGCATCACCACTAGCCGAACCATTGGTTAGCCCTGTGACTTTGTTGCTACCCATAGCTATAGCACCTGTCATTGTACCGCCAGCCAAAGGCAGTTTAGTTGCTATAGATGTTGTAATCGTTGAGTTAAAAGAAGCATCATCATTCAAGGCCGCAGCTAATTCATTAAGCGTATCTAATGCTCCAGGTGCTCCACCTATTAGGTTAGTTATCTCTGTATCGACATAACCCTTGGTTGCTGCGTCTGTTGAGTTGCTTGGGCTTCCAAGGTCAGTCAAAACAGCCGTATTAAAGTCTACTGTCCCGTTAATAACTAGGTTGTTGAATGTACTTGTACCAGAACCCGCAGTTACATTACCTGTTAAGTCTCCGGTAGTATTTCCGGTAATATTTCCCGTTACATTTCCGGTCACATTTCCGGTGATATTTCCCGCAAAATTAGTGTTAGCAGTAATCAAAGTACCCGTAATAGCCGCAGCAGTAGAGGCTCCTATGACCATGTTATTAACTGAACCGCCTGTTAATACTGCATTTGAAGAAGCAAGTTGTGAATTAGCGGTTACTGTACCTGTAGCTGTAATAGCACCCGTTGATATAGAGGTAGGATTAATACCAAACTCAAAGATATTATTACTACCATCCCTACCAAATAATCTTTTGTCTGTTACATTCTGCGCTATCTCATAGGCTTCAATGTCAGAAGTAGTAGGCGTATCACCTGCTCCTCCCGTTTCTCTTTTGAGTTTAATTTTAGCTGCCATTTAAATCACCACTTAACTTTATGTGACCAATATCTTGCGCTTAACTTAGAAGGATTTGGGTCTTGTGCATTATGCCTAGCATAATAAGACTTTCTTCGTGCTTTATCTTTTTTCGTCTTCGGATTTTTACCAGCACCCTTAACGCCCTGTTGACCGAAACGAATTGTCTTTGTTTTATCGCCTACTTTAGCGACCACAACATGACTTTTTGTAGGGTGATTTGGAGTCTTCTTAGGCTTGTTATAGCCAGAAACTCCTGCTTTCTTGAGCTTTGGGTCTTTCGCCATAAAGCAAGAAAGGGGGCAAAGCCCCCCTTCCGTACCTCATCTTATACGTCTGGAACGCAGAGAATAAATCCTGCTTCTGGACGATATGCCTGTACACCATAGAGCGTATCAGCGGTATAAAGCGTTGATAAATGCTCTTGTTTGTACTGAGTCTGTGACCTAACAGCCATCTGCTCGGCTAACATGATGGCATCTTTGTGTATCAAATATGCACCACGAATATCTTTAGCACCAGAAGAGTTGCTGCCAGCATCCTCAATAACAGGACAGTTTGACGAAACATAGATATCAATGCCGTATACCTGACCAATCAAACCGCTTTGAACAGTTTGTGGTGAAGTAAAGTCAGCAGATACATATCTATCAATACCCATAATTGCAGATCGCAACGTAGGAGGAATAATAAATGAACGATCCGTCATAGGAACGTCATTATCATCCATTTTCTTGATTAATCCACGAAACCCTGCATCTGTAAATACATCAGCAGCTACGACAGTATCGTCTGTATACGCGGTTAATCCGCTAGAAGCATCAACAAAGAATGAGTTTGCGTTCTCAAAGGCAGTACCAGCAGCGGTAGAGCCATCAATTACGACAGTCATATCTAGTGTGCTTGAACCAAAGCCAGTACCAGCGCGGAATAAATCATCATCTACCTGCTTTGCTAGGGCATAGCCAGCATCATCAGTGTAGAAGGATCGTAATGACGCTTGCGCCTGTACTTCAACAATGTCCTCAATCAAGCGTGAATACTCGAAATGTCTGTTAATAGTAACAGTAATTTCGCTTTCAAGATTCGCTTGAATAGTCACAGCGGTGGCTTCTGACTTAGCAGCCGCGCTTCCGCGTGTGGGTTTAGGAACATGGATTACATCACCCTTAGAACCTGAAAAGTTAAGGGTTTTAACAAGAGGAGCCATCTTGAGATTTTTCTCGTAGCTCGCAATCACTTCATCACTCCATATTTCAGGAATGAATTTATCAGCAGCAGTCTTATCTACAGCAGCATTAGCTGTAAAATAAGCACCTGAAGTTTCATTAGCCATAGTAGTTACCTTTTACCTTACTCTACCCTCGGCATACGCCTGTCTAATTTCAGGCTCCATGCTTTGGTAGCGTTTAATGTCAGTCTTCATAAGATTAATAATATCTGCTCTTCGGAAGATTTTTCTTGAAGGAGGTTCACTACTACCCTTTGCACCACCCGTAGAAACCTTTTTCAAAGTTTCCTTGGAAGCTACTTTCTCAGAACTGGTTGCCGACTCAGAAACCTGTTTGATCTGTTTCCACTGACCTAACAAGTTATCAGCAGCAGCCGTATCAAACTGACTGTCTGCCCTTTGTAGCAATTCAATCCTGATGGGGTCACTCTTAACCCAGTCAATAAAACTGGTGTCTTGAACAATATCCCCAACGTCAGGGTGCTTCTCCATCAATTGCTGTCTAGCCTGATCTTGCTTTATTTGCTGAGTTGTTTGCTGCGCTTCCTTAATAGCAGGATGGTTAGCAATCTTGTCAGCAACCGCTTTATCAGGGTCAGCAAAAAAATCTGCCTCTTCAGCAGGTTCTTCTTTGGCAGTTGACTGTTTGAGAACAAAATCGTCTACAACCCTTCGCAATTCCTTAACTTCAGTTTCAGCAGACCTAAGTTTGCCTAGTTCTGAACCCTGCTCACCTAGCTTGTTTTCAAGCTCTTGGTGCATTTTTATCAAATCCGCAGGGGATTTATCTCGGTATTGCTCCGGTAACTCTGCTACCTTTTCCTGAACCTCATTCTCTGTAGAATCAGATTCTTCCAAGACAGGGCTTGTATCCGTTTCGTCTACCTTTACTGGGTCAATTATTTTCGCCATCATTAAACCTCATAAGACCTATTTAGCTACCCATTCGCTTCTTTAAGCTACTGGACTATGGTTCGGCTACCTTACGTTCTAATGCTATCTGTTGGTCACGCATCTTCAACCACTTTTCAGTTGCCCCTGGAAAACTCCCAGTTGCAGGTTCAAGACTACAGCGAACCGCAGAGATAATTCTTTTAGCCTTACTATCACAGTGAGGACAATCTATTGTGTATGTTTCACGTGAAACTAATTTCTCAGAAACATGGTTATTCTTGCACTTAAATTCAAAAATAACTCTAAGACCACTCAAGTTTGCTACCCTCGTTTTCCCTATTATGCTCCGTTGTTGCTTCTAAATTCAACAACAGCGCAATAATTTTTAATTTTCCTTTAGTTATATATAAATCTTCCATGTTTTTTACATTTTCTACTGATTCTTTAA
>VTLG01012621.1_pt1 | contig 10450 bp, 7 predicted proteins | sample 4694571 | NCBI WGS metagenome assembly VTLG01 (sample SAMN12604809, study PRJNA352737) | marine metagenome | biome: ENVO:00000447; feature: ENVO:00000209|ENVO:00000569|ENVO:01000036; material: ENVO:00002151; isolation source: viral sequences binned using virsorter ... | reverse complement strand
CAGTATCTGAAAAGACAGTGACTGTCGACGATCTATTGATCTCCAGTGCATTTGTCTACGAGCTAGACGAGACTCTAGCACACTACGACCTACGTGGTGAAATCTCAAGAAAGATCGGATACGCTCTTGCAGAGCAGTATGACAGAAAGATCTTCAGAGCAATCACAAAGGCTGCACGTCAAGCCTCACCGATCACAAAGAATAACTTTAAAGAGCCCGGTGGAACACAGATTCGCTTAAACAAATCAGGTACTAACGATGGTAGTGCTGCATACGATCCAACTGCTTTAATCAACGGATTCTATGACGCAGCTGCTGCATTAGACGAGAAAGGCGTTTCTGGTGATGGAAGAGTAGCTGTCTTAAACCCAAGACAGTATTACGAACTTATACAGAACGTAAACTCAAACTCTCTAATTAATAGAGATGAGCAAGGTGACGCATTACAAACAGGTAACGGCATCATCAGCATTGCTGGAATCAAAATCTTTAAGTCAATGAACATTCCGTTCTTTGGAAGATTTGGTACTAAGTACGGTACAGCATCTAACACAAACCCCGGTGTTACAGACCCCGGAGCAGGCGGCGACTTCACAGAAGTTGCTATGGCTGATGAAACTGCTGGTACATCAACAACAAAGACTGTTAACTCTTATGGTAACGGTACTTCTGCTTTTGAAAACAGCTGTGGACTTATCTTCCAAAAAGAAGCTGCTGGTTGTGTTGAAGCAATCGGACCACAAGTACAGGTAACATCTGGAGACATTTCAGTTGTATACCAAGGTGATGTAATCCTAGGTAGACTTGCAATGGGAGCAGACGCACTTAACCCTGCTGCTGCTGTTGAACTCGTAGCTGGTGTGGCAACAAGCCGTAACGCTGCTGGCGAATCAACAACTGTTGGAAACGCTGCTTTCTAATTTTTATTTTTATACGGGGGCTTCGGCTCCCCTTTTTTCTTATGGCTACCACAACTATTGAAACCGATACCGAACTATCCGCAGTTAACTCAATACTGGGAGCTATCGGACAAGCACCAATTACACAATTAAAAGATCCCAACACTGGAGTTATAGCTAATGCTAACCCAGAAATACAATTCATATATAATCTATTACGTGATGCAACTGTAGACGTACAGTCAGAAGGCTGGCACTTTAACAGAGAAAGACATTTAGAATTTGAACCTGATAGCGTTACTCACAAAATTGCGATATCAGATGACATAGTTAAAATAGATCTACCAGACAACTGGAGCAGAAGACATTATAATTTTGTTAGACGTGGAGGATTTCTGTACGACAAGATTAAACATACAGACGAATTTCCTGATATAGATAAAATAGAATTAGACGTTATAAGGCTCTATCCTTTTGATGACTTACCAGCTGTGTTTAAAAGATTTATAACTTACAGAGCATCACGTTCAGCAGCTACACAGTTAGTAGCTAACCCTCAGCTTGTACAATTATTAGGTACACAAGAAGGTATTGCTCGTGCAGCTCTTATGGAGTATGAGTGCAATCAGGGTAATCACAGTATGTTTGGATTTGAAGATGATACAGCATATACAACTTATCAACCATGGAGAAACCTTAGAAGATAATGGCTTACAAATATACTGAAGATGATGTAGCAGACATCATGACTATGGAAATCAAGTACAACGACCTAGGTCAGATGACTGATTCGAGAGGTAACGTTTTAGGACCAATGCGACCTATACCTCCACATGATCCTAGAAAACCTCCTAAAATTAGAAACCTTAAAAAGAAAAAATAATGGCAGGCATTACACAAACTATCCCTAGCTTCGTCTCGGGCATTTCAGAACAACCAGATCATTTAAAATTTCAAGGGCAGCTAACGGATATTGTTAATGCAATTCCTGACATCACACTTGGACTATATAAAAGACCCGGCAGTAAGCGTATAGGAACTGCTCCTCTGACTAACGTATATAATGACCAAACTCATGCTACTAATAAAAATGGATCTTGGTTTCATTATTTTCGTGATGAATCAGAAGGATCATACGTAGGTCAAGTTGCACTAGATGGTCAAGTCAGGGTGTGGCGTTGCAGTGATGGACAACAGATGACCACAAGCTACACACATGATGGTACAAATCATCAAACAACAGTACAAAACTATTTAGCAACAAGTGACCCAGAAAACCTACAGTTCCTTACTATTAACGACACTACCTTTGTTAACAGTCGTGATACTTCTAATGCTAATACTGCCGTAGGTACTACAGGAACTACAGATGATAGACCAGAAGCTCACTGTGCTATGGTTGAGCTAATACGAACAGAAAATGGACGCCAATACGGTATTAATATATACGATAGCACTGCTACTTCTAACAACCTCACTACTGTAAAGCGAGCTACTAAAGTTAAAATTACAAATAATAGTTATGACGAGGGAGATGGCTCAGGTCATTGTCCCGGTATAGGAACAGAAGTATATAACGCTACAGCCAAAAGTTCTTATGGTGTTAATGAAAACATAAGTCAAATAATGCAGGGTAATACAATTCTTACATCAGGTAAAAATAACTTAGTATTCCGAGTTACTGCGTTAGGTCAGCAAGGTGTTAGCCCTAACTATAGTGCTAGCAGTAATGGACCCGGTGGACAAAACTACAGATGTAGCTACAATCTAGAAGTTGTATTACTACACGGTGGAGAAGGTTGGAGTGTAGGAGATACTGTAAGAGTAATTCCAGAACATGCTAAAACTGCTAATAGTTCTGACGGACAAGCATACATAGATGTTACAGTAACAGAGATAGAAACTACTGAAGTTAAAGCTACACTTACAAACAATGGAGACGGATTAATACGTCCAGCACCTACACCATTTGACGCTGACACAGCTGTAACTGCTGACACTATACTAGCTGGTATAACAGATCAGTTACCATCAGGTATTACTGCTAAGGTTATAGGACCGGGTATATATCTATCCAGTGCTAACCCGTTTAACGTCGAAATAGCGGAAGAAGATCTTATGAGAGTCTTCCAAAAGTCAGTAAATGATGTTACACGATTACCTAATATGTGTAGACATGGATATATTGTAAAAGTATCTAACGCTAGAATGTCAGATGAAGATGATTACTACCTTAGATTTAATGGAGAAAATAATATAGATGGTACAGGCTCATGGAGTGAATGTGCAAAACCTCTTATAGCTAAAACTTTAACTAACATGCCGTTAGTTATACAGCGTACAGCTGCAACTACATTTACTGTTAGACCTTTTGTATATCAAGATAGACGAGTAGGTGATGATAATACTAACCCTCTACCTACATTTATCAAAAAAGATAGCAACAATAACTTTATAGGTAGAATAAATAAAGTGTTATTTTTCCGTAACAGATTAGCATTATTATCAGGCGAAAACGTTATATTATCTAGACCGGGTACGTTAGGAACTCCTGACTTCTTTATAGAATCAGCTCTAACCGTATCAGCTAGTGACCCTATAGATATATCTGCCGCTTCTATGTTTCCATCTGATATATTTGATGGTATAGAAATCAATGCTGGACTACTTGTATTTAGCACAAACCAACAATTTCTACTGTCTACAGATGATACTGTGTTAAATCCTGATACAGCTAAGTTACGAAGTGTGTCTACATTTAACTATAATAAAGATATATCCCCTATATCGCTAGGTACTACCATATCTTACCTCGATAACTCTGGTAAATTTAGTCGATTAAACGAAATGGCTAACACATCTAGAGAAGGTGAGCCTGATGTTGTAGAAATTAGCAAGCTAGTACCTACATTATTACCAAAAGATCTAGATTTATTTACTAATTCACGAGAAAACTCTATTATATTAATAGGTAAAACTAATTCTGATACAGTATTTGGTTACAAATATCTTGCTATAGGTGATAAAAGACAGCAACAAGCATGGTTTAAATGGAAACTAAACAACCCATTACTATATCATTTTATTATAAATGACGAATATTTCTTTGTAGATACAGATAACTTCTTACAAAGTTTAAAACTTATACAGTCAGACGATGATCCTACTATTGTTAGGTCAGACGATCTAAACTTTCAAATACATTTAGATAACCATACTACAGTTAGTGGTGGTAGTTATAATGCTAATACAAATCTAACTACATTTAGTAATGTTAGTTGGCTTTCTGATGTTACTACACCTAACTATCAGCTTGTAGTTATTGATGAAGGTGGTACACCAGCTCCTACTGATGGACAAGGTAGATATGCTGAAGCTACAAAAGATCCGAGTTCTAACAACTTTACAGTCCCCGGCGACTGGTCTAATACAACTCTGCGTATAGGTTATTTATACGAGTATCTTGTTAAGTTCCCTAGAATTTATCCTAAAAAAGTTGCAGGGGAAAAATCTTTTGCTGACGTTAATTCATCACTTGTTATACACAGACTTAAACTTCACTTTGGAAAGATAGGTCTTTACGAAACAACACTAACACGTGTAGGAAAAGATGACTACACTGAAGTACATGAGTCAACAGGTATGGATACTTATGACGCATCAAGAGTACCTTACTTAGAAGAAGATATAAAAACTATACCTGTCTACGAGAAGAATAAAAACGTAGATATTACACTTAAATCAAGTCACCCAGCTCCAGCTACCCTAAGAGCAATGGCATGGGAGGGAGACTATTCACCATTATTTTACAAACGTGCCTAATTACATACACCCAATTACAATCGAGGCTGCCACAGAGGTAGCCTCCAACCTACGCTTAGAAGACTACAGAGAGGTCACAGAAGGCCACGGACTTGATCCGAGGGTGTTTCTACCTATGGTCGCTAAAGAAGGCTCTGCTGTGTATTTCACAGTCCCTGACGGCAAGACTGCCGGACTAGCCGGAGTAGGAGACGGTGGAGCTATCTGGATGTTATGTACTCCAGAGATTCATCGTTATCCCATCACATTTGCGAGAGAAGCCAAGCGGTATGTCGATAGCCGTGAAGAGCCGCTCTTGTGGAACATAGTAGACTGTAGAAATACAGTGCATTTAAAACTGTTAAAGTTTTTAGGTTTTAAGTTCTTACGTAAAGTTAAGAATGGACCATATCAATTAGATTTTATAGAATTTTGCCGTGTGCGTAGATGCTAATGCGGCAGCTAGAAATGCTGCCAGACAAAGATGGATGGAGAAGGATGCTAAGTATCGTTCAGAATCCTTAAAATTTTGGAACAGAGAAACGTCTGCTGTTCGTGGTATGCAACGTGCTGCCACAGGTTATAGCCGAGCTATTAGTAATGACTACCAGCGAGCCTTGTATGTACAGGGTCAAGCGAGGAAAGCTTACCAAGCAGGCTTTATAAAATATCAACAAACAAAAGGCTCAGTCGATGAAGGTGGTCGAGATAGACGAGCTAGAAGTAAAGGATTAGTTGCTTTAACAAGAGCAAGAGGACAGCTAGAAAATGCTGTACAGAAAGAGTTTGGAGTACAGATGCAGAGACGCTACAGAGCGAGACTGTTGAAGATGCAAAACTTCCAAGCACAAACAAGACAATCACTTGGTATAAGACCAGAGTATGGTGCTCCAGTATTGATGCCTCCATCTGATAGACTCAGTGGTGCGTTAAGTATTGCAAGTCAAGTTATAGGTATTGTTAGTGGAATCCAAGGTCTAGGCTTAGGATCTGCAAGTGCTGGTGCTGGGTTAACATCTTCAGCAGCATCATCCGTTGCTGGTGGATTAGGTTCAAGTCCTCTTTTACAAGCACCGGTATTTCCCGGTGGTTTTCTTGACCCATTCGCAGGTATAGGATAATGACACAATCTTATTTTGAATATCTAGGGAGACAGGAAGCTGCTCCCTTTACTAACGAGCAGTTAGATTACGAACAAACAGAACCTGATCTAACTAAAGCAGTCAATGAACAGATTGACAAAAACATTAAAGATAGAGCACAGTTTTTCCAAGACAATATTGAACGCTACAATAAAACAGTAGCTGGTAAAACTGCTAGAAATATACAAAACCTTTATCAACTTACTAGAACTGGTAAGGAATTTTTAGATAACCGTCAAGAGTTTAGAGAAGATAGAAAAGCTTTTGACGAACTTATAGCTATCTACAATGATCCTACAAAGCGTGAGCAGTATGCTACTGTTGAAAAAAATCTTCAAGAAGTAGAAGGTGATCTTAGAAATGATGAAGATGTAGAGATAGCAACTATTGAGCAGACTGGTACAGATACCACAGGTCAAGTTGTATCAGGTACACAACTGCTTGATTTTAAAAAATCTATAACATCTAACGAGTTTTTAAATGGTAGGCATGCTGCAAAAAGTATGTCAACCTACTGGCCGAAGTACTTAGAGATAGCTAAAGGTAGTTTATTATATAATAACAAGTTATATGAAGACTTAACATTCTCAGAAAAGCAAGAGTGGATGAAAGTTGCAGGGGCTAACTTTGTAGCTATGTTTGCTAAGGCTAATCCTCGAATGACAGAGCATCAAGTTATTACAAACTTTATGCCTAGTTTTGACTCAACATCAAGGAACTGGGCTAGTCAGTCATATGATGTAGAAAATAATGCAGTAAATTCTTTACGTTCTGATACATCTACTCAAAATTATATCAACGCTATCAAAGTATCAGCTGACGCATTTAATAATCCTAATGTTAAATCTGCTACCATCAGTAGTGTCTATGACAAATCTGGTTTTATACAGAATAAAATAGAAATACTACAAGCTACAGGCGACCCTAATCCAGCCAAGACAGCTAACAAAATGTGGGCTGACATGATTATTAAAAACATAGAACAGTTCGATGAACAGGATATAGAATATTTACTATATCATGATAAGTTTGAAGCCAAGCAGCATGCTGGTACTGGTAAACTATCTAGTTATTATGATATACAACCAGCTAATGCTAACAGAATAGCACAAGCTTTTATAGAACAGAATCAAAAAGACAACTTAGCATCAGAACAAAAAAGACTTGATGATATTAAACTTAGACTTAACAACGGTCAAGAAGTTCCAATAGATGTTCTAACTACATTTAGTAATGAAGAACTCAGGCAACAGGCAGAAGAATTAATAGAAGCTGGTGAAAAGACTGAGTTTAGTAGACCTGAGTTTAGTGTTAAGTCTGAATTATTTTACTCACTATCTGATGGTAGAGCTAAAGAGTTAGCTGCAATACAAGGTAATCCAGAAAAATATGGTGATTATACTTGGCGAACTACTACAACTAAAGACATATACGATCAAGCTGGTGACTACTTTAAAAAAGAATATCAAAAAAGATTTGAGATAAGTGGTGATAGGAATGATGCACTAGAGTTTGCACAAAAGAAAACTATCGAAGCTATGAATAACGCTGAGTTTGATGATGTGCTTAGTGATATAATTGAAGATACTAAGATTGCTAAATCTCTTAAATTACGTAAAGTATATGAAGCTGATACAAAAGCTGCACTTAATTCTACTGTAATCTTAGAAGGTGAAGAAGATCCTGTACTTAATGGTGTAGATTACTTTAATGGTAAGGCTGATAAATTAGATCATACATGGACTTTACTTGCTCAACTATATCCTAACAAAGGACCACTAAAACTAGCACATGATAGATTAGTTACACTTGGTAAGATAAAACCTATACCAGCTTTAATGTTTAATGCAGATGTTAAAGTATTAGATAGCCCATTATTAAATCAGAAGAATAATGCTACTAAAACTATTATAGCAGCTGATAATGGTATCACTAACAGTGAGAACTATAATGAAATGTTAGGTGCTTTATCAAAGAATCAGGAACAACATGGTGGTGTAGATGCTATTAAAGGTCCAGACGGAAAGTATGTTGAAGAGTTACCCTTAGGTAAGCCTTTGTCAGAACACACTATACAGGAAGTGTTTGGGCTAGTACAAGCTGGTTATACTAACATAGGTCTATATGATATGACACCAGCAGCACTAAGACAGGTGTTTACTGATAATATGGGACAGATAGACTTTACTAGATTATTTGATGAAACAGCACAGTCTAAACTATTAATGGCTAGATTGTATCACAAAGCAAACAATCAACATTTATTTGGTAATGCTGATACGTCATACAGAAGACTGATGAATTTTACAGAAGATCAGATCGAACAGTATGAGTCAATGATTGAAGAAATACCACCATTTATGAGATTAAATACACTTTATGGTCCAGCCGCTAAGGAGGCTATTAACCAAAACTTATAACTATGGAAGAATTTGATGTAGAATATGATCCTACGGGATTTACTTCTACCGAAGAGTTAGAAAAAAGGCTTGAAGAACAATCTATCGCACAAGATAAAATTAACGAAGCTCAAGCACTAGCTGTTCAACAAGAAGAACAAAAAGAAACAGAACAAGTAGATCCTAGAATGACCAACGACAAGTGGGGGCTAAAAGCTTTTGCTAAGGAAGGGCAGTCTATTCTAACTGGTGGTATACAAGATACTATTTCTTCCAGTACTACATTTGCAGAGCGTACATTCGATGCTGTAACTGGTAGGATGGCTGAAGAAAAAGAACAGCAAGGTTATTACAGACCAGACTGGGATCCATTTGTTGATGAAGATGACCCTATCATAACTAAAACATGGTGGGGTAAACTCTTAAGAGGTACGGTACACTTCGGTAGTTTAGCTGCCGGTGTGGTACTATCTGCTAAAGGATTAGCCGCAGCTGGTATACCTTTACTAGGAGCAGCCTCTACTAAGATGTTAGGGCTTGGAACTGTTACCAGAGCTATGGCTATTGGTGGTATTTCTGACTTAATATCTAAAGAATCAGATGGTCATAATGCTTTAGGAGCTTTGACTAAACAGTACGGTTGGATGGATACCCCACTAACTACAAAAGATACTGACCATCCTATGATGATGAAGTTTAAAAACATTGTCGAAGGTATGGGAATAGGTCTGATATTTGATGGAGCCGCACACTTAATAGGTGGTGGTAAAAAAGCTGTACAAAGACAGATTATACAACGAAATAATAGTATAGAACAACAAACTACTACAGCTGCACTTGCACAGATACGTAAAGGAGAAGCTGAGTTTCGTGCTGAAAAGAACGCACCTATAGCTCAAAGGCATCAGGGTGCTCATACATCAGAGGTTGACGTAGGTCAAGCTAGAGATCAGTTAAAGCGTACACGTACTGATTGGGGATCTGAAGATGGATCTACAGGCGGTGTAACTACAGCAGTAGAGCGTGAACGTATAGCATTAGAAGGTGGTACAACAGACGAGGTAGTTGAACGTACACTACGAGGTTTGATGAGCGATGAGAAGTTTAAAAAAGAAATGGAGTTTGTAAAAGGTGATAGAAAAGCCTTAGCAGATGTTTGGCGTGATGCTGTTCATTCTTACAGAGAAATCATTGAAGGTAGAAATGCCGCTGAAATGCCTGCGGAAGAGTTTTTAAGTGACCTATTTGAGAAACAAAAAGCTAGTATACCTCTAGGAGATGAGACATTTGAGACTTGGTCTGCTGAAACAGTAGTTACAGCTGACTTAGTAGTTGGATCTTTGCTTAAAAAACTAAGAGATACAGGTATAGCTGGTAGAGAACTAGCAGATTATGTGTCATTAGATGACATAGATGGACCAGCAAAGCAAGTAATAGATACTATGTTAACTGCTTTGACACAGACTAAGAAATCTAGGTTTGTAGCATCTGATTATTTTAGATCATTTGGTGCTGGTAAAACTAGGAAACAGCTAAACGATGCAGTTAACCAAGCTGTAGCGTCTGATATGCAAGATGTAAAAGATTCTATACTTTCTATTCTTAAGATTGCTAAAGATGATGCAGATGATAACTTATTAAACGCACTATTTGAAGCATTTTCTATGATGAAGAATGTGAATAATCTAGATGATTTTGACAACTGGGCAAGAACTATACTCAGAGGTGGTCAAATAGCAGGCGAAGGACCAGAACGAACTGGTGCATTAATACGTAGCTTACAGGAAATGATAAGTCATAGTGTACTTAGTGGACCTAAAACACCGCTTCGAGCACTTTTAGGTACAGGTAGTGCAACATTTTTACGTCCTTTATCTACATTTATAGGAGCTACTATGCGTTATCCGTTTACTGGAGACGCAGCTACAGTACGTGGTAGCCTTGCAGCTATGAATGGTATGATAGAAGCTATACCAGAAGCATTTGATTTATTCTTTACTAAGTTAAATGGCTACTGGAGTGGTGATATATCTACTATTAAGACTAGATTTATTGAGTTTACTAAAGGAGACGCTAACTGGGAAGTCATGCGTAGATGGGCAGAAGATAGTGGCAGAGCATCTAAACAAGATCGTGCTATCTTTGCGTTTACTAATATGATTCGTGGTATTAATAACAATAATCTTTTTACTTAATCTACTAAGATAAT
>VTLG01010316.1_pt1 | contig 10450 bp, 5 predicted proteins | sample 4694571 | NCBI WGS metagenome assembly VTLG01 (sample SAMN12604809, study PRJNA352737) | marine metagenome | biome: ENVO:00000447; feature: ENVO:00000209|ENVO:00000569|ENVO:01000036; material: ENVO:00002151; isolation source: viral sequences binned using virsorter ... | reverse complement strand
GGTGTAATGACTAACAGTGTATTATCTGGACCTAAAACACCAGCTCGTGCTATTATGGGTACAGCTAGTGCAACATTCTTACGTCCTCTATCTACAGCTCTAGGTGCTGCGATACGTTATCCATTTGATGGTGACGCATCTACACTACGAGCAAGTCTATCAGCTATTAATGGCATGGTAGAAGCTATACCAGAATCTTTTACAATATTTAGAACTAAACTTAATTCTTATTGGAAAGGTGATCTAGCTACAATTAAAACCAGATACTCTGAGTTTAGTCGTGGAGATCAGAACTGGGAGCTAATACGTCGATGGGCAGAAGATAGTGGTAGAGCTACAGCTGGTGATACAGCTGCATTTCGTGTTGCTAACATGGCTCGTAAAATGAACGATGCTAACTTCCTGACATACTCTACTAAGATTATGGCTGCAACTGACGATGCTTTTGCATACATACTTGGACGTGCTAAGATGCGTGAAAAGGCTATGCGTAGAGTTATGGAGTTACAGGGTAACGGTATACAAACACCAAAGATTAACAAAAAGTTAATGCAGGCATACGAAGATGATTTTTATGCACAAGTGTTTGATGCTAACGGTAACATTACAGACGAAGCAACCGCCTTTGCACGGAAAGAAGTTACTCTTACACAGGAACTTACAGGCTTTGCAAAAGGTCTAAACGATGTATTTACAGCTACACCACTAGCCAAACCATTCTTTTTGTTTGCTAGAACTGGTGTAAATGGACTTGCATTGACAGGTAAATATACACCCGGTTTTAACTTTCTTGTAAAAGAGTTTAATGATATAGCACTTGCTAACGCTAACAATCTAGAGTCCGTAGCAAAGTATGGTATTACAGATGCTACAGAACTAGCTAATGCTAAAGCTTTACAAACAGGTAGATTGGCTATAGGCTCTGCTGTAGTATTCATGGCTACACAGGCATGGATGCGTGGAGATCTAAATGGCAATGGACCAGTTGACAGACAAAAAAGACAGATGTGGATAGATGGTAAGTGGGAACCAAGAACTATAAAGCTAGGTGCTGTACGTGTTGGTTATGATAACTTTGAACCGTTTAACCTTATTTTGTCTACTATAGCTGACGTAGGTGATGCAAGTGAGCTGATGGGTGAAGAGTGGACAGAAACTGAACTACAAAAAATCTCATTAGTCGTAGCACAAGCTGTTACAAGTAAGTCTTATCTTGCTGGTATACAGTCATTTGTTGATTTGTTTGCTGGTAGACCCGGTCAGTTTGATAGAATTGTAGCTGGACTAGGTAACAATGTTGTACCTATGGCTGGTTTACGTAACGAGCTAGGTAAACTATTTACACCATATATGCGTGAGATTGGTTCTGGTATTGACCAGTCAATTCGTAACCGTAACTTAATTACTGAACAACTACCCGGTGTAAAACAGCTACCAATCAAGTATGACATGCTAAATGGTCAGCCTATTAAAGATTGGGACTTCTTAACTCGTGCATACAATGCAGTTAGCCCTATACAATTAAACTTAGACCAAAGTGTTGGACGTAATTTTTTATTTGACAGTGGTTATGATCTACGTATGTCTACATATTATGCACCTGATAGTACAAACTTGACTGACTCTCCAAGAGTTAGATCTGAGTTTCAACGTTATATTGGCATGCAAAATCTAGAACGTGAGTTAGATAAACTAGCAGTAAATCCAAAAATTATAGCATCTATGGAAAAAATGTATGCTGACATCAAAGCTGGTTTACGAGATCAGTATGATGCAAGAGACTATTACCATAACATTATGATAGATAGATTGTTTCAGCAAGCACGTCGTAGAGCATGGGCACAGATGCGAACTAACCCAGAAGCTATAGCACTAATGGAAGAACTAAGACAAAAGAGAGTTAGAAAGCTAACTAAAAAACAAGAAACCCGTAACCTTATTAACATATACAAATAAATGGCAATAACCTTTCACGATTATAATGGAAATGAGGGGACAGGAGCAAATAGTGCAGAGTATCCTTTTACATTTCCAAGCATCAAACAGGAAGAAGTAAAAGTAGAAGTAGATAACGACGTTAAAGACGTTAATACACACTACACTGTAATAAATTACTCTACATCTTCCGGTGGTAAAGTTCGATTTACGACTAACCATATCCCCACATTATCTACCCAAAAAATTAGAATATTTAGAGAAACTGATGTAGATAATGCGTTAGCAACATATCAAGCAGGGTCATCAGTTAGAGCAGACGATCTTAACGATAATGAAAAACAACTTCTGCATGCTGCACAAGAAGAGCAGAATCAGACAATACAAACACATGAAATAAAAGACTTAGCAGTAACAAGAGCTAAGATAGCACCCGATGCAATCGACGATACAAAGATAGCTGATGATTCTATAAAGAACGAACATATTGCAAACGATGCTGTTGAAACTGAACAGATAAAAGATGGTCAAGTTGACGCTATCAAACTAAACCAAGAATCTGGACATGAAGCCGTAGTTACTAATGCTATTCGTAACAGTGCAGTTACAAAAGAAAAGATTGGAGCTGCACGACTTTTTACACTTGCAGACATGCAAAGTGGAACAGCATCTAAACTTATTGATGGAACTCTTACAGCATCTATAGCTGACCTAAACGAGCTTCAGGGTATGGATAAAGAAACCTCTCTTACTAATAGTGATCTAAGGTTTCCTACTTCTAAAGCTGTTATTAGTTATGTAACTGCACAAATAGATGCACTTGATGCGTTTAAAATATTAGCAAACGAAGTATCTTTTCCAAACACACAGTTTGATAGTGGTGTTGTTATTAGTATTGCAGACGCTGGAGGTATTGTAATTAATGGCTCTGGTACAAGTACAACAGCTAGAACACTAAACGGAACTACTGTAACTATAAATAATTTTCCTACCAGTTTAAACAATGAAACCTTAGCTTCTGGCGTAGGTCTATTAGTTAGCTCAACTGGCTCAGGACAGATATATAACTATCATAAACTTTTAGCTACTGAAAATGATGTTAAGCAGCTTAGTGATGATATAAATGATTTTAATTCAAGATATCGTACAGGAGCTACTGCACCAACTACAAACAATGATGCTGGAGATTTATTCTTTAATACTACTTCTAAAGTATTTCAAGTCTATAATGGCACTGATTGGGAAGAAGTAAAAAATACAGGTAATTTCTTTATAACTACTTTTAGTGAATCATTTGATGGTAGTAGACAAGATTTTACTATTGCTAATGCTCCAACATATGCTGCACAAATATTATTAAGTATTAATGGAGTAATACAAAAACCTAACACTGGTACATCTACACCTTCTGAAGGTTTTGCTTTAAGTGGAAGTACTGTTAAATTAGCAGCAGCTCCAACAGCAGGGTCTACTTATTACGCTGTCGTAATGGGAGAAGCTGTAAATATAGGTTCTCCGAGTGACAACACAGTAGCTACAGCATCACTACAATCCAGTGCAGTATCTACAGTAAAGATAGCTGACGACGCAGTTACACCAGCTAAGTTGTCAATTATGGATAATACTAATGTAGCTGGTACTGCTGGTAAATTAAGATTAAATCCAGAAGATGCTAGTACCACTTGGCAGAGAGAAAATAAACACTTGCACCAAATCCGTGATGATGTTTATGTAGAAAGCACGCTAAATGTTGGTGATAAAGCTGGTTTTGATTTTACACCTTTAGCTATATCTGCATTTAGTTATTCTGGTACTACTCTTACTTTAACAACTGCAACACACGCAATAGCGGTTGGAGATAATATTTTAATAAAAGATAGTGCGTCTGGTTTTCAAGAAGCCTTTAATACTATTTCTGGTACAACTGGTACAACAGTTAAAGTTACTAGAAGTTCTGACCCATCAGCTAGTTTATCTACAGCAAATACTAAAGTTATAGCATATACACCAGCAGATCCTAGAGGGTGTATAAACGTAGCTAAAGATCATGATAAGTTCGATCAAAATACCTTTAATCCAATACTTAGAGGTTATGTTGGAAAAGACTTAGCTACAGCAACTGGAACTAACACAGAAGCTTTTAAAATAGAAATTAAAAAAGATAGTAGTGCGACAGATCATGTTGCAACACTTTTACATTCTACTAGAGAGTTTGGTAGCGGACAAAGACTAGCGTTAACAATAGACGATGGTGATAGCTACCCAGATGGTAAAAACTTAGTTCTAACACAGAATGGTGTAAAAATTACTGCTGATGACAGTGCTTTTACAGATTCAGATGAGTTATTAGAAGTTGAAGGTAACGCTAAAATTGATGGAAATATTATAGTAACAGGAACAGTAGATAGTAGAGATGTCGCTGCTGATGGTACAAAGTTAGACGGAATAGAAAGTAACGCAACCGCAGATCAAACTGTAACTGAAATTAAATCACTTATTGCTGGTAGCCCACTTGATGCGAGTCATATTGCTACAGATGCAGTAGGAAGTGCTGAGATAGCTGCAAATGCGGTAACATCAGCACACATAGCTGCAAACACTATTACTGCTGATGACATAGCCACAGATGCTGTTGGAAGTGCTGAACTAGCAGCAAACGCAGTGTCGACTGCCCATGTAGCAGACGATGCGATAACTACAGCTAAGATAACAGATGGCAACATAACTTCGGCAAAACTTGCTGCAAGTGCTGTTACAACTGTAAATTTAGATAGTGGTGCGGTAACTGATGCCAAAGTAAATGCTAATGCAGCGATAGCTTTTTCAAAACTTGCTACTGGTACTTTGCCGTCAGGTATAAAAGTAAATCATAATAATTTACAAACAGGAATTATTGAAGATGAAAATATATCAAGTAGTGCAGCTATAGCAGGGTCAAAGATTTCTCCTACATTTACGTCAAATATAACTGTCTCAAGTGATCACCCTAAATTACTATTAACTGATAGCAACGCAGACTCAGATTTTTCAGTACACGTAAACGGTGGTGTTTGGCATGTTAGAGATGAAACAAATAATACAAATAGAATTGAAGTTCAAAGCGATGGAACAGTTGATATAGCTGGCAACCTTGATGCTAATGGTGGTGTTGATGTAACAGGTAATATCACAGTATCAGGGACAGTTGACGGCAGAGACGTTGCAGCCGATGGTACGAAACTAGATGGTATTGACGCTAGTGCTGATGTAACTGACGCGACTACTGTTAATGCTGCTGGTGCAGTAATGAACAGTGACCTTGATGGTAAAGGTGAACTACTTGTTGGTGATGGGTCAGGAGATCCTAGTGCGTTAGCTGTTGGTACTGATGGTTATATTTTAAAAGCTGACAGTAGTACAGCTACAGGTCTTGCTTGGTCTGCGGCTGGTTCTGGTGGTGATGTTAACCAAAACGCATTTTCTAATGTTGCAGTATCTGGTCAAACAACCGTAGCTGCTGATAGTACAACAGATACGTTAAACCTAGCTGCTGGAAGTAATGTAACTATTACAACCAATGCTTCAAATGATACTGTTACTATTGCTTCTACAGATACAGTCGTAACTAACAACAACCAACTTACGAACGGTGCTGGTTATATTACTTCTTCTTCTGACATCACAGGAAATGCTGAGAGTGCTGACCATGTAGACGTTTCGGGAGTAAGTACTAACTCTGCACTTCAAGTTGTATTTAGCACCAGTAATAGTGGTTCAAATAGAACTTTAGCTGTTGATTCAACAGATAGTAAATTTACATATAACCCAAGTTCAAACACTTTGTCCGTTGATACAGTTAGTGGTGCTTTATCTGGGAACGCTTCTACAGCTACAAAATTAGCAACTGCAAGAACAATTGCTGGAGCTAGTTTTGATGGAAGTGCAAATGTAAATATTAGTTATAACGATTTAACAAGTAAACCGACTATCCCAACCAACAATAACCAGCTAACTAATGGTGCTGGATATATTACATCTGCAAACGGTGGTAATGCTGCCACTTTAGATGGTATAGATTCAAGTGAATTTTTAAGATCGAATACTGCTGATACAGCAAGTGGAGACATTACATTTAGTGGTGGTGCTGGTGCTGCAACCATCAATGGTGGCAGTGATATAAGATTTGGTAACGGTAACTGGACAGGTGAATCAACTAAAATACAACATCATGGCAACAGTTTATATATACAAGGTGGAACTGCTAGTAGCGAAATAATACTTAGAAGTAATAGTGGATCTGATCGCTGGAGAATGCAAGGTGATGGTGACCTTATACCTAACAATAATACAAGTGGACTAGGTGACAGTAATAATGGACTTTCCCATATTTTTATGGCAGGAAGTATATATTTAGGCGGTAATAGTTCTAGTAATGAGTTAGATGACTATGAAGAAGGAACTTGGAGTCCAGCATTAAGAGGTGGTAGTTCTTACGCCGGAGCCCATAGTATGCAAGCTGGATCTTATACAAAAGTAGGAAGACAAGTAACAGTTAGTTTTGGAGTAGCAATAACAAGTAAAGGTAATATGTCAGGTGATTTACATTTAGTTGGTTTACCTTTTGGAGTAGCCAGTATTTTAAGTGGTACGAGTATTGAAGCTTCTGGTATTTGTGGTTACTGGAGTAATGTAGATCCCAACTCATCACATATTACTTGTGTTGCGGATGACAGTGATGGAATATTTTTTAGGCATACAGTAGGTACTGAAGATAATCCAGATCAAATGCAACATTCTGACATTGACAGTGACTTTACTGTTCGTGGTACTGTTGTTTATTTTACGTCATAAGCTAGACCGAGCTACGTCTAAAAACTAAGCCTAAACCTGTTTATATTGGAGATATATCCTAATGGCTTTAACAGAAAGCACAGAATACGACAAAATTGAAGTCGTAAAAAACGGATTCGCTATACAAGTAAGAAAAGCGACTGTTATAAAAAAAGATGGAGTTGAGCTAACTCGTTCATTCCATAGATATACATTAAATCCGGGTGAGTTAAACAGTGGGACATGGAGTCTCACTGATTACTCCGGTGAACCAGACGAAGTTAAAGCTATTTGTAGCGCAGTCTGGACTGATGCTTTAATTGCATCTTATAAAACATACTTAGAAGGTCTAACTCAATGACATTAACACAAATTAACTCAAAAGGAATAAAAGATTCTGAGATAGTTAATGCTGATGTTGCAAGTGGTGCCGCTATAGATAAATCTAAACTTAATTTAGGTCAATTTAGTAATGCTGATATAGCTAGTAATGCAGCTATAGATAAGTCTAAGCTTAATCTAGGTCAGTTTAGTAACGCTGATATTGCTAGTAATGCAGCTATAGATATATCTAAAGTTAATATAGGTAGTCTTTCTATTGATAACTCTAATGTAAGTGGCAGTGCTAATATAGATTTATCTAAAATAAATTTAAGTGGTTTATCCATAACTAACTCACAAGTAGCTAGTAACGCAGCTATAGATGTAAGTAAAATTAATATGGGTAGCCTTTCGATTGATAATTCTAATGTTACTAATAGTGCAGCAATAGCAGCAACTAAACTAGCATTTACACAAGCTGGTGGAACACAAACTTTTGCGTATGGTAGTCAATCTGCTGGTGCAACAATTAGTGGTACTTCCAGAAGTGTAGCTAGTAGATTTCAAGATATAATATCAGTAAAAGATTTTGGTGCTGTAGGTAATGGAAGTAATAATGATACGGTTGCTATTCAAAAAGCTTTAGATGCAGCTGTTACTGGAACTGAAGAAGCTAGTGTTTACTTGCCTGCTGGTACATATATAGTTCACGATACAATTCGTATTCCTAGTAATACACATTTCTTCGGTAGTGGAGAAAGAAGTGTTATAAAAATGAATAAAGATATTGACAACGTTAAAACTCTTGTCCAGACAGGAGCAAGAAATGACAGACGGAAAAATATTATCATAGAAGATATGACATTAGATTTTAACCGTGAACGTTGGCAGTATAGAGATCCAAGTATTACATCTGGTGATGCAACATATTTGAATATAAGAACTAACAACTATCTTGCAAACGGTAACACTAAACCAACTGACATTATTAATGATGGAAGTACATCTTCAGGCACATACAATTTTGATTATGGTGGTGACGGTTATCAACAGACTTATTCTCATACTTTAGCTATTGCTAATAGCGAAAATGTTCTTATTAAAAATGTAAGAGCATTAGATGCTTACAAACATAGTATTGATATCTCCGGTTGTAAATACAGAAGAGGATTTAAAGGTAGTAATAGTGAATTTGACCAAGATGCTAATATAGATCGTTCTATAAAGGGTCCACAGATTTACGACACAGTAAAACAAACTGGAACTGCAAGTAAATCAGATGGCAGTAGAATAATTACCGTAAACATACCTGACAACGAAAGTGCTTCTGGAGGTGGTCATGGATATGCCGTTGGAGATGAAATTTATTTAAACTGTAGTGGTACAGTTTTTGATAAATTATATCATGTTGACACTGTGACAAATGATAATACCTTTACTGTAATAGCAAATAGAAAAGATACAGCTTTTAATACTACTTGTTATGTCATACAAGATCAAGGTTCAAAACATGTTACTTTAGAAAATTGTTACGCATCAGGTGCTGGTGACGATAATATTACTACTCATTATTCGTCACATTTATTAATTACTGGCTGTCTTTCTGAATTTCCTTCTGGAAGAATAGTTCCACAAAACTCTAACTGTTATGAAATAGACGATGGTAGTCGTAACGTAACAATAACTAATTGTACTGCTAGAGGAGGTTGTAAAGGATTACAAATTAAAGGACACGCATATGCTCCAGCTCCTTATAATGTAACCGTAGACGGATTACGTGTAGTTAACTGTGCTGAAGGTATGGATATAAAACATACAGGTTGGGGCGAAAAATTGTCTGAAAAAGATAGTAACGGAGACTTCGACAATGCTCTCAGTAACTGGGGAGGTGGTCAAGTAATGGTTAATCCAGATCATCAAATCAGATCAGGCAGTATTACATATATGGGTGGCAGTCCTACAGCAAAAAATGTAACAATATCAAATGTACAGATTATTGCTCCAAAAGGATTTGTTCCCGTAAGAGATTATGTTACCAGTAGTGGAACTAAGTATGGAATAATAGCAGCAGATAAACAAATACAAATATATTCTTACGAAAATGTACATTTAACTAATATTTTAATTAGTGATGGACGTTTTGATTTAGGAGCCGACTACGATTTAGCTTTATCTACACAAGGAGAAAATGAAGATGGAACTAACCAATCCGACTCAGCTCTTACCGAAGTAGTAGATGTTTTCTATGGAGCTAATAGCATAAGTTTTAAAAATTTATCTATTCATGGATTTAGAAGTGCTGATTTTGGTGTAACAGTTACAGGTTCATTTTTACAACATTTCTCAATAGACGGACTTGTTATTCTAGATGGACCTAAAACAGCGGTTGAGTTTAAGGAAGACTATGGAAACTGGGTAGGAATTATAGATAATTATTTAATTCTTAGACCAGAAGCTGGATCTGCTCAGTCTGGCTCTATAGGAATACATAATAACCAATTAGGATCAAGCTTCATACGAGGTAATGGAAACATAGTACGTTACGCAACGGACGTGCTAGAAACTACTTAATTATGGAGATACCGGTAATAATACTACCACCAGTTCAGAAAGTTGAAACAGTAGATATACCGTTACCTACAGCTGACGTTCCGAGTTATGTACCTTTGGTTGTACCTCCGAGTGATTTACGAGAACCAGAGGGTACAAAACCGGTACAGACTGCGGAACCTCCAGCACCTGTACTAAACTTACCACCCTTACCTCCTATTCCAATACCACCAGCTGAAGTACTTGGTCCTACAGTAATAACAGCAGTTACGGCTGTAGCTGCTACAACTGTAGCGACTCCTATTATACAGGATATAAAAGAACGAATAACAAAGTTTTTAAATAATAAAATAAAAAAATGGAAAGAAAACCGGAAGAAAAAAAGGGAATCTTTACAAAACTCAAAGAAAACATAGATGACCATGAAGAACAGATGGCAGTACTAGGTGCAGCAGTGCGTCTAGGAGTTGTTATTTGGTCAGGGTTTATTATTACATTAAGTTATGTTGAGTTGCCTATGGTTAAGAAGTCAGCTACAGCAGGCGATATCACTTTTGTCGCTTCGATTTTTACTGGTGCACTAGCCACGTTTGGCTTATCTACTGGTAATGGTAAAAACAAAGAAAAAGAACAAAAACCAAAGACATGAAGAAATTGATTCTTCTCTTAGCATTGTTATCACCCGCAGTTGCAAGAGCTAATACTGTTACGCCCCAGTTTACTACAGGGTCGATGAATAGTACAACTACAACAACCCAAACGATAACTGAGGTCGAGCAACGTCAGGTTTTCGGTGCTGCCGTGAACACATGGAGCGGTAGTAATATATCAGCAG
>VTLG01008604.1_pt1 | contig 10450 bp, 8 predicted proteins | sample 4694571 | NCBI WGS metagenome assembly VTLG01 (sample SAMN12604809, study PRJNA352737) | marine metagenome | biome: ENVO:00000447; feature: ENVO:00000209|ENVO:00000569|ENVO:01000036; material: ENVO:00002151; isolation source: viral sequences binned using virsorter ... | reverse complement strand
AAAAGACAGGAAGTAGCAGATCTAATAAAAAAACAATCAGAAAGATTTGAAAAACGAGAAGCTCAGTTAGATGAACGAAGACAGCAAGCTCAGTGGGGTAATCTTGGTAAGTTCTTTGGAAGACTAGGTACTGATGTATCTGGTGGTGCTCAACAAGGTGGGCTACGTGGTCTACTAGGTGCAGCAGTATCGGCTGGAGCACCTAGTGTAGATGAAGTACTTGCCACAGAAGAAGAGTACTATGGAAAAGAGATGGATCTAGCTGATCAAGTAGCAGCCGCTGAAATAGCTGGTCTTGAAGCAGAAGCAGGTATAGAAGAAACTCAATATGGTAGAGGTAAAGATCGTGCTACTTATGAATTATCTGTAAAAGAAGTAGAAGGTAAGATTGCTGCTTTGGTAGCCGTTGATCCTGCTAAAGCAAGCCTAGTTCCAAAAATTACTAACTATTTAGCAACAGCTTTAGGAGCACAAGTTATAGATAGTGAGGCTGGAATCTTTACAGGTGGTGCAGCTATTGATAAGTATAGTCAAGCATGGGCTAATACAATAATGTCTGATGCTATACAAGCTGCTATAGATAGTGGGGCATCTGAGTTAGAAGCATTCGGCTATGCTAAAGCAGCTATAGATGAGGAGTTAATAAAATATGATCTACAGCATGAACAAAATCTTCCTCCACCTGAATAGATATAGGATATTAAATGGATACTATACAACAATATAGACAGAAACATCCTGAGTTAGATAATATACCTGATCAAAGATTAGGAGAGATGTTGCATAAACAACATTTTCCTGATAGAGATCAGGCTGATTTCTTCAAAGAGTTTGGTGTTGATACACCTACTATGGCTCCTGTTTCTGGTGGTATGAGTCCAGAAGGAAAGCTGGACTATGATAAGCTCTCCACTAATAAAGAGTGGCTTAGTGCTGCTCATGTTATCTATGAAAATGAAACAGGAAAAAAGTTTGAAAAGTCCAATGAACATCTTGACGAATGGATGAAGGAACGTCAGGCTGACTTCAATAATGATCTAACTAATATAGGGATAACAGCCTATAGATCTAAGGAATTTTCTCCAGAAGTAAAGCAAGCATGGGTTAAAGCTCTGGATATCTTTGATAATACAGGAGCTAATCTTGAATCGTTTGGTAAGGCAGTACGACATACCATAACTGATCCTCTTACATTGGGAGCTGGACTAGCTACATTTGGAGTAGGATCAGCAGCAAAGGTAATAGGTGGTAGGGCTGTTACTTTTGCAGCTAAAGGTCAGTTCAAAGAACAGCTTAAAAGAGAGCTTACAGAAACTCTGATTAAGAAGGGATTGTCCAAGGAAGCTGCTGAGAAAGCCGCAGTTCAAACTTTAAAAGGAACAGTTGTCAAAAGTTTAGATACAGCAGGTCTTACAGCAGCAAGGAAAGCAGCAGCAAAGAGAGCTGGTAGAACTATGATGGTAAGAAGTGGGTTAGCTGGTGCAGCCTATGGTGGTATATATGATATGGGTCATCAGCTTACCAATAAAAGAATAGAACGGGAAGGTTATGAAAATATAGATAATAAGCAATTTGCAATATCTGTCTTGGGTGGAGCTGCACTTGGTGGAGCACTTGGTAGATGGATACCTAGTTTGTCAGAAAGAATAGGACGTACATCAGCACTTAGAAAAGCACAGGTAAAAGCAGATCAAGCTACAAAGGTAGCGGCAAAACCTCTTGAAAGAACTACGAGAGGGCAGGTTGATAAGAATACAACTTTAGGAAGTTTGCAATCTTTAGCTCATAAAATGCAGGATGATCTGGAAGTAGGAGGTACTGTTAAGTTATTAGTAACAGAAGGTAGGGCAGCTACAAATAAACTTAGAGATAAAACTAAAAAGAAAGATTGGAAATCAGCAGTAACTGATGAAGAAGTAATAGATACATTTGATAGCTATGGTATAGCGGTTACTAAAGGTAAGAAGGGTCAATGGATTGGAAGAAAGATAGGTCAACAGTCTTCACCTGCAATACCCACTGGTGAAGGACGTAATGTAAGGCAGAAATTACTTGCTAAATTTAAAAGGAGATGGCACGCTGATAGTGGATTAGGTAGACTTGCTGGAGAATCCAGACGTTTAATGGAAGCTGACACACGTAGAGCAGAGATGTCTATTAAAACAAAGTTCAATAGATTAAATAATGCTATTAAAAATGAGTATGATATAGATGATTTGTCAGGTCTTGAGCAAGGTGAACTTAGCATGATGGACAGAGTTTTACGAGGAAATAAAGAAGCTAGAAAGATTTTTGAGGATGCTGGTAAAACAAATGTATTAACCAAGTTAGATGAAATGCGGAATGCAATAAATGGATTACAAAATAAACTATTAAAAAGTGGAGCAATAAAAAGTAGATCTGAATTAGAAGCTACTATAAAAAATTCTATGAAGGGAGAGGGTGATTTAGAATTATATCTAAATAAACAGTATGAAGTATTTGATAATCCAAGGTGGGGTAAAGAGATAAGAAAGAATGCTCAAGTTATGGAAGGAGCTTCTAAAGTTCTACAAGCACGAGCTTATTCCCATGCAGAAAAAGTATTAAAGCGTGATCTTAAAAAGATAGATAATGCTGTAAAAGATGTAGATGCAGATGGAAATACTATATACAATTATGATAAAGTAAATGCTAGTGATGCAGATTTCCATCGTGAACACTTTGGTGAGAATGGTTTTGTTGCCCAAGCTATTGATTCAATACTGAATGTAAATGGAGAAGATGATTTATTTAGATTATTCGATGGAGGAAGTGAAGGTAATCCTCTAAAAGCATTCGGTAAAATATTTGAGAAAAGAAAAGATATACCAGAAGAAATTAGAGATTTAATGGGAGAATATAAAGATCCCTTTACTAATTTTGCTAACACATATATGAAGTTAAATCAAGTTCTTGCTACACATAAGTATGAAACAGAGATAGCAGACTTAGTACGTAGAGGACTTATAGAGGGTGCAGGAACAGAGAAGATATTAGCAAAAGAAATAGTTCAACCTCTAAGTAGTACAAGGCCAGCAAAGATAGGCAAGGAAATTCAAGAAGATGTTGCTGAAGTAAAGCCTGATAGAGTAAGTCCATTGCAAGGACTGTATGGCACAAAAGAAATAGCTGATGCTGTATTGTTTGGTAATGAAATTACAAGAACTACCAATGGATTTAATGATAATGCATTTGGCAGAGGACTTATGAAGTACCTCGCATTGCAAGGTCATACACGAATGGCTAAGACAGTCTATAGTCCCGGCTCTATTGCTCGTAACTTTCTTGGAGCAGGGTGGATGTCACTAGGTGCTGGATACTATAGACCCGGACATGTTAAAGCTATGGCTAAAGTTGCCAAGGGTATGACAGGTTTATCTGATGAACAGCTTAATGCTGAGATAGAAAAAAATACCTATCTTGGTTTTCATCAGAGTGGTGCAATCGGACCTGCTGCTTATAGAGGAGCACTACAGGATGCAGGAGATGAAGGCTTCTGGATGTTAAATAGTCCTGTTGAAGAAGGAGGAAAGGCACTTCAAAATAGAGCAAAAAGATTTAACATGAAGGCTGTTAAGTTTTATCAAGCAATGGATGATGTGTGGAAACAGTTTGGCTTTCTAAATGAAAAGGATAACTATAGAAAGGTTATGGTTGATCGTGCTCATGTAGCAAGGGCTAAAAGACAAGCAGGTCAGCAACTTAGTTTTGAAGATGAGCAACTACTTGATGCATTTAGAAAACAGGGTGGAGATGTATATGATCCAGAACAGGATATAGTACATACCTTTAAGACAGGAGATGGACTAACTGTTAATATTACCAGACTTGATAAGTTAGCTGCTGATGAAGTATCAAGGCATATGCAAAACTATGCTGGTGTTCCTCAGTATGTTAGGCTTGCTCGTCTTGCACCAGCAGCAGACTTCTTGGCATTTAATACAGAGCTTGCCAGAACCATGAAGAATATATGGGTAGATACTGCAAGAGATATTGTTGAAGGAAATAGATTAATGAGGGAAGGTATAACTCTTCCCGATGGATCGCTTGCTGGTAGACAGCAAAGAGATGTAGGTATGAGGAGATTAGGATTTCAGATATCGGCACAAGTAGCACCTTCTGCGTTAGCATCAACATCACTTATATGGGCTAATCTTGATGAAGAAGAAGCTGATGCTATAGAAACATTTGTCCAGCCTTATGAGAAGGGTGCCGAATGGTTGTATCTAGGTCCACAAAAAGATGGTGAAGGAGAGAAACTTAATCTTAGTTGGTTAAATCCATATGCTGGTGCCACTGATTGGTTACGTACTGGTATGAGAGAGATGGGTAAGGGTCCAGATGTGGAAGGTAAGATAGGACAGGCTATTGAGGATTCAATATTAAATCCTATTTATGAAACTTTAGGACCATCTATGTTGGCAGAAGCAGTAGTAAATAATTTATATAATATAGATTCATATGGTAATACACTAGTTAAAGATACAGATGATTGGGATGAGGCAGCAGCGGCAAGATTTGGACAGCTTTGGAAATCATATGAACCGGGTGTAATTAGAGATGCTAAAAATATATATAAATCTATTGTGGATCGTCCAGAAGGTGCAGACTATGCAATTAAAGAAGGAAGATCAGGACGTAAGTATAAAACTTCGCATCAACTAACAGGTTTACTTGGTGTTAAACCACAGAAGTATGATATCAAACCACAGATTGGATATGAAATAGCAGAGCATCAAAGAAATATGGGAGAAGCAGGTAAAATATGGACTAATATGATACAAGAAAAATCTCCTACTACTGTAGATGAATTAACAGATTCATACAAGGAATCTCTTAGGAAACAGTATAGAGAATCACGTAGAATATTTGATGTATTTAGTAGGGCAAAGAAGGCAGGGCTATCAGATAAAGCTATACAAGGCATACTAACTAAGGGCGGATTCTTTCCATCAGGTGCAGACAAAAAGATGCTAATGGGAATGTTTAATAAGGGTGTCTTTATTCCTCCACCTCCAGTATCTAAGGATGCATTTAAATGGGTAGCTTTTGCTAAATCTAAGGGAGCTAGTCCTCCTCCCGTTAAGGAGGCATTAAGCGAATTAATGCATGTCTATAAGAATTACGTTGGAGCAACAACAGGAGAACGATAATGCAGGATATGACTATGATCTGGAATGCCATTCTCACGATGGCTATTGGTGGATTTCTGTGGTGGATACGTACCACTTCAGCATCTATTACAAGGATACGTGAGGAAGGATTAGCTAATAGGGAGCACATAGCTCTTACCTATGCAACCAAACAAGATGTTAAAGATGACCTACACCAGATTATGGCAAGGTTCGATAGGCTTGAAGATAAGATAGATGACTACATGAGAATGGATAAGTAATGGCTACATTTAATAATCCCGGTAACTTGGAAAAGGGTCAGGGATATGCAGGAGAAACTGGAGAGTTATATGGAGATGATAGATTTCCTGTATTTGAAAATCGTCAGATGGGAACCAGAGCTTTGTTCAAAGATCTTCGTACAAAATTAAGAAGATTTAAAGGAGATCTACCAAAGATGATAAGTCAGTATGCTCCACCTACTGAGAATGATACTAAAAATTATATAGACATTGTCCTTAACAAAGTAGGAACAGATAAGATAGAAGAAAAAGACTTACCTAAGTTAGCATCGGCTGTTATTGAAATGGAAAATAAAGAGGAGGGAAGAAGAGCCTATTTAGATGATCCAAGAATACTAGAAGAAGGATATAATTTGTCCCTTCTTGATCTTCCAGATACTGCATCCTATCAAGATGCTTTACAAGAGTATACTAGAATGTTTACAGAAAAGAATATAGGTGGTATGGTACAACGTAATCCATACCCATATAATCCACGACCCATATAAGGAGTTACAATGAAGAAGAGATGGGAGTTTTTCTCAGAAGACGATTTAAGATGTAAGGGAACAAGTGAAGTAAATATGGATGAAGAGTTTATGAAAAGACTCGTAGCTCTTCGCAGAGAACTAGATCAGCACATGCATATAATATCAGGCTATAGACATATGGCCTATAACGATGTTATAGGAGGCAATAGGGACTCTCCTCACCTACAAGGCAAAGCAGTAGACATTGCATGTCATGGTAAAAAAGCATATAATATAATTAGGTTAGCAACTGAGCATGGCTTTAAAGGTATAGGTATAAAGCAGCATGGTTCAAAGGAAGATAGGTTTGTCCATTTAGATATGGACAATTACCAAACTCCAACGATATGGAGTTATAAATAACACAAGGATAAGGAGTAATAAATGGATTGGATGGAGTTTGTACGAACGTCTTGGCCCATCTTTCTCGCACTTACTACCCTTATCATTGTGCTGGCAAAGATGCATTCTGATATTCAAATTATAAAAGATAAAATCAAAACACTCTTTGACCTATTTAACAGGGACAGGAGTTAAAAACTACGGCTATATTCTAGGAATATATCTCCTGTATCTCTATAGCTCACACCATCTACCGTATCAGAACGGAAGAAGTTAAGAGTACGACCTATCTTACGGGTCCAAGCTACCTTGATAACATTGTCTTCCAAGAATTGCTTTGAAAGAAAGAGTCTCATCTTATTCTGAGTACCATCATCTGCATTAAATTCATAGCGAGTACCTAGTGTAATCCCTAGATCTGCTGTCCTAGTAGACAATGGTGCTAGATCTTCAACGGTAACGTCACCTGCCTCTGCTTCTTTCTCTTCGCTACAGGCTGCAATCAAAAACAAACTAGCTACTAAAGCGGCTATAATCTTCATCTATTTCTCCTATATAAAGTTACATTTATTAACAAGTTCACTAACCTTCTCCTTACCCAGTACCTGCATAGCTTCCACGATAGCTGTTTCCAATCCTTCCTCTGACATATCTATTTCTTTATCGCTTCTAGCTCCACGTATTCTGGATAGGAGTTCAAGTGCCTTGATAGCACTATTCGTATGTCCATTTGCTTTCGCAAATGTATATTGATTTTCTATTTCATCTATAACATCTATGTTTGTTACAAGCTCATTCTCAAGATCAGCTATTCTCTCTACTATCTCATCGTTCTTTAACATCCTATAGCCTTGGTTGTAGGCAGATCGTGGAGCATAACCAGCAGCCTTCGCAGCTTCTGTTGCGTTACGATGTAGGATGTATGCTTGAGCAAACCTCTCTTGTTTATCTGTTAGCATTATTTAAGGTTGTCTCTTTGTATACCCTTTGTCTTCTCAAAACTTCTCATACCACCAAGACCCAGTAAGGATAATGTTAATGTCATCAGTCCTTCTGTTGGTATGATAGGCATGACTACATCAGTGGCCCATATAGCTAATACCCATAGACATACAGGCTGGAATACAAACTGCCATCCTAATCCAAAGGCACAGATCCACATGATAGCTGGCCTAGCTCCTGCCACAAAGATAGAAGGATGCTTGGCCTGTTCCTTATTGACATCTATCTGTGCAAGATTAGCTTGCTGCACCTGTGTCTTTAACTCATGGTTTAACTTGGCACGTAGATTCTTGTCCTCGACAAACTTGTCCAGTACATTATCCACCACACCCACTACTGATTCAATAATTCCTATAGCCATACGATCCTCCTATGTTAAATAGATAGTACCAAAGAACATAAATACAAAGCTAATAATAAATAAAGCTAAGACTAGATCCCATTCTTCCAGCACATCTTTAATGCTTGTACAGAGTATGTGTTTTAAATATTCCAGACGAGACAAATCTTTCCTCCACTTCTTCAAAAGTTATATACACAGTTGTACGTTTATTATGCTTATTATACCATACTTTATTCAATAAGTCCATCCACCAATCGGGTGAGTGTACAGATACATGTACGTTCTTACCGTTCTTAAATGTTTTAAGTGCTTGATAACAAGCTATATTCAGGAATACTACCTTATTGGAGTAGCTCATAATCTGATCCAGTACCCACTCAGCATCTTCAGTAGGTACATGTTCCATTACATCAACAGCTATTACTCCATCGAACATCCCATCAGGTAACTTGGAGAACTTCTCCACACCCGGATCATAGCAGGTTACCTCATTCAGATTCCAGAACTTATCTAATGCTTTAGTTAAGTTCTTCTTGGTATAGGCATGATCTGCTTCATATAAATATCCTTTACCACTACCATAGTCCAGTAAAGTTTTACATCTATTGTCCTTCAGTATAGATCTGATATAGTGTACATACTTTAGTACACTCTTACCGGGAAACATAGTGGGATCTTTATGAAGATCTTTATATTCTTCCAGTAACTCATTGTATTCAGCAGATGGATTAGTCATCAAAGACGTCCTTAAACTCTGGTACTTTTCGTTCATCCAGATGTAGCTTCCATAGAGCAGACACAAGTGAGTTCTTTCCATGTACATTTAATGTAAGGTTCATGGATGAATCGTTAAAGGTACGTTCACAATCCTGTGCCATAGCCAGCAGCTCACCAGTAGTCCAGTAGTTTTCACCTCGTACATTCACCTGTAGATACTTTGGCTTTGGCTCTTCATCCTCTGCACCTGTAGTCTCTTTCATCTGATCATCTGTAGGTTGCTCCTGCATGGAAGAATCAAATCCAAAGAGATCAAATTTTCTAAAGCCCATCGTATGCATGATACCAAGGCATCTCATGGCTGCACACGTACCACCTGTAATAAGAGTAGCTCCCTCTGGTATGCCAAGGTTAGGCATAACGGTTACCTTCTGGTTCTCTATCTCCTTTTCTCTCTCGTCTTCATTACGTAGTGATTCGGTAAAGGCGTGCCATCCGTAGATGTTAGCTTTCTTCTCCAATAGATACTTGGTAACAGAAGGATCAGTCATGGATGCCACAAAGAACTTGGTAGTAGGATCAATAATCTTGAATAGATCCTTACGTATTACACCATGTGTACTCTCTCCTTCGATAGATCGTGGATCAAGTACGATACAAGCCCACGGTTTAATACCATTCTCCAGTAACTTAGGATAGGAATGTTTCACACATAATACTTTAGCTTCTGGTCTTTCCTTCATAAGCTCCTTAACTTTAGTGAAGTCAGTGGAATGTCCACCAGATATAACTATAACTTCTCCTTCATTGGGTATACACTTACCAAGAAACTTATCCTTATCTATTAACTTCATGTTAGCCATGATGTTACTCTGTATATATTCCTTATCCACACAGTCTCGTGGATGTACAACGATAGGAACATTAAGAAGACTATCAGGGAGAGGTGGAGTAGTAGCCTCATTATAGATCATACAGTAGTGAGTAATACCACCGTCCTTAACAGGATCAGAAGAAGGAAGGATAACTCTCTTCACATTCTCCAATGTCTGGGCCAGTATGTTTACTCCATGATACTTCTTCAAAGGCTTCTTCTTCTCTGAATCCTCACTGAAGTAGTTGTCTACCATCTTGATACGGGCATTCTCCAGCTTGCTATAGTCATTCTGGATAGTTGTAATACTATTACCACCACCTATTAAGGCTATGTCCGGGTCTGCTTTGACCAGAGTATCCCGTGTGTTCCCTTTAACCAAGGTAAAGTTGAAGGTTTTATTCTTATCCTTCTTCATGGTATCTTTAAACTCTGTTAATCTTTTTTCAACTGCCTTCATATTAACATGAGCTTTGTGATTGAACTCTTCAATGTCTGTCTCTTCTGTGGCATCCTCAAACAAATCATATCCAGTATAGGTAACTTCATCGTTACTTTCAAAGGCAGCTAGAGCCATCTCAATAGCTCGTCCACCATTCCATGTACCTGTCTCTACAAAGGATGAAGACTTATAGTGTCGAATAATATCAGCCAGCATCTTGGTACGGTTAGGTCTAATGTCCGGTGGAACAGCATCTTCAGGGAGTGGGAATACCCTGTTGCCATCACTGTCACGTAAGGATCTGTTACTCTCTTCCAAGTCTGTGAGATAGTCTCTAAAGGGAGTAGCAAAGATACCCTTCTTTGTATTGGATGGAGTAAGGGTGTGTACCCTCATGCCATGTGCTCTATAGATATTAAGTAACCTTTCAAGAATAAAGGCATCATGCCATTCTCTATAGGATAGGATCTCACTACTCTCATAGGCACCTCGTAGATCACCAAGTATATCCAAGGGAGACTGATGGTCCAGATTAAATGCCATGAATGAAGGGTTACTATACTGATCAGGAGTATCTTCTGTAGTATCTCCACTCAGATGTACTATATCAGAACCCTCTGGAAAGAACCTATGCATATACTTAGGTGTAAGATCAGACACTGGTATGATATTAGTATTCATCCACAGTAACCATCCACCTGCCTTGGTCTTCTCTGCTATGGAGAAGGACTCTTCTGTAAGTGCAAAGACCTTTGGAGCCGTGAGGAGTGTATCTATTCTCCAG
>VTLG01016067.1_pt1 | contig 10451 bp, 12 predicted proteins | sample 4694571 | NCBI WGS metagenome assembly VTLG01 (sample SAMN12604809, study PRJNA352737) | marine metagenome | biome: ENVO:00000447; feature: ENVO:00000209|ENVO:00000569|ENVO:01000036; material: ENVO:00002151; isolation source: viral sequences binned using virsorter ... | reverse complement strand
CACTGCAACAGCTGGTGGTAACTTAGTTCCAACAGAATTATTAGCAGGTTCATTCATTGACATTCTTAGAAAGAGAATGGCTGTGATGGCAACAAACCCAACAATGCTTACTGGATTGTCAGGTAATGTATCTATCCCCCGGATGACATCTACATCAACTGCGTACTTCGTGGGTGAGTCTGGCGCACCAACAGAAAGTCAGCAAGCTTTCGACCAAGTGAACATGACACCAAAAACAATTGGTGCTTTTGTTGACTACTCCCGGAGACTACTTCTTCAATCATCAATTGATGTTGAAGCAATGATCAGAGATGATATTGCAAAGGTTATTGCTACTAAGTTAGATAACGCAGCAATCTATGGTTCTGGTAGTTCAAACGAGCCATTAGGTATCAAAGATACAACTGGGGTAGGTACACAGACAATTACTACATTTGGTACTTTTGCTGAGTACATCGGAATGGAGACAGACGTTGCAGCAGCTAACGCTGATGTAGCTAATATGTACTACCTAATTAATGCTTCTGCTAGAGGTGCATTGAAGTCAACAGAAAAGACAAGCACATCAACTGCTAACTTTGTGTTTGAGAACAATGAAATCAATGGCTATCCAGCTATTGTTTCTAATCAGCTTGCAAACAACGATGTACTCTTTGGAGACTTCTCACAGTTTGTGATCGGTATGTGGTCTGGCTTAGATCTAACAGTAGATCCTTATGCAAACGCAACAAGCGGTAGCGTAAGAATAATAGCGTTACAGGATGTGGATTTTGCGGTCAAACAGCCAACTGCATTTTGTTTCGGAACCTAGTCATACCAATAGATTATGAAGGTTAAACTGCTAAGAGCAACAATGATAGCTGGCACTCCTACGAGTGCTGGCACTATCGTTGATGTTGATAAGCAAGCTGGTGAATATTTAGTTGCAGTAGAAAAGGCTGAATTAGCTGTTGAGGCTTGTGAGGCTCCTATTGCCAGTACAGAACCAGTTGTCGAGCCAGAGCCTACCAATAGTGACAAAGTTGATTTTTCTCAAATGACGAAATCACAAATTGAAACTTATGGTCGTAGTCTTGGAATAGAACTCGATAGAAGAAAAAACAAAACTGATCTAATTACAAAATTAGAAGAGTTTATTTCTACACAGGAGGAATCTTAAAATGTCTGTTTTACAGCAAAACTTAGACAAATTAACTATTACTGCTGGTGTTGCGACTGCTGCTGTAACTAGCACAGCTACATCTAGTGCTATAGATCTTCTCGAATATGATGGAGATGTATTGCTTATTCTGGATTCTGCTGCTGGTGGCGGTTCTAGCCCAACATTAGACGTTAAGTTAACTGAGTCTGACGCTAGTAGTGGTACTTACACAGACCTCTCAGGAGCTACTTTCACACAAGTTACTGGTTCTGCTTCGTTGCAAACACTTGTAATTAACAAAGATACTTCTAAGCGTTATGTCAAGATTGTACAAACAATCGGTGGTTCATCACCAACATTTACTTTCAGCATCAATTTAGTTGGTGTCAAAAAGTATAGCTAAAAGGTTAGCCCTCAACCGAGGGCTTTTTTTTTCTCATGGCTTTTAAAGAAGATCTAGATACTTTCTTTGGAGATTTTTCTGAAGATGTTTTCTATGACGGCATTACTTATAAAGGGATTTTAGAGCAGCCTGACGAGATTGTTGCTGATGATCGTGTATTAACTACTGATTATCAATTAACAGTCAAAACAACTGATCTTGGGTCTTTAGCTTATGACACACAATTAGAAGTTAGTGATGTCAAGTATAAGGTTAGAAGTGCTAGAAAAATAGATGATGGTACTTTATCTATAGTTTCATTAATGAAGGTTTGAAATGGCTAGTAAAAGAGAACAAATATTAGCAAAAATCAGAACCAATCTTACAGGAACTACAGGTGTAGGAACTCGCATCTACAGAAGTCGTGTTGAACCAATGACAAGAGGTGAAACTCCTTCTTTGGTTCTAGAGTTTGTTACAGATGAGCCTACTGTTAATAGTGCAACCTATTTAAAACTAGATTGGACTTTAAGAGTAAGAGTTGTTGTTGTTGTTAGATCACAAACACCTGACACTACAGCAGATCCTACTATTGAAAGTTTGCATACTAAAATGGTAAGTGATCCAACTTTGGGAGGACTTGCGATTGATGTAAGGCCGTTAACAGTAACTTTTGACGTTGTTGAGGCAGATCAACCAGCAGGGGTTATATCCTGTGACTACGAAGTGGATTACAGGAGTAGTTATAACGATTTATCAACATGATTTTTAACCCTAACAACCCAAAGGGTTTAATATAAAACATACACTTCACAAGCAAAACCCTTCATAGAGGTAATCAAAGATGGCACAACTGACAAGGAAGAGAGTAATCTTAATTGAAGCCGAGAGCAGTTACGGAACTGATCCTACTCCTTCAGCAACAGACGTTGTTCTAGTAACTGATCTAACGATCACACCGCAATCAAGTGATGTGGTTAACAGGGATGTAGTTAGACCTTACTTAGGTGCATCTGAGCAGTTATTAGCAAACACCAAAGTCGAGTGTACTTTTAGTGTAGAACTTGCTGGATCTGGGACAGGTGGGACTCCCCCTAGATATTCAAGTGCCTTAAAAGCGTGTGGTCTGGCCGAAGCAATTACAGACGAAGTGAGTGGTGGCGGTAACGATACTGTTACTTATACACCTAAATCAGATACTTTTGCTTCAGTCACTATTCACTACAACGTAGATGGTGTCAGACATATCGTGACAGGTTGTCGAGGAACTTTTGCTTTAAGTTGTGAAGTTGGAGCTATACCTACAATCGACTTTACATTTACTGGAATTTATAATGCTCCTACTGATACTGCACTTCCCTCAGTCACATATGGAAATCAAGCAACACCTTTAATCTTTAAAAACGGAAATACAAGTAGTTTCCAGTTGTTATCTTTTGCCGGAGCTTTAATGAACTTCTCAATGGATATAGGAAACACTTTAGTTTATAGAGAACTTGTTGGTGGCACAAAAGAGGTTTTATTGACTGATAGAGCAGCTAATGGCTCTGTAACCATTGAAGCACCAGCACTTGCATCTAAAGATTATTTTGCTGCTGCTTTAACTGACACTTCTCTTGGTAACTTGACACTTACTCATGGAACTACTACTGGTAATATCGTTAGATTTACAAGTACAAAAGTAGATATTGGTGATATTTCTTATGGAGAAGCTGATGGAGTAACAATGCTAGAAATTCCATATACTCTTGTTCCAAGCGCAGCTAATAACGAAATGGAGTTAGTCTTTACTTAGTAAGTATTGACTACTGAGGTAGAGTAAAGAAGTATATATAATGATTTATGGCATTTGTTAGAAAAAAGACCAAGGTGTATCCTTGGCCTGTGGAAGTTAAGACTCCTAGTGAAACAAACATTGGTGAGTTTGATTCAACAAGTTTTACTGGTAAATTTATACGTTTATCAAGAAAAGAACTTGATACTTTTGATTCTGCTACGGAGTTTGAAGCACTTAAAAAAGTTTTAGTTGGCTGGGAAGATATTAATGAAGAAGATGGTACACCTATAGAGTTTTCAGATAAAGCATTAAAAGAATTTGCAGAAGATATAGATTTTGTTGCTGGTGTTTTAGATGCTTTTAAAAAATTCTATGCAAATGCGCAATCGGGAAACTAACTGATGCTGCCTTATATTGGGCTTCGGGTGGCAAACAAGTTATAGATGAAACACAAAAAGACGCTGCTGCGTTTGGTGTAAAAATCGAGGAGCAACCAGAAGAAAAAGAAGACTTTGAGGTTTTCCAAGAAAATTGGGATATTGTAAATATGTTTCTACGTTGTCAGACACAATGGAACACAACCTTTGGAGGTGTAGTAGGATTAAAATACGAGGTTTTATTACTTGATGGAGGACTGTTTGACCTTTATCATGTGGATAACCGCAAAGAAATGCTGGAAGGCTTACAACTTATGGAACAAGTTGCTTTGACAGAAATGAATAAGGAGAAAAAATAGTGGCTAAAAATGTCAATATAGAAGAAATAAGAGTAAAAGTTGAAGGCATAACAAAACTTGGGAAACTTTCCTCTACTTTTACTAAATTAAACAAGAATGTTGGATTAAATAAAACTGAACTTAATAAAGCTATTAAATCAATAACTTCATATGACAGAAGGGGTCAGCGTAGTGTCAATACATTTAATCAGCAAATAGCTGCATTAAAACAACTAAAAGATAATGTTGGAATTGGAAGCGCAGCATATAAAAAACTTGGGGGAGAAATAGATAGTTTAAGAGCCAAAATGGAGGCACTCTTAAATACGCAACAGAAGTCAAGCATGATGATGAAGCTTGGTGCTGGATTTAAAGCTGGAGGATCAACTGCTTTATTGGGTGCTGTTGGTAGATACCTCCCTGCCGGAGCGCAAATAGGTGGTATTGCTGGTTATGCGAAAGGGGGCATGGCTGGAGCCATATCTGGTGCTGGTATTGGTCTTGGAATAGATGCTACTGTTGCTGGTTTTAATTATGTTAAAGATGCTGCAATATATTCAGCAGAAATTGAAAAGTTAGAAATAGCTTTGAAAGGTGTTGTAAAAAACCAAAAAGATTATAACAAGGCCTTAAAAATAATTTCTGACAATTCAAAAAGATTAAATGTACCTATAGCTGCATCAACCAAACAATTTACTCAATTAGCTGCATCTGTTCTTGGTGCTGGCGGTACGATTGAACAAGCTCAAGTAGTTTTTGAAGGAGTTTCAAATTCTATTAAAGCAACTGGTGGTAATGCAGAAGATGTACAATCTGCGATTCGAGCTATGTCGCAGATCTTTGGTAAAGGTAAGGTATCTGCTGAAGAACTACAAGGTCAGTTGGGTGAAAGACTAGCTGGTGCTGTTGTGAAATTTGCAGAAGCTAATGGTAGTAGTTTGCAGCAGTTACAGAAAGACTTGAGAGATGGTGTTGTTGGGTTGGATCAGGTTATCAAATTTGCTGAACAATTAAATGTAGATTTTAGAGATACAGCGATACAAATTGCTAAGTCGGGTGCTGATGCAGGGCAAAGATTAAGAACTTTACAAGATTTATTGAAAAGAGATATTGGTAAAGCTGCTCAACCTATAGGTGCTGCTTTCCAAAAATCATTTGGAGAGATGACTTTAGCTATCCTTGAGTCTGAGGGTGCTATGATGGCAATAAATGGCACGATAAGAATACTTGGCTCAACTATATTTACAGTTATTGAGGGTGTTAGATTTTTAACAAGAGTATTAGTTGATTTATATAAAATACAATGGAATATTATGAAACTTGATTTTAAAGAAGCTTTTAGAATTGCAGACTTAGGTTTAAAAGAAACAGGTGAACAATTTATGGAAAACATGAAACGATTTGCAGAAATATATAATTTTGATCCATTTAATTTAATTGATGACGATGAAACATTTGGCAAAAAGGAAAAGAGCAAGGGATTAGCTGGTTTAGGCGAAGATGGTGGCCCACTTGCAACTTTTGCTAAAAATGCTTTTGATACCGCAAAACAAGCTGAACAAGCATTTGTTAATGCTTTTAAAGGTATGGAAGATGCTTTAGTTAAGTTTGTACAAACAGGAAAATTAAACTTTAGCGATCTTGCTAGGTCTATTATTGCTGATTTAACAAGAATGTTAGTAAGGGCAGCAGTAGTTAAGCCTTTATTTAGCTTCTTATTCCCCGGTTTAGCTGATGGTGGAGTTATTAAAAAAGGTAGTATTGTAGATCCTACATATGGAACAGGTATGCCAAGTAATCCACAAGGTTTTAGTGGTTACAGTAGAAATGCCAAAGGTAATGTATTTGCTCAAAACAAAATTGTTCCATATGCAATGGGAGGCATAGTCTCAAGACCTACTATATTTCCTATGGCAAATGGAATGGGACTTATGGGGGAAGCAGGCCCAGAAGCCATAATGCCTTTAAAAAGAGGTGCTAATGGAAAACTTGGAGTGCAAAGTTCTGGAGGAATTGGTAATATTGTCGTAAACGTAGACGCTTCTGGTAGCTCTGTTGAAGGTGATGCAGAACAATCAGAAGAGTTTGGTCAGGCTTTGGCTGCTGCAATTCAGTCAGAAATAATACAACAACAAAGACCGGGAGGTTTGTTAAGTTAATGGCTAGTTTTCCAAACATAGAACCTTCATTTAGCGTTAAAAAAGATCTTGCGCCAATCACCAGAACAATACGTTTTGCTGATGGGTATGAACATCGCTTGATGTTTGGATTGCCAACAAATCAAAACCCAAGAAGTTATAAATTAAAATGGATAAATTTAACTGAGGATGAAGCAGATACTATTGATTATTTTTTAAAAGAACGTGCATTTGATAAAGCAAGTTTTGATTATGTACCGCCAAGAGAAAGCTATACAAAAACTGGCACATATGCACAAAGTAGTACGACTATCACTATAACTTTAAATAATCACAGATTATTTGTAGGAGATTCTCTTATTATAGATTTCACTTCTGGTAATGCTGTTGATGGCACATTTATTGTTTCTACGATAACAAACGTCAATACATTTACTGTTACAGCTTCTAGCGGATTAACAACAAGTGGAAATGTGTCAGTCAATAAAACAGGTACAGGGAAATTTGTTTGCGAAAAGTGGAGTAAAACAATTAATAGAGCTACGCTTGCAGATATAAATGCTACATTTATTGAGAAATTTCATCCATGACGACTGCACCTGTTTTTAGTGATATACAAAAAATAAACCCTTCTTCAATTATTGAGTTATTTAAACTTGAATTAAAAGAAGGTTTAAATTATCCAACAGGTAATCCGGATACTATTATTACTGAACACAGATTTCATGCTGGTTTTAATTTAAATGCAACAGGTGAATTAGTCTGGAATAGTGAGTCTTATCATCGTTTTCCTGTTGAAGCAAAAGGTTTTGCATATAAAAAAGGGCAGCTACCAAGGCCAACAATCACTATAAGCAATATGGGAACTCCAAATATGTCAGCAATTTTACAGTTAGCAAATACTTTTACTGCTGGTAATGATTTGACAGGAGCAAAAATTACAAGGATACGAACAATGGCAAAGTTTTTAGATGCTGCTAATTTCTCTGGAGCTACAAATCCATTTGGCACTCCAAATCCAAATGCAGAGTTTCCAAAAGAAATATATTACATTGATCGTAAGTCTGCTGAAAATAGAAATGTGGTAAGTTTTGAGTTAGCTGCTGTATTCGATTTGGCTGGGGTTCGTGCGCCAAAACGTCAATGCACCAGAGATATATTTCCCTCGATTGGAACTTTTACATGATTGATTGGAAACACGCTGCATTAACTCATGCTAAAGATCAAGACCCTAAAGAATCTGTTGGTCTGCTTTTAAATATAAAAGGTAAAGAAAGATATTATCCATGTAACAACTTATCTATGACTGCAAACCAATGTTTTATTCTTGATCCAGAAGATTATGTAAAAGCAGATAATTTAGGTTCTATTACTGCAATTATTCACAGCCATCCAATCACTTCTCCTTCACCTAGTCAGGCTGATTTAATAAGTTGTGAGGATAGTGGCTTGCCTTGGCATATTGTTAATCCTAAATTAGAGACTTGGGGTTATTGTGAGCCTACTGGATATAAACCTCCTTTATTAGGAAGAGAATGGGTTTGGGGGATAACTGATTGTTGGTCTTTAGTGCGAGATTGGTATAAAGAAGAGAAAAAGATTGAACTTATAGATTACGAAAGACATATGACTCCAGAAGAATTTTTACATAATCCATTGTTTGAACAGTATGCTAAAAATACTGGTTTTAGAGAGCTTGAAAAAGATGAATCTTTACAGATAGGAGATGTGTTATTAATGTCTATATCGCATCCAACTTTAAATCATGTAGCTATTTTTTTAGGAGATGTGGTTTTACATCATTTAACCGATAGACTATCTTGTAGAGAGCCATATTCTGCATGGTTGCAAAAATGCACAGGAAAGAGGTATCGCTATGCTGCGCAAAGTTAAATTACATGGAGAACTTGCAAAGTTTGTTGGGCAGCATGAGTTTGAAGCTGTAATATCATCTCCAGCAGAAGCAATAAGGTTTTTAGTTACTAACTTTCCAAAGTTAGAAGCTTATATGGCGAATAAATACTATCAGGTTTTAATTGATAAAGAAGAAATTGCTGAGAAAGACTTGCATAATCCTATGGGAGATGAAGTTAATATTGTTCCAGTTATTACTGGTGCTGGTGGAGGGAATAGGATTCTTTTAGGTGGTTTATTGATTGGTGCTAGTTTTCTTTTTCCGGGTGCTGGTTTGTTTGGGACTACAAGCTTTAGTGGTGCTGCTGCTGGTACAGCAGGGAAAGCTCTTTTCCTTACAAAAGTAGGAACTGCGGTTAGTGCTATAGGTGCTGCTATGGTTTTAAATGGTGTTTCAGAGATGCTCTTTCCACTCCCCACACCAGATGCACAAGAAGACGATCCAAGAGTTTCTTTTGCTTTTAATGGGCTGACTAATACTAGCCGAGCCGGAACTAGCCATCCTATAGTTTATGGTGAAATAGTTACTGGATCTGTTGTGATTTCAGCAGGCATTGATACTAATCAGGTGCAAGCATGACAAAGAAAACTATTAGAGGTTTTGGCGGTGGCCCACCTACTCCTCCTACTCCATATCGTGCGCCTGATACTCTTAACAGCAGACAATTCGCTACCTTATTAGATTTACTTTCTGAGGGAGAAATTGAAGGTTTTGCCACTCCTTCTAGGGCTGGACTTACAAGGGGGACAACTGCATATCAAAACGCATCATTAAAAGATGTTTTTTTAAATAACACGCAAGTTCTTAGATCTACTGCAAGTAATACTAATCCTCAAGATTCAGATTATAATTTTCAAAACGTCACCTTAAATACAAGATTTGGCGAAAATAACCAACCAAAAATAAGTGGCATTGTTGGAAGCGATGCTGCTGTTTCTGGCTTTAGCGCACAAGATTGCACTAAATCTGGTGGTGGTGTCTCGCAAGATTTATCAACAGGTAAAGATGCAGTAAAGGTGACTATAACTTTTCCACAACTGCAAAAGGCTAAAGATAATGGAGATCTTCTTGGTTCAAGTGTACGATTACAAATAAATTTGCAAGTTAATAATGGTTCGCACGATTTAAAAGTAGACGATACAATTACAGGTCGAAGTGCTGATCCATATTCAAAAGAATATAGAATCGAGCTACCTGATAGTTATTCGCAAGCAAATATTGAAATTAAAAGACTTACAGATGATAGTGATTCTGATAACTTAAAAGATTCTTTTCGAGTAACAATTATTCAAGAGATAGTTGATGATAGCAATACCTATCCTGACTCTGCTTATACAGCTTTAAGATTAGACGCAGAAACTTTTAGTTCAATTCCCAGAAGAGCATTTCGTATTCGTGGAATAAAAGTAAGAATACCAGCAGCAAATGGAGGAGTAACTCCAACAGTTGTCAATACTCAAGCTCAAGCAACTGCACTAGGACTTGGGACTGTAAGTAGTTTTGGATTCATACATTATCCAAGCAACTACGTCTTTAATGGGCAATTCGGAGCAGCGCAATGGACTACCTGTCCTTCCTGTATCTTGCTCGACCTTTTAACAAACGAAAGGTACGGATTTGGCACATTTTTAGATCCTGATGGTACATTTACTTCATCAGGAACATCAACAATACTTGATTTATATAGCTTCGTAAAAGCAAGTAGATATGCTAATGCAGTTATAAATGATAATGTTGGCACAGGTAATGAACCTAGATTTAGCTGTAATGTTAATATTCAATCCTCAAAAGAAGCATATGATCTTATAAAAGACTTGGCAGCAGTAATGAGATGTATTCCTATATGGAGTGAAGGATCAATATCTTTAGTGCAAGATAGTCCGTCTGACCCTATTTACTTGTTTAGCTTATCAAACATTACTTCAGATGGTTTTAATTATACAGGATCTAGTTTAAAGCAAAGACATTCGGTTGTAAGTGTCAGTTATTTTAATATGGATTCAAGAGAGTTAGACTTTGAAGTTTATGGCGATGGAAATACAACGGCTGAAGTAACTAGAAGAAATAAAATTGGTGTTGTTTATAAACAAGTAAAAAGTTTCGGATGTACTTCTAGAGGTCAAGCTCAACGCATGGCTCGTGCAATAGTCTTTTCAGAGGAACAAGAATCTGAAGTTGTAAGTTTTACTACCTCTATTGATGCTGGTGCGATAGTAAGACCCGGATCTGTTATAAAAATAAATGACCCTGTTAGACATGGATATAGAAGATCAGGTCGTATAGTTGCTGCAACAGCAAGAATAATTACTATTGATAACAAAGAAGGTATATCAAATTTCACAGGAAGCGATCAGAAGATGTATGTAATACTTCCAGATGGTTC
>VTLG01010848.1_pt1 | contig 10451 bp, 9 predicted proteins | sample 4694571 | NCBI WGS metagenome assembly VTLG01 (sample SAMN12604809, study PRJNA352737) | marine metagenome | biome: ENVO:00000447; feature: ENVO:00000209|ENVO:00000569|ENVO:01000036; material: ENVO:00002151; isolation source: viral sequences binned using virsorter ... | reverse complement strand
TAAAATTCCCCAAGCTACTGAGAGTAAAAGAGTTAACCCCCGCAGCAATAGAGTCAGCCACAATCCAACGTTTTTCAGCTTCGTTAACATCAGTTTTATCCTGCTTAATGACTACGAATTGACTTGGATTAACAGTGTACATACCTGTAGGTAATGTTACTGTTGTGATGTTTGTGAGATTGTTATAAGCAAAAGTAGGTAGACCTACATCAGTTTCAACTGAATCAGAAAACTGTCTGTCTAATAAGAACAGATCACTACTTTCTTGAGGTGGTCTAGAAGCATTAATAGCTTCTAAATAATAACGAGTAACACTGTTCTCTACATACTTAACTAATTTAAACAGGGTTCCTTCAACAAAGTCGCACCAATAGACACTCTTGTTAGGGAACGTCCATTTAGACCAAGCGTTTTGTCTGTTAGTTAAAGAGCCTCCGGCTGCTTCCCAGAAGAATTGATAGATATAAAGAGCATTAGGATCGTCCTTACTAAGTGCTACCAGATATTGATCTGTCCTACTAACAGCTAAGGAGTCTATATTTTTAGGTATATATTTAGGTACTGTTTCTGTAATAACAGCAGTTTGTCCTAGGTTAATACCAACAGTACGATCAGTTGTTATAAAAGTGTGTAGTCCAGTGTAGTCACCCTCCTTAACAGGGAATATTACTTGAGGTCCAACCTGTTGAGGTTTAACCTGAGACTCCATACTTATAGAACTAATACGACCTACAGAAGCTGTCTCTGGAGAGAAAGTAACGTTATCACCTGAATACAGTCGGAACTGGTTTTCATTAGAGAAAAGTACAAGTTCATCCTGTTGCTGTAAGGCGTAGTTAAGAACAGCTACATCGTTACTAACAGCTGTTAGATCTATAGGATCATTATCTATAACTTGTAAGGCTGATTGTCTCCAGAAGTTAAAGTAAGCCCCTGCTTCACTAAGGATTATGTTTTCTCCGCTGATAAAACCCAATCGGTTTTTAAAGAAGACCAAATCTGAAATCTTCTTAGTAATAAATGAGGGTTGTTTTACTTCATCATTATCACCAGATAAACGTTTGGTCCAACCAGGAATATCGTGACTAAACCCACCATCTGTATAAGCAGTTCCACTAAAAGGTTGGAACGTAAATTTAACTACACCATCATCGTTCCTGTAATAGATGAAAGCGTGAGGCATAGTGTTGTCATCTATATGACCTTTAGTACCCCAACCTCCTACTTCTTCCCAAGAACCTCTTGCATAATCTCCATTAGTAGTCGTGTTCTCTGCGTTAAATTTTAAGTAGTAAGAACTCTTATCTGCAGCTCCATCGGGAGCAACAATAATCGTATAACCTTCCCAAGATGTAGAAGGTAGTTCTGTAATACTAGTAACTCGGTTAGAGAAGCCAGACATTAAAGCGTTACCTCTAGCGTCAGAAGCTACAAAACTCTTGAAGTATCTATTAGCTGCGTTACTACCATCTAAACCTATTAAAATTTGTGAGTCTTTTACTTCAAAAGTTAGTTTGTTACCTGTATCTAAATCATTCAAACCATGAGCAAGGGTTAAGGAAGTTCCTTGTATAGTTAAACTAACGGTAGTTCCTGTTGCTGTAGCTTTTTGACTAAGAGTAATAGTGTTACCAGATACAGCTGTAATCCAAGTATTAGCTGCTATTCCTGTACCTGTAACAGTAGCTCCTACAACTACACCCGTAAGGCTACTTAAATTCTTTACAGTAGATAAATCAATAGTGGTATCAGCTGTAGGTGTAACAGTACCTGATGTTGCTGTTGCGTTTACAGCGACTCCTGAAGCGTTTACAAGAGTAAAACTATCTGTACCAACAGTACCTACATAAGTACTACTAGGAATTCCTGTTCCTGATATAGCTTCTCCACCGTGTACTCTTTTAATTAAAGAAGAATAAACATTACTAATAGTTGAGTTACCGTTTGTAGTTTTTCCTATAACAGCATCTGAATAGTCAACAAGCCTAGTAGCAATTTGAGCAGAACTAACAATATTAGAGTTGCCATCGTCATCAGTTAAAGAAGGGGTCATATAATGACCACTTAATTTACTACCATCATCTAGCTCAATATCAATTGAATACAAAGTATCGTAGTCAACTAACTTAACCCATACTTGAGCTTTTGTTGGTTGATAAGCGTTACTTATTGCTGAGATGTTATATCTAGTTAAAGTTTCAGAACTGTCAAAAGCTGTATCTTTTTGAATATTCGTTATAAATACATAATCTTGGAACGAAGTAGATCTAAACCTATCTCTAGCTCTACCTGAACCTTTGAGATAAGCAAGATTTGTAGTAGTTACATTTTGAAAACCCTGTTCAATAGGTACAACACTAGGAAGTGTACCGCTAACAGGTTCAATATTAGATACACCAGTTACGAAAGTTTTACTAGACTCAACGGTTAAAGTAACTCCTGTACCAGAAGCTGTAGCTTTCTTATCTATAGTAATTTTGTCTGTACCTATATCTACAATCTTGGACCCACTAGGAATACCAGTACCTGTAACTCCAGCTCCTACAAATAGATCAGTCGTACTACTTATACTGCTTATCGTATAACTATTATTAGCAGGATTGCCTGTAGGTTGTACCACGCTAGAATCGTCAACCACAAAAAGAACGAAACGTTCATCAGTACTTCTGTTGTAGACATAAACCCAAGCCTCATCCCATTTAATTGGATTTGTTAAACTTTGACCTCCTGCATTTTGAGTTAAATTATCAACCCTTTTAACTGGAACAGATCCTAACCTTTTTTTAAGTCCTTCTACAAGATCACAGTTTCCGTTCTCAAGAGTTTTAGCAAACCCTGGAAGTATAAAACTATTTGCTTGTTGATTGACTCCTTTATTAAGAGGACCAATAATCTGACTAAAAAGTTCTTTTGACATTAGCGATCAAGAATATCAGGACCAAATGTTGTTAATACACGACCACCATACATATCATTAGGACCACTAATGAAGTTATGATTTTGTGCTAGATCTTCACTACGTTTCAATGTTTGGAGTGCTTGAACTTCATCTTCTTGTGTATATGCTTCTATCGTAGAAGCAGTTAGCACTCTATTAGCAAACATCCTTCCAGCTCGAATCATTATATATCTTCTACCTGTTTCAGGTACTTCATCCCAATCCAATTCTGCTACTACTTCAGCAACAATATCGCTTTGAGTTGTACCTGTTAAAGCTACCCCTAAACTTTTTCTTAAGTCGTAAGTATTTTCTATACGGTCATAAAGTCTAGAACCTCTTAGAACAAAACGTTGAGAAGGATATGAAATAGGATTAAATCTAACAGCTAAAGCATTTGCAGGTAGATTAGCTTGACCATTAGTGTCTAAAGGTATATTTGTGTAAACATAAGTATTCCAAGCCCAACCCATACTTTGAACTTCTGTAGATACCTCATCAATAGTTGCATCTGCCAGACTTACATCTCCTGTTAAAGGAGCAGTTAGAGAGTTTACTGGTGCTTCGCCAATAATGGCAAGAAGAGTATTAACTGCTTTTAATTTGGTAGTTGCCATTATCTAATAAAAAAGGGGAAACTTTCGCCTCCCCTTATTGTATTCGTAATTAAGGAATTAATTACCAGCGGTTTGTACCGTCGTGCTTGATGCTAACGCAGCAGTCGGGACGGAGGATACCGTGACCAACAGCATAGGAAGCAACCATCATGGTGCTCTGAGTCATTGCTTTGTACTCAGCGCCTGTCATCTGCATATTCAGATCCTTAAGAGCGACTGTACCGACTGCTTCTTTGGTGAAGCATAGAGCAAACAAGTTAGCAATACTTGAGGTGTTACCTTGCTCATCCTGCCAGTAGTCATTAGTACCTGCTGCAGTAGTTCCGTCAGAACCATCATTACCATTAATGTAGTTCGGACGCTCACCACGAGTTGTAGCGGCTTGGTTAGCTTGTCCAACGTAGCCCTGACGAGCTGAGTTGTAAGCGTTGTCACCAAGGTGATTAGATACCCTGATATCAAAACCAGCAACACTAAGAACCTTGTTGCCTTTAAAGGAGCCGTTCTCACCACCACCGGAGTTCCAGTCAGTGTTGATAGCCCTTGAAGAAGCAATCAAGTCGTAGTAACAGCCAGGTCCAACCACCGCGACACGACCCTCACGAGGAGCATCTTTCTCGTCAAGTGCTTGGCAAGCCTGGTAGAAGTACTCAACAATCTCATCACCTCTAGTTGCTCTAGTAGCGTTAAGAGTTGAAGTTGTGATTGCTGTTCCACCTGGAAGGCTGTTTAGAACGAATACACGCTCTCCAACCTTGAAGGCTGCATCAGTACCAGTACCGATAGAACCAATTGGGTTAATAACAAAGGTTGCAGCACCGTTAGAAGGAGCAGTAGTAATAACAGCGTAAGCACCTGAGTCTTCACCATATACCACTTCACCTACAGCCCAGTATGAAAGCTCAGCTGTTTGGAAGTTAGCAGACAGAGTAACTGTGTTTGTACTTACAGAAGCATATGTACCACCGTTCAACTGGAAGCGCTTGCTATCCCAGTCTTTAACACGGCCATCAGACTCAGAAGCTGTTTGTAGTGTACGAACTAGACGCTTATCATAAGATCTGGAAAGTGCCCTACCTAATTCTTTTGAGTAGATACTTCTAACGTCCCAATGAAGTTTGGCCTCATCAAGATCATAGATTGAAGCATCAGCAATTAGCAGGTCATCAATAGTGATGATCTTGCTTCCGGTCATTCCTTTGTTACCTTGACCCGTGATCCAATCACCTGGGCGATGATAACGACTTGAGAAGCGTCCCGTGATTGGGAACTCAGCAGATTTACCTGATGAGATTGTACGCTTTTGAGTTAAATCCTTGAAAATAGTTTCTCTATTGAAGACGGTTAGTACCTCTCCACTAAAGATTTTGAGAAAATTAGCATTCTCCTTTTCGTAGTTACCAGCGGCACTACCAGCGTTATATTGAACGCCATTAATACCACCTAACCTGGAGATGCTCGAAAAATCTGGCATCGAAATAAAAGATTAAATGTTAAAACGCTCAGTACACCACTGCTGTTATCTCCTCAGAGGCAACAATATTAATACTTAAGCTATTCTTATATTAACTTAACTTGGTGATAACACGTCACTGCGGTTTAGTTTTTCTTCCACATCCTTTGTATACGCAGGATCACTTAAATATCGAGGATCACTCATAGCTCTAACTACTTCGTCGTTACTTCTGTAGACATCTGTAGGTCTAGCTGAAAGTTTTCCGCTTACAAGCTCTGGTTCAGAGCCATTGTTTTCTTGGTAAGCAAACGAAAGAGACTGAAGTGCGTTACGAGCTCGATAATAATCTCCACTATTAACCTCTCTGTTAAAGGCTTCTAGTTCATCAGCATCAAGTTCATCTCTAGCCCACTCTTGAACACGGGCATAGTTCTCTTCACCACCAACACTTTCTAAGATTACACTCTCCTCTTCTGTAGAAAGGGTTGCTGTATCCTCCTCCGACGTTTCATCCGTCGTCTCCTGAGGTTCCTCATTATCAGTATCCGCTGCTCCAAGCTTCTTTTCAAGTTCTTGATAAGCCTGGAGAAGGTCATCGGCAGACCTAAATTTACCACCGATGAGTCCTTCTTCTTGAACCTCTTGGTTACCTTCAAGAATTTGCTGGTCCTGTTCATTGTAGGGACCAGTCTCCTGAGAGGATTCAACTGTATTTACTTCCATTGGTTACCCAACTCTAAGTGATAAGTCGTCACCAATCTTAGCTCTTTTACCAGATTTAGCAGCATTTAGATAAGTCTGATAAACATCAGGCTTCTCTTTCTTTAATCGCTCTACTAGTTCAGAGTACTCATCTAGTGGAGCAGGTTCTTCTTTCTTTAGCTCTTCAGTGATTACTACTTTAGGCTTCTGGACGGCCTTCTTGTTCTGTCCTAATTGAGTCATTTTCTGCTCGGATTAATTGGGCTTGCTTAGCAGGATCATTTTGAGGATCTTGCTGTGCAGCTTGCTGTTGCATCATCATAGCTCGTTGCTGCTCTTCAGCCATCAATTCTTCCTCAGATTTAATCAGCTTATAAGTCTCTAGTCCATCAGAAGCTGCAAGTCTTGTTATTAGTTCTCTACTATTCAAGAACTTAGCCATAGCCTCTGGACCTATTGTCTGGGCTAAGGTTTGAATAAATTGAATAAGTTTTGCTTTGTCGTTACCTCTTCCCAAAGCATCCAGACCTGTAGTAATACGAGGCTTCACTACATCTTTAGGTAGCTTCGGTAATCTACCCTGACGTTCCATTAAAGCCATCTTTCTATGAACTAGCGGTAACTGTAGTTCTACGCTGAGTACAGAATATACGCCACCCAAACCTGTCTCCAATTCCTGTGCAACCATTCTGATTTCTTCTGCAGTAACTCGATCTCTACCTGCAGCTCCAGCTTGAATAGCACTGTTCAGTAAGAAAGCAAAACTAAGTCTTTGTTCTATACGAGCAATAGTATTCAGGGCAACCGTTAGGTCAGCCTGCTTCTGCATTTGTAGCGGTGCTACATCATTAGGATTGCCAGCCACAATAGAACCATTAGCAGCTCTGGCAAGAGAATCGGGTCTAGTAGTTCCATTAGGATTGCAGAGGAAAATTATCTTGGCAGCTGCAGCCGATCCCTCGACAATAGCTTTAGATAAGTATTCCAGAGATTTTAGATCACCTAAGATCTCCTCGCAGTAAGAACGCCCATAAGCTTCGTGAGCTACCCGGAACATTCTGAGAGGAATCCAAGGACTTTTCTCTATAGGAGTAGAACCTGATTTACCTATTCGTTTTCCGTAAGCTTCTTGATACCAGTTACATTTATCTTTCTTATAATCCCAAGAAATATGAGTAAAGATGAAAACTGTTTGATCTGTAAATTTATTATCACTAGTTTTAGGGGCTATTCCTGGTGGAAGTACCTCAGGATTAACCTCTTCTCTAACAACTACTTCTAAAATATTTCCTTCTGGATCTCTTCTTAGACAGAAAGATTTAAGTGGATATACTCTTGTACCGTTTTCAGCTATGTATAACAGAGCGTTACCACTAACAATGAGATGTTTAAGAGCTTCAAACAGAGCAGTCCTATCTCCTGACTCCTCTATATCTCTCATTACTGCTCTCTCCATAAGAGAAAGCTGTTGATCAAACTGAGATTGTACGTCCTTATAGTTATCTAACTCCTGTTGGAGTTTCATATCGTCTACTGAAAGACGAAAGAAAGCCTGATTAGGTGGTAGAAGAGCTATTAAAAGCTTACTTGCTAAGTTATTAACACCTCTAGCTCCTAATCCCTGGTAAGTAGTATTAATTTTTGTATAGAGATTCTTACCACTACTTCTATCGTTATCAGTAATAAGAGTAGGCAAAGTGTATTTACTACACTCAATCCCTCGATCTAAGTAAGCAGTTTTCTCAGGCTCCAGGGCCTGATAAAGAGATTGAGCAGTGCTAGACATTTAATTTACTACTTCCTTTAGATGATTTAGTACCAGAACCGCCAAAAGCTAACGCAGAGTTCGCTTGTACTCCTGTTCTAAGTTTAAGAGGACTACCGACTCTTCGTCTTGTTCGTTTAGTAACGTTACCAGCTTGCTGTTGTTTAGCAATCCTAGCTTGAAGATTTGACTGTTGAATAGCTAAACGAGAAGAAGCTTGTTGCTGGTTAATCTGCCTAATAGCATTTTGTTGAGCAGCAGTAGCAGCAGCTGATTGTGCTCTTGTACGTTCTCTGGTTGCTGATATTTCTGTTTCGTGTTGAGCAGCTCTATCAGCTTGTTCAGCTTGTAACTGTTTAATTTTAGCTATAGACGAAGTTCGAGTTTCGTCAGCTTGCTTCTCTAAAGCTTTAGCTTGTTTTCTAGAAGCTTGAGCTCTTTTATAACCTGAATAGAGTTGACTACCACCTAGTAAGGTAGAGCCAATGATAATGGCGGTTGCTGGATCCATTTAATTACCTTTACTAGTTGTACTTAGTCTCCTCTTGAAGATTGTACTGGTCTTTTAAATGGCGTACAACTGATACTTGACCAGCTACAAACCATATAAGTTTCTCTTCCATACTAAGATCAGGAGCTCTATCTGGATAGAGGTCTTCTAAATATTCTATAAGTTGCTGATCAATAACAGGAATCATACGTTAAGAGCTGTTGGATCAATCTCAATTTCTTCCGTACCACTATAGCCACCAAAGCGTCCACGCTTAAGTTTAGTTCTTTGAACTCCAGGTCTTCTTATACCTTCTCCTTCTTCAGTTTCTTCAGCACCTTCTTCTTCTAATGCTTGTCCAGCTCGTGCTAATTCCATCTCCGCATTAATAGCTTGCTGTTTAGCATAAGCACTTTGAGCTGTAGTTCGTTTAGCTGTAGCTGCTGTAGCTTCCTTAGCTTCGTTTTCAATTTGTTGTGCTTTCTGTATTGCATCTTGTTGTGCATCATAAGCAGTTTGCATCTCTGCAGTTTGCTTATCTAAATCAGATTGAGCAGATGTTTGAGCATCTTGATATTTTTTAAACCAATCTGCCTCAACTCCAGCCCAATAATCAGCAGCTTTATTAGCAGCCTTTTCAGCTGTAATACCACTTACATCCTCATAAAGATTGACAATATTTTCAACAATGTTTCCTCCAACGTTCCAAATACTTTCACCAAGATCTCCAAGTTCGTGTAAAACCAACTCACCTATATCACCAGCTGTAGAAAGAATATCTTCTCCCACGTTCCAAGCTGTTGTAGTAACATCTTCAACTCCTTCCCAAATAGTTTCACCAACATCACTAACCACATCAAACACTTGACTACCTACGTCATAAGCTGTTTCTGCTATATCACCAACAAAATCTACAACATCTCCACCTATATCCCAAACTGTTTCACCAATATCTCCAAAACCTTCAACAATATCTTCTCCAATATCACCTACAGTATCAAAAATATCTTCCCCAATATCGACCAAATTTTCAGGGAGTTCCCAAACTTCTTCTACAACATCGCCAACAAAATCTACAACATCTTCAGCAACATCTCCAACAAAATCAACAGCGTCATCAACAGCGTCAGTAACAGTATCTACAGCATCAGTAACTACATCAACAACAGTGTTGACAATATCAGATACCCAGTTAACAGGGTTCCAACTGCCAAACCAGTTTTCTAAACTAAAATCAAATATATCATTAAGGGGATTCATTAAGCATAACTAGGTAGATCACTATTACTTGTCTCAAAGAAAGCTGGCATTCTAGCTCTTTGAGTATCTACTAAACCCTCCGTTTTTCCACTGTACATCAGATTATCACTCTGATCTAGCCAGAACTTCTTATTTAGATAGCGATCCTCAGAGTTTCCAAGAGGCTCCATAACCCAGTTAATGGTGGCCTTCCTAAGTTTATCCAAAGATTGACTATAAGATAAGCCCAACTCGTGACATATAAGGCTGTTAGTGGCCACGTGTATTTGTTCGTCTCTACTGATGTCGGCGCTGACAGTGCGAAGACCGCTATCGCCAGTAAAACGAAATAAGGGAAGAAGTACGAAGAATATGGCACGTTCAGCTACCAATGCTTTAAGGATAGTGTGATCGGGGTGATCCATCCACGCATCACGTAAGCGCTTTGCTTCGGCCTCAGCTTTTTCATCAGCACCATGAGCCTCAATGACATAATGAAGAGCAAGGTCATGTCTTTCTTCGTCTTTTATATTCGACTTTAATAGTTCTCTAGCGTTTTCGGGAACGTCTGTTTCAAGACAGTCCTGAGCGAAGGCACCGACTGGTAGCTCCATATGACGTATTGCGAGAGCACGCTTAATAACATCGATTGCTTCATCTTTTATAAACCCTCTAGTTGTTTTAACAGGAGTCCAAGTACGCTTCCGTTCTAGAAGCTTTTGATAAGGATGCTTTCTCATTCTGCACAATCGCAAGTGATTTTGTTATCTTCTGTCAGGATTTCACTCAGATAATCGTTAACCTCAGTCTCGCTAATCGCCGCGTAGACATTCGTTTTGTCTTGTGTATCTGGCATTACCTGTAATGAATAATATAGACTCTTTAGCGGAGAATTTAACCACCTTGACATAAATTTGCGGTCAAATTTCACCATATCTGACCACCAATTCATAGAGATAGCGTGCCCTAACCCAGTCCTATCCATCATTACTTGCCATTCACAATTCAGTTCAAAAAAAGTATCCCATCCAACTTCTTGAGCAGTTTCACACTTTGGATGGAACTGATAACTCTGTACTCCGAGGGTACTACTATCACGATCTAATTCAAGGCTGATTGGTGGCGCTATTTCAGGGGTTGTAGTATACCCATCCCTATCAACGTAGCGATACGCACAAGAAGCTGTAGGAGCTACAGTAAAAGCTCGTGACATATGATTCTGTTTAGCTATGTTTGCGGCTTGT
>VTLG01008603.1_pt1 | contig 10452 bp, 9 predicted proteins | sample 4694571 | NCBI WGS metagenome assembly VTLG01 (sample SAMN12604809, study PRJNA352737) | marine metagenome | biome: ENVO:00000447; feature: ENVO:00000209|ENVO:00000569|ENVO:01000036; material: ENVO:00002151; isolation source: viral sequences binned using virsorter ... | reverse complement strand
TGTGCATCTAAAGCTTCCATCTTTGCATTAGATATATTATATTCTTCTTCCGCTGATGATGCACGTTCTTTAAGTATTGCATCTTTTGATCGGAGCGCATCCATCTCCGCCTTTTTTTCTTTTGCCCGTGTTTCAGAAGCTTCTCTGGTCCAGTCTTGTACCATGTCCAACTTTCTCATCCAAGGTGGCAATAAACCCATAAGAAATTCCATACTTGTGAATTCATCTATGAATCTACCAATTGTATCAACCATTCCACCAAAGAAATTGGAAACTGCTACAGACATCTTAACTATCATCTTTCTAGGATCCATAATAAATTCTGCAATCGCTGTTCCTAAATCAAGAAAGAATCCTGCTATTTTACCGAACATGTCTCCTAACATGGTCGCCATTCCTTCTAATCCTTTATAAGTTTTTCCTCCTACTGTTAATTTTACTCCTTTTAATTTTTCAAGTACACCTGCCCAAGCTTCTTTAAACTTTCCAAATTTCGATACTAGACCCTCAATAGGATTACCTTCTTCATCGGTCATGTCGTCCATATTTTTCATGAACGCGGCACCAAATGCTTTACCTAAATTAGATAGAACTTCTCCTATTTTTTTGAAAAATGCTATAACAGACTCAATAGTTTCCTCTTGTTTTCCTGGCGACATAGAAAAGAACAATCCAGCAGCAAGTAAAGCTAATCCACCGGCAGTAAATTTTAAAACTTTGAAAAGAACTTTAAGTATTTTCCACATTGGCCCTATAACTTTCATAAAGGTGCCGCCTATCAATTTACCAATTGATTTTAACATTCCAAATAATCCACCTTTTTTATCTTTCTCTGCACCTACCAAGTAACGCATTGGATTTGCAAAACCCCGATCTTGTTTTCTAGCTGCTTCTCGGCGCGCTTCTCTTGCTTCCCTCTGTGCCTTAGTTTCCATGTGAAGCATCGCGGCTAGAAGGTCTACGGACTTCTTCGCATAGCCTCTATGAACCTTATCGCCTTGTTCTTCTTCTGCCATTTTTTTTAACCCTTCATCTTACGATTTTGCTCGTTTACTCTATTGTTTTCTTCTTCTATCCATTGTTGTAATAATAGTACATATATTGCTCGTTCAAATGGAATCATATTATCTAATTCCGTTAAGCTCCATTTATGATGCTGAATCAAAGCGAAATTTGTTTGATAATGATTCGCCAGGGAGTCATGACTCAGCCCTATTCGAAAAAAGAGTCAATCCCCTCAAGTACTATAGGTGCCGTCTTATCACATTTGGAACATTTCCATGTAACAGTATGTTTTAATGTTGGCATGCCTTCTATAAAGTCTTTAATTTTTGCAAATTGTCCCGAATTGAGAGATTCAACAAATTCAATTAACTCATCTTTAACATAATCTTTAGTTTTATGAATTTCATCACCCTCCCAAATATATTCAATACATTCTGTAATTACTTTAAATAAATCATCTGTTGTTGCATTATCTTCAGTAACACCTTGCATCTTTTGTATAGTTTCAAATTGGGGATAATGTAACTTTACTCCGATGTCATCTGTAAGTTGAACTTTACTATCCTTTACGTTTGAAGAATCTACTTTTACATCATCAGTATTTACTTTAACTAAACAAGTTTCTTTACAATTTTCATTTTTTTCACCACATATTAAACTAGCGGGTTTATTAAAACTTAAATCTATTGTATCGCCTACAGATTTACCTCTAAGTTGCAGGAAAAAATATTCCATATCAAAAGGGGCGAGACCCTTGAGTTTCAGTTCACCTTCCGTACACGCCGTAATAATGTCTTTCATGGCTTTTAACATGGCTTTTGTAGAGCCGTCTTCTAATGCCATTAATAATATTTTTTCTTCTCTTACGAGAAACGGTCTATATTTAACTTTTTGTCCCGTTGAAGGTATTTTCAATTCATAAGTAGGCGTTTTTACCTTTGGTAAAGCCATAACAATCTCCTATAATATTAATAATAAAGTTATCGTTCAAGGTCTGGGTTAAACCTAGCCCGAGTGTCTTGGTTTGTGGTTGTACTTCCTCTACCTCCGTATCCCTGTCCGTGTCTCTGTCCGCCTGGCTGGCCGGGGGCGTTATTAGTCCACCGACTGAACGCTATCTCAACTGTAAAATCACTAAATTCGCTATTTTCCCAACCAAGGTCTATTGCACCTAATGTTTTGGGCCATGCTTCATGTAATGTTACTCCATACATACTATTTCTACTATCAGCTTCATCATGATTATCATTAAAATGAGAAATCAATATTGTGCCTATAAATTTTTTATAATATTGCATATAATAATTTTTCTTTGGTGAAGTATCGTTATTTATACTTTGAATGTGATTAAACCAATCTTCCCAAAACCTTCTAGGAGCATGATTATTTGTATTCAACATAGTAAGTGTTACAGGTTCAAATGTTGTTTCATAAGGAACATCTAAACTAAACCTACCCCCACTTCTATAAGTTGTAGAACCAAAAGTTCTCGCAGGCATTCCGACACCCGAAGCAAGAAAATTTATTGTGGCCGCATTTACTCCTGTAGCTAAAGTTGAGGGGGGAGTAATTTCAACAGTAAATCTATTCTTTCTTGCTAAACCCCCTAAACTGTCTACTTTAGACATAAATTTTGTTATTGCAAAATCATCAGCCATAAAAATACTCCTTTATTTAAAACATTGCCGCGCTATTTGACCATACGGCCTTTTTACTTGCCTTTTTAAATCTCTCTACTGGTAGAAAGAGTGCTACTTCCCATTCATCCGCATTAATAAGTACAAATTTAGAATTAACCTTTGTATTTAAATATCGATGTACTGTCGGCCTTGCTCTTTTAATCTTAGAGAAACCTTTTAACATATTATATGTTAATTGTAATCTGGTAGTTTCATCATATTTCTTATTATTAGCAAATGCTTTAAGTTGATCCATTAATATTGCCCGATGTTTCGGAGCAAGATAATGAAAGTTCAATCCTAAAAATCCATCACTATACTTCTCAATAGGAAAAACTAAAGGGAATGTATCATAGTATGGTAGTTTATCTTTCCATTTAGGATTGTATGAATAGAAATACATTTTTCCTAACAGAGCATTCGCAACAGTACTTTCTTGTCGAGAAAGTATTTTCTGTGGTGTCTCACCAGAAAACGCACCTTTTGTTCTATTAACAACAGAACGAAACCAATTACCCGCCGCTCTCGCTTTAGCAGTTACTGAATTGGTTTTTATCGCGTCTTTTAATTTATCTAAATATGATTCTTCTACTGTAGCCATAACATAACTATTTAGTATTGTTAAGAGTATCTTCTGTTAGTATCTGCCATTTCCATCCCTTGATTTCACAGAATTCGGCGGCCGCCTTCCATTTGGCTTCATTTACACCCCATTTTTTCACTTCATTAAAGTATCTTCTTTTGTGTTTAGGATTTAATGTGGGAGGTTTTGTTTGTTTCTTAGGTTTGATCTCTATTAGTGTCTCTCCTTTAGAAGTTTTAACCCAAAAATCAGGAAAATATCTATGTAATCTGTTATCTATAGGGGAGCGATAGGGTATAATGATCTCTTCACTAGACCACCGCAAGACTTCAGGTTGTCGATCTAAATATTTCATGAACTTTAGTTCCCAACCAGATCGATAGACTATATTTGTATGGTCGCCCTTGTATTTTCTGTAATTTTGTGGGCGGAATTTCCCTTTGTATGCCATATAAATATATAGATAGTCCAATAATACCAAACCATAAGGGTGTCCGCAATGAAAATTTATACAGAAGTTATATATTCTTGGGATGATAAAAAAGGTGAGTTAGTACAAGAATCTTCAAAATCTTATGATTATGAAGGACCATTAACCTTAGCCAATGGATCTGAACAGGGAGTTGAATATCTTCAATATCCTGAAAATTTAGGGAATGAGGTTAATAATTGGGTAAGCTTTTCGGCTTATGAGTTTAAAACCGGAGGACTTCCAACCTTAGATATTGCATTATATATTCCTGGTGACGGTTTACAAACATCATATAAATCAGACTATGAATCAGTTGGTACAGGCATGTTGGGTAATGAGTTAGCAAGGGCCGTCAAGGGCCAAACAGCAGGATTTAGTGCTACAGCATTTACAGACCAAATCAAATCTATAATAGGTGGTGTTAAAAGTGAAGGGGGTAAAGTCGGCATGATTGAGGCTGGTAAATTAGCCGAGAAGTCGATTACGGGCGCAAGGGCCATAATGGAACAAGAATCTGGCGCCGTACTTAATCCTTATATTATTGCTGCATATAAAGGTCCTACTGATATGAGAACACACGATTTTACTTTTCAAATGTTACCACAAAGTGAAAATGAATCTAAAAATTGTTTAAGAATTGCACAAGCATTTAAAACGGCTATGTTACCTTCACATTCCGGCGGCCAAAGTTCGGAGGCCCCGTCAATGTTATTTGGATATCCCGATGAATTTGAAATTTCATATACAATTAATGGTGACAAATTACCCAAATCAGAAAAAAATCCAATGTTTAATATAGGAAGATCAGTATTAACTCAATGTGATTTAGATTTTGCTACAGAAAGTGTTCCCTTGTTTTTTACTGATACTCAATATCCAGTATCCATAGCGATGAAACTCACGTTTATGGAAATAGAAGTAATGTATAGAGATAAAATATACGATAAAGGATTATAATAGGAAAGATTAAATATGTCTGAATTTTTTACACATTATCCACAGATTAATTATGATATTAGTGGTGTGAAGCCTGTAAAAACAAAAAAGGCCATTAATATCATGCTTAGATCGAAAATCAAAAGCTCAGTTTTAGATGATATTGTTGCATATTTTCCTTATACTATACCCGAGGCGGAACGTCCTGATGTAACAGCATATAAAGTATATGGCAATGTAAAATTTACGTGGTTGATTTTTTTAATTAATGATATACAAGATCCAATTTATGACTGGCCATTGAATACTCGGGAATTGGGAAATTATGTTAAAAATAAATATGGCACACTCGCCGAGGCAAAGAATACAATACACCACTATGAACAAACAGTCAGAGAAAGAGTAGAAGCAACTAATACAACAGAGCCTATTCTTAAATCTACAATTGTAGTTGATAAAACAACGTATGATAGTCTTGCAGAAGGATCAAGAAAGGTTGTATATTATTATGACTGGGAAGTAGAAAGAAATGAAGATAAACGAAATATTAAATTAATTGATCCAATGTATGCTTCTAGTGTGTTTTCTGAACAAGCGGAGAAATTTAAATAATGGCAGATGTAGGAATAGAACAATCTGGAGCAATATTTGTAAAAAAGAGGCCAAATGCCGTGGGCGTTTCTCCTAAAACTGTTTCTAAAGGAGCAAAAAGTTCATTTTTGAAAAAACCTGCAGAGGGAGTTCTACCAACTTGGGCGGGTGATTATGAACTTAAATTACTTACTATTACATCACCTAATAAAAAAAACAAAGGATATATTAATTTAAAGGCGGCCTGGTCAGATTTTAATATCTATGAAGATATGTTTGCAAATTGTCTTACTGCAAATATACAAATAACTGATAGTATAGGATTAATGGAGAGCCTTCCTATTATTGGCGAAGAAACAATTAGGATAAAAGTTCAAACTGCAGGTATTAAAAAACAAAGAAAAGTAGATGCAACAGGACCATTTGCGGGAAGTGAAAATGAGGGATTAATAGACCTTAAATTTCGAGTAATTAAAATTTCTAATATTGTTAAACTTAATGAAGGTACTTATACTTATAAACTATCCATGGTTTCAGAAGAATATATTCTAAATCAAAAAAAGAAAGTTAAAAAATCATCTTTAGATCCTGTTACCTTAGAACCACGAAAAATATCTGATGTAGTACAATCACTCTATAGACAATTTTTTGAAAAGGGACGGCCAACCAAAAAAAGAAAGAAGATTTTTATTGAACCTACTAAAAACCCTACAAATTTAATTATTCCAAATTACACACCATTTAGAGCTTTTAATTTCTTAGCATCTAGAGCTGTATCAGCAGGTAAACATGCGGTTGGTTCTAGTTTTGTTTTCTATGAAACTATAAGAGGATTTTTCTTTATATCTATTGAAACTCTCATGGCAGGAGGGGGATTAGGATATACTGCAGAACTATCAGAAGATCAAAAGATGGCCGCTCCTGGTGCGCCGATGACTACGGAACTGGTATATACTCAACCAGAAGAACCAGTTAAAGAAGTATATGTAGTTCAACCAAAAAGATTGAATAAAAATACAGATCAACCTAGTAATGTTGGTATAGAACTAGTTGCTGTTGATACATATCAATTTTCTTCCAATTTTGATGTCTTAGAAAACTTAGAAAAAGGAATGTATACTAATACATTGCTTACACATGATTTAGTTAGAATGAAATATGAAAAATTAGAATTCGACATGTATGATGAACAAGGTGCAGAAGCTATACTTGATGAGGAGACCGGTGCAACTGAAATAAAAGATTGGGGTAAAGTTGCCAGAGATGCAAATAGATTTACTGATACATTTACTCATTTACAAGCACAAAAATTATGTACTCCAAATCAAGATGCATTAAGGAACAAACCAAAAGAAGAAGAAGCTCTTTTATGTTTTTATCCTTCAAATTTTGGCCATGATGTTGTTTTTAGTGAAGACCTTGGATCGCAAGGTGTAACGGGAAGAGGAAAGTCATCTTTGAATATTATTCCAAATAGAGTAGAACAATGGTTACAATCCCGATTAGTACAAAATCAACAGATGAATAATATTAAATTAAATATCAGAGCTCCGGGTTTATCTACTAGAACAGTAGGAGATTTAATTGAATTTAGATTACCCACTCAATATGTAGAAGAACAACAAAAAATTGCGCCTGATGAAAAGCATTCATATTTAAGTGGTTTTTATTTAATTACTAAATTGAGACATCATTTAACTAGAGAAAAATACGAAATAGAATTTGAGGCAATAAAAGATTCTTTAGTTAAAACATTACCCGAAAAATTAGAAGATGATCCATCAGCCATAGCTCAAGAATATACTGAAAGCAGAATCGCGGATTTTCAAGCAACAGGCGACACAAGTAGAGGATTTTGATATATGTCACATTTTATGGGAAAAGATGGCTTTGTCTGGTGGCAAGGTGTTGTTGAAGACCGCCATGATCCTCTTTATCTAGGAAGATGTAAAGTTAGAATATTAGGTTGGCATTCAGAAAATAAGAATGATCAACCTACTGTTGGATTGCCGTGGGCATATCCCGTTGCACCAATTACTTCTGCGAGTCAAACAGGTGTTGGTTCTACTCCATTAGGTCCAGTAGAAGGAACATGGGTTCTCGGATTTTATCGTGACGGAGAAGCGGGCCAAGAGCCAATGTTTTTTGGTACACTTGGTGGTATTCCAGAGTTAGATGCTAAAGGTGTCAATAATGATGGAACATCAGTAGGAGGACAGGGATTTCTCGATCCTAGAATAGAAGGTGGTGATAAGGGCCATAAATTATTTCCAGATGAAAAAGGCTCAAGAGATTTATACTATGATCCTACTGTTGATATGGTGCCTAGAGAGCCGGCAACTATTATTCATAATGCCAGACCAAATCCCTCCGAGAAGCCGACATACACATTATTAGGAAATGGTTGGGCTGCTAAAGGGACCGGAGTAAGGTCTATAATTAGTAATACCGGCCCTAATGCTGCTAGTGCTCCATTTACTGTTAAAGTTGTAGAACAACAATTTAGATCAACATTTCCTGATACGGGTTTACCAGACAAACGTTTATCGGCCACTAGAAATTTAGATTATTTAAAAGAGCCCACCACAAATAGACTGGCTAGAGGTGTCCGTGGAAATTCAGATACAAGTGATCCAAGACAATCTGGAATTGTGTTTGAGAAAATGGAGAACCGAAAAGCAGGACAAATGGATATCCCAACTGCTGATGGTAAGAGTTGGTCTGAACCTAAAGTTCCTTGGCAAGCAATCTATCCATACAATCATGTACATCAAACAGAGAGTGGACATATTGTTGAAATGGATGATACACCCAACTGGGAAAGAATGCATTGGTATCATCGAACAGGAACCTTTACAGAAATTCATCCTATTGGAATTAAAGTTGATAAAATAGTAAACAATTATTATGATATAATTTTAGGATCAAAGTATGAACATATAGAAGCGAATGAGTATACAACAATTGATGGTTCACAAGAAAATTATGTTATTGGTAGTAGAGTAGATCGAGTTGATGGTGATTATTCTGTTGCAGTAAAAAAAGGACGATTCAATGTTAATAATCCAACAGGATCAATTAATCTTGAGGGTAGTAATATGGTTCTCCGAGCGACAGAATCTTTTTCGTTTACTGCCAATAATGTAGTCATTGAAAAGAAATCAGGCATAGAAAAAACAACGGGAGATGAAGAAAAGAGAGTAGGTGGAAAATTAAAGATTAAGTCAGGTGCAACCAGTTTAAATGCTCAAGGCTCTTTAGGATTTCAAGCCGGTGGTGGACTATCTATTAATGTTACAGATTCAATGAATGAAACCATATTTGGAGTATTACCTGGAGTCACTTTAGGTTATGCTAAAAATACTACATCTATGTTAGGTAAAATTAAGTTGGAATCTGGCGCTGCAGATATGGGGCTTACTGGAGGAATTGAACTAAATTTAGGTCTTGCTGGTATATCATCATCGATAACTCAAACATTTCCTGGAGATATAGATTTAACTTCTACTTTAGGGCTTAAGGGTATTACAGCCACTGCGTGGTTGGGAGATATAAAAATGGATACTTTATTGTCTACACTTACCTTGGGTGGAATGACAGGTTCGGCAGAAATGAAGGGATTATTAGGTGAAGTATCTGTAAGTGCAATGGGTAAAGTAAAAGTTAAGGGGTTGATTGCATCGTTAAAAGAGATACTGGATGAGATGATAGATATTATAACAGAACATACTCATCCAACTGGAACAGGACCGTCAGGACCGCCGATGCCTCCGGCCTCTGTTAAGTTACCATTACTTAAATCGCTAAAAATTGGAACGAGTTTTGAATAATGGCACTAGTTAAAGCAACAATGATGATGGAATTGGCCGGAGTTTTTGCGGGTCCTGCACCAACACCTATAAAGCCTGGACAAGATATTGCAAAAGCATTTAAAAATTATCTGATGATGGGAATGAACGCGGGTGGATTTCCTGCATCGAATGTGGTTGATGCGCCGGCGGGCGCAGGTATAGGGAGTGTTTTTGCATCTCAATTTTTGGTGGGTGCTGCAATTGGTTCACAGATAGCAACACAATTAACTACTATGGCTTTAACATTTCTATCTGGTCAACAAATAGGACCACCTGTTGTGGCACCATCTCATACGCCACAGTTAATACAATTATTTTCTGGGCCTCAACCATCGGGTTTGAGTTTTGCAAAAGAGTTATCAGGCATATTAGATACATGGACAAAAACATGGGTAGTGACCGGTTTAATTCCTGGTGCCCCACCAGTACCATTTTCAGGACCTTTATCATAGAGAAAAATTATGGCGGGAGCAGTAGACAAGAAAAAGAATGATATTAAAGAACAGTTAGAAGCCGCACCGAAAACTTTTGTTGATGCACGTTCTAGTATTCTTGCTGACATTACTTTATCTAGAGAATTTGCTGCAAATTTTCTTGATGCTTTGTGTGCGCCGCTTGCAGGAAAAAATGAGTCTGGTGTTGCTGCCAATATGTCTCTTAATACAGTATGTAGAACTTTAGAAAAACAAAGAAGATTGTGTTATGGAGCGAAAGCTATTTCAACAGATTTTACCCGTGCTTTTGATTTGCCAGATCATTCAGTTATAAATGGATCTCTTGGACTTACAGAGCCTTCCACTTCTACATTTGGAATTAAGGCTACTGATATTGGTGAAACATATCCCATTACTTTAAGTAATGTTAATGGTACAACTCAAACTCAAGACAGTAATACATTTAGTGTATATGTTGGAGATTATTATTTGGTTAGATCAAGAGTATCTGGAGAATTAATAGACATAGCAGATGATGTTGATCCATATAGTAAACCGGATGGTGAAACAGTTTTTGGAAATGCGGTTGTGTGGGTATCTGGTACAGGTGGTGATGTTGCTACTGAACTAGAAGCTAATACATGGAATTATAATTGGGCAACTGCAAACATTGCTAGTGTGGCAACAACGGGCTCGGGCGCAACTGAACTTAATACTTTAACATTATCATCAGCTTTAACACCAGGAAGTAATAGTGCTAATTATACTCCTCTAGGACCAGCCTTCGCTCAGAAATTTTATTTGAAAAGAAAGGTTGATTTTGTAGAAACATTCACTATCACAGGAACAACTTCAATTAATAGTGTATCTATTACAGGAGTATCAGAAGCCGATTTGGCAA
>VTLG01005599.1_pt1 | contig 10452 bp, 25 predicted proteins | sample 4694571 | NCBI WGS metagenome assembly VTLG01 (sample SAMN12604809, study PRJNA352737) | marine metagenome | biome: ENVO:00000447; feature: ENVO:00000209|ENVO:00000569|ENVO:01000036; material: ENVO:00002151; isolation source: viral sequences binned using virsorter ... | reverse complement strand
CGCCTTTTCATAAACTCCATATGCTTATCGCTATGATGTTCAGAATGTTTTTCTAATAGATTTTTTTGGCGAGTGGTAAGTTTCACTTCTTTTTCTTTTTTTTCTTAGAACGTAGTTTTTTAAGATCAGCAGCCGTAATCTTATCCCGTGGTGGAGCAACAGCAGCTAATTTACGTTGTTTGCTCGAATAAGATGATTTAGGCATTAGATAGCAGAAGTGATAGCACCATTAGTAATAAAACTAACTGATACTGTAGAAATATCACCAACAGTAGAACTAAATGAAGTTCCTGTAATAATTCCGTTAAAACTAAGTTTTTTAGTACCTGATGTATCTAAGAAGAGGTTAAATGCAGCAGTACCATCATCTTCAGTAGTTAAAACATCTGAAATGATTTCAGCAGTATTATCACCAGATGTTGCTGTGTAAAGAAGATCAACAGTACCAGAACCAGAAATCAAAGATCCTACATACTTTCTAGAAGTATCTCCATGAGCAGTACACTCTAATGTGTCTTTTGTTGTATCTAAAGTCCAAGCTGTTGTAGAAGCTATAGCTCCAACTGTTCCAGATCCGTTATCAAATGCAACAGAGCCTTCTTCACCACGAAAAAATGCCATGATTCTAAGAAAAATTTACTTATAACAATATATTACCTTGAAACTGCAACTTTCACAGTTATTTTTTCTTCTTTTTTCGTCTATGTTGATAACTTATCTTCTTACTACCTGTTTTTTCACGTTTAAATCGTGCTTTTTCGGCTGATGACATCTCTCCAGCAGTCTTAGGTGTCTTACTTGAGATTCTCTTACTTGGTCTGCAAGCTGGATATCCTCGTTTTTCGCCTTTTGAACGACCACAAGGTTTACCTGTCTTCACATCTACCCATTTTTCTTTAAACCAACGGGTTAATCCACCACTACTTCTTGCCACGTTTCTTTGCCTCGGTGCGATAAGTTCCACCACGCTTTTTGTACTCTCGTACAAGCCATGCGTTAGCGTAAGCAGATGGGTAAACCTTAAATTTACGTTTAGCCTCTGCTTTTACCCTAGAGTATAACGCTTTATTTACAGGAACATTCGCCACGTTTCTTGCCTCCCTTCTTTTTCTTCTTCTTTTTCTTGGTAGTAGAATGGTACATAGTAAGAATTAGGTAGTTCTTAATATATTCTAAACGAAGTTTGGCCTAATGTCTCTGGTTTGGCAAGGTTAAATTGTTGTAAACATAAATAACCAAAAGCATCAAAAGCATGGTCAACCCCCAGGTTCTTGTTTGGCATACCTGTATTTGGAGCGTAAGTAAGAGTTCTGAGCGATTTTATTAACTCTTTACATCTTGGGTGAATAAAAGTTCTTCGATCTCCATTTGCATCAAGCAAGGCAGTATTAACAGAAGTTATCTTATCTCGTATTTTCCAGGGAGATTTAGGACTCATAACAGTAAAACCAGACCTTCTTAAAATCGTATGGTCTGTAACACCAACCCCACTTGTTTTTCTCGCACTACCAGTAGGGTCAGGACACGCAATAATTCTTCTATCTACCCCATATCGCCTTGTAACTTCTTCAGCAAAATCCCAAGTGGTAGCACCACCTGTCAACATAATTTCATCAAACACATAAAGACAATCATTATGCTTTACTGCACAAATTCCTGCCATCGGATCTACGTTAAAGTCTAACCCAATCAATAAAGGCATCATGTGTAAATCCTGTACTTCCTTAGAAATATTTTCATCATCAAAACTAATCGCTACTAAACCAGTAAGATTTTCAAAACTAGCTTCAAATTCTTGCCTAAATGTTCTGGAATCTAATTGACCTCTAGCTGCTTCAACCTCTTCTGGAGCGACATTACCCCCTTCAATCGTAGTAAAACTCCATCTTTGCCAATCATCTCGATCAGTTTCACCACAAAAACACCACATATCATAAAACCAACTGGCAGTTCCATCAGGAGTACTAATAAACAAAGCCCACCCCTGTTTGTCGGCTAATGCTGGTCTTATAACTTCTGCCCATACATCTTGGTCCATAAACGCTGCTTCATCTAAAACAACACCTGAAAGACTTCTTCCTCTCAATGCCATCGCATTTTCTGTTCCCTTTAACTCAATAGTTGACCCATTTATCAATTCAATCCGCAAATCTGTCTCATTTTTGCTCTTTATCCAGATTTTTGGCACTAATCTCTTTAATTCTTTCCATGCAATGTCTTTTGCCATGCGATATGTCGGTGCACAGTAAAAATATGTCTCCCCTGGTCGATTTATCGCTCCACGAATCAATTCAATACAGGAAAGATATGATTTTCCGAATCTTCTGCCAGCTACAAGGACACGAAATCGTTTTTCCGAATTAAAAACTTGACCCTGGGCATATCTTAGACTAATTTCTGGTGCGGTTTTTACAGGCATACACTAAAAAATAACAAATTTTTCAATTATTACCCCCTTTTTATAGCCTAAATTCATATTTCTAGGTTATCATTCAATTAATACCTTATCTGATTGAGTCCGTGGCTGAATCGTTTATGTCTGGTTTTATCCCAGAAGAACAAAAACAACAACAAGAAAAAAGAAAAAGACGTTCTAAGTTTGCTTGCAATACAAAAGAGCATATCCAGGCTAGAAGTCAAAGATTATATTCCCGTCAGCTAGAAGGGAAAACTACAAGACAGCTAGTTCTCGAACACGCAAAGATTGAAGGCATTGCAGAAACTTCAGCCTGGAGCGATTGGAGTAGAGTAAAACAATGGAATAATGAAGATTGGGAGAAAGATAGAGAAAATATGCTTCCAAGACTTCAAGCAATGAGAGTAAGGTTATTCAACAAGGCAGTATCAAAAGGTCAATTACAGACAGCAGCACAAATATTAGATTCACTAGGCAAAGTTATTGGAGAGTCAGTAGAGACAGTTAATATTCAAGCACCTGAACTATCTATTAAAGTAGAAACAAAGTAGTACATACTTATTAGTAACGAAGATATCGGATATATATTTAAGTTCCTCGGCATGGTATAAATAAAAAATTTTTTGCAACACACCCCCCAGAATACGCTCTAAGGTATCCAGAAGCCGCTCTGATGCCGTTATAATATCACTTAGGTATATTAGTACCTTCAAAAATTTGGCTTGTCTGAAGCGATCCTGAAGGGAGTGTGCCAATTCATTTAGTTGCACATATGATGTCATCTAGGCTTGACGATTCCGTAAATATGATGTTAATATTTAATTAAATAGTTGGTCAGGAGTTCCGAGATACTGGAACCACCTCACGACTTCAGGACTAGCCAGTATCCTAGAAAACTAGATCACCTGAAGAACGCTAGAAAGATATAGATTCTAGCTTGCCTGTATCAACACAATTTCCTTTTACTTCTAGGCTGTAGCACTCACGAAAATAACGGGAACAACAGGAGCTTAGATCTTCGGACTAGCTTTCCTTTTCCCTCCACAGATTACTTCACGAACTAGCACAGCCTACAAGTAAAAGGTATATCCTTTTACTTCTTATCCAATTCATTCAATTTATTCAAAATGAACAACTATTCGATCACTCGATTTACTGGCATTGATTACAGTAATAAATCTGCCAAGTGGGATTTAATTGACGAACGACATACTCAAGAGTCTGCTCTTGCTGTGTGTAAGTTTTACAACTTAAACAAACCTTTTTATCATCGAGTCGAAGTAAATTCCAAAAGAGTAGAACTTCCACGCTTTACAGTTCTTAAACCGAACATGAAAAGCAATTACGAACCAATCGTAATCCCTGCAAGTTTTACAGTCAGAAAGAAATACAACTTCTTTCAAAGATTACTCAGGAGGTTTTTCTAATGTCCGAATATGAGTACTTCTTTTTTCAGGATCAGGCGGAATTTAACCGCTTGTATTCTTCTTCTTTGATTTACGACTTCGATTCTATGGAGGTAACAGAAAATGAAAATTACTAAGTTCTTAGTTGTTTTCTTTTCTTTGGGTTATTCCATTTACTTTGGGAGCATCTTATTTGATGCTCTTTACACGATTCAAGAAAACCACTTGCAAACTTTACAATCGATCCAAAATGAAAATTAAAAGACTGGGAGCTAATAAAACTTTATTGGCTCTTCCTTCTGGCTCTGAAGCATTTTACAGTTATGACACCCCTGTAGCATTTCATATGCACTCAGGAGAACTTTTCAAAACTGAAGAATATTACTCCAGAACTACTTCAAAGCATATCACCCAATACTTAAACGGGCGAAAAGCGGAAGCCGTTCCACAATCAATGATTAACCAACTTGTAGGAGTTTGAAATGTTTTTTAAAAAAATTGATTTTTCAAAATACGAGCTCACAGATCAAGACACGCTCCGAGCGTGTTTTGATGAGTTGGAATTATCAGGCTATGACATTTTAGAAAAAGATGAACTTAGAGTTTTAGCAGAATACAAAGCCGAAAAGTTCAAAAACTTTATGAGGCCATTATTCGGAGAAACTCCATCAACTAAAATTTCTATAAATATGGGGAATTAATTTCCCCCTTTTTTTTCCTGTAAAAATTTTTCATTTATCCTAAAAAATTATGACTGTTATGAATGGCCGAATGAATGGCAAAAAAGATTATGTTAAACCTGAAGAGCTAATTGTGAATGAATTAATTCAGGCACTTGAATCAGGGAATACAAAATTATGGCGAAAAGAGTGGAGCATTAAGGGCGGCTTCAGAAATGTCTTATCAGGGCATCAATATAAAGGCTCTAACCCTGCTCTTTTATGTTTACAGAGTTCTATTAGGAATTGGCACTTACCTCTATTCATAGGTGGAGGACAGGCACGTTCCATAAATTGCACTATCAAAAAGGGTTCAAAATCTGCTCGGATTTTACAACCACTTTTGAGAGAATATGAAACGAAAGAACTTGACATAAATGGGGAAGCAAAGAAAGCTCAATATATGAGCTATAAATGCGTTCCAGTATTTAATGTCGCTGATGTTCGAGGATTAGATGATGAAGCTAGTCTTAAGCTAGAAAAATTGATTGATGATGCAGTTCTAACTGCAAAGCCTAGAGAATTAGATGTCAGGGTAAAAGAAGCTCATGACAGATTATTCCAATGGGAAAAAGAAGTCAAAGCAGTCATCAAAGGTGGAGATAGAGCCTACTACAGGCCATCAACTGATGAAATTGTAATTCCCAAAAGATACAATTTTAAAAATGATGAATCCTATCTAGCTACTTTCGCTCATGAGTGTATCCACTCAACAATGAAACGACTTGATCGTAAGGATTTAACTTATGCACAAGAAGAATTAGTTGCCGAATTAGGAGCTTATCTAATTTGTAATAGATTACAGATTTCTAATTTAGACACAATGAACCACGCTGCATATTTGGAAGCGTGGTGTCCAATGCTGAAGAGCGACCCAAAAATCCTTTTCAAATCACTAGCCAATGCTAGTAAAGCGGCTGACTTAGTAATTGGTGAGCAATAGCTCACCTTTTACTTTTTATTCTTTATTTTTTAAAAAATATGTACGGACAATTCAACACTTACATTGACGATCCAAAGATGATAAACAAGTTACTTTGTTTTGATTGGATTATTCTTAAGGACAAGTGGACTAACTGTCCACAAAAACTTTATGACAGAATCAAAAAAGGAGAATTCGATGAAGAACTATAAACCGACTGATCCTGAAATGGTTCAAGCTCAAAAAGACTTAGCTAAAATGTCAAATTTATCTGATCGTATAATTACTAACGATAAGGATTTATTTGATGAGTTAGCTACGATCCAAAGGAAACTATGCGAAATCTCTGAACTGAAATCTCATTTTCTTCAGAGATATGAAGATATATTGGACGAACAACATAGACTAGAAACTCAGCTATGCGTTTTTCAACATGAGATGCTTCATAGCTTCGAGCTAGTCTTCAGGTATTACAAAACAAAAAAGAAGGGCTTTAAATAGCCCTATCTTTTTCTAATTTTAATTTACATCTAGTCAGAATTAATGTTTCATATAGCTTTCTATCTGACTTTAAGGCTTTAGTTAGTAGGTTATCCCACTCTTCAGAGGATAATCTATTGAGGTTAAATGGGTCAAAGCCCATTTCTTCGATTGAAAGTATGTAAGACTTAATGAGACTCATAATTATTTATGTGTTGACATATTAATAATACCATACAGGCTTGCTAATGGCCTTATTTATGTGTTAATATTTAAAAGAGTTCACTTATCCTAAATTTATGACTCAAAACGATAGAGACTTTCAAAAAGTCTTGCAAGCTTTAACTGCATTTGATAAGAAAATATCAACTTTAGAAGATGTAGTTAAAAATATGGCTGAAGCTACTGCTAACTATGCAAGCTCACAACAGAACTTAAACAAAGAGCAATCTGAACTTAATAGAGAGTTAGGAGAAGCTCTTAAATTCTTAGGAGAAAACCTAAGTCAACTTGTTAAATACATCAGAATAAAGGAGGGCAACTAATGGGTTTAGATATGTACTTCGAGGGAACTTTTTCAACAAAAGCTTTTACTGAAAGAGATCCTAAAAATTATGCGATTGATCCTGACTTTGAATCTGCTCTTGAATCAATAGGCTTTGAAAACGCTCCAGTAGAATTTTCTAATTGGAATTATTATTCAATTAATATTCCTATCGCTTATTGGAGGAAAGTTAATTGTATCCACAACTGGTTTGTTGAAAACGTTCAAGATGGTAACGATAACTGCGAGCGTAGTTACGTTAGTGACGAACAGATAAAAGAGTTAGTTGAGGAAATTGACAACATTTTATCTGAACCCGATCCAAAAATAAAATTAGCAAAGGCAGAAGCTAATCTACCTAATACAACAGGTTGTTTCTTCGGTTCTCAAGAATACGATAAGTATTACTTTCAAGATCTTGAATACACAAAGGAACGTATGCAAGCCTGTTTGAATTGGCAAAACAAAATGGCAGGAACAGGGAAATGTTTCGATAGCTTCTATTATCAATCATCTTGGTAAAAATTATGAATTTAACTAAAGATCAAATAGAGCTATTGTGTGCTTTGATAGATGGATATGTTTATCCACGATTTTTATGCCAAGTCGATCCAACAGTAGATACTGAGGGTGTATGGGATAGATCAAAAGAATTTTTAGAAATTCGTCAAGTTTTAGAACCCGATCCAGACTTTGATATTGAAGATGAGGACACTTATCCACCCTTCTTTCAACATAGTTATTGGGAACACGATTATTTTTATCAATTAGATACAAATAAAAAAAGGGTATTTAAAAAAGATTTAAAACAATCTGATAACATGACAGTCCATGAATTTGGTTATCAAATTTTTAATATGTTTCAGCATAACTGGCCTGATGAAGATGACTTCAGTAATGATTACTATAAATGTAATTTTAAACTGTTACTTTCCAAAATTAGAGAAATCCAAAAACGTGCTGACACACTTAAAGAACTCGTATGGATATTACGAGGAACTAACGTGCTAAACATTATAAAGGAGGTTAAATAATGAGCCACCCAGTAAATGATGAAATTCTTGAAAATCTTTACGAACAAGAATTGGATAGGTTTTTAAAAGAAAGACCTTACAATTCTATTCGAGTAAATGAATTACTTGCTGAATTTCATGCAAGAAAACGATTTGAGGAGATGTCTTAATGAACATTACCGAAAGTCGAGATGAAGCCTTTGAAGCTATAGCAGAGATGCTACGTTCCAATGTAAAGAAGACAAAGATAGCTTCTAAACTATCTGCTGATTATTGCGTAAGCGATAAAACAGTTTACAAGTGGATAACAAAAGTTGAGGAAATGTACGATATAGAACCTATAGAGTCTATTCTTCAACAACAAAAAACTGAACTAAAATCTGAAATTTATCAGGATTTAATTCGTGATTATCACAAAGCTAAAACCGATAAAGATGATGATTTAAGGAGAAAGATTGGAGCTATTCTTAATAGTACTTATCTTAAAAAAATTACTTTCAACTGAGAATTTCGCTAGCGAATTATGACTAAAACTAATTACAATTACTACCCACGATCTAAGGTAGAAAAATTAATTACTGAGTTTGTTGTAGAGCATAAACTTGATGCTCAGTTTGTACAGCAAATGGAAGGATTAACTTATGTTCGATTTGTAGTAGAGGAGGACGAAGATAATGAATAAATACCACGTTACTGACATTGAACTTTATACAGTTGAAATGGGAGATGGCGACCCAGAGTGGATGCTATCTGACCAAGAAGTTTACGTCTTAAACCGAAGATGTTTAGGTAGATGGAAAGCTAAAGATGAAGAAGATCTCTTAGATCAAATATTTAATTTTTCTGGCTTTCCTGTTGAGACTATGACATACAAAACAAATAATGTAAGTGTCTCTTATCCACGTTATGAGGAGGTATCAAATGTCTGAAGCATTACTAGCACTAAAAGAAGCTAGAGAAACTCTTGATCGTTTACTAGCTCAATATCCTACTGGCTTTACTGCCAGAAGATTTGAACTGAATAAAGATTTAAAACATATTCAAGATCAAATTACGATTCTAGAAAATTTCTTGGATCCTTTTACTGTTGCCGAACTAGAAAATCAGGAGGTAGAAAAATGATCGACAACCCTTTACCAGATCAAGTTATGGAGGAGAGAGAATCGCTCCAAAAAGCTCAAGACTTTGAAGACTATTGTTTTCATCATGCACAAGAAATTGCTGAACACTACAAAGTACATAAGGATTTAATTATCCCCTTTCAAGAGTGGTATCACGATTATATGCGTGACAACCCTGATCTATTTGACCACAGTATTATTTACTTAGATAGTGATTACATAGTCGATTGGTGGAAAGCTGATTCCTACCTTTATGACGACTTCGATTCACCTTATATGGAGATTAAAAATGCGTGAACTAACTGATAAACAATTTATCGAAGCAGTTTATGAACTTGCTTTCGGACATGATGCTATCAATCGTAACTTCGGTCACGCTGAAGTTATCGAACAGTTGGAAGAGTTTAACGAAGATTCTCTCAAGTGGGATAGCATACCTGATGAAGAAAAAGAAGAGTGGGAAGATGCTTTTTATAGCGTACCAGATAAGGAGGATTTAGCAGAATGAGACTTGATTCTATACACATTATTCTTAAAGAATATATTGAAGAACAAGAAAAACTACAATGTCGTTGGCCTTGTGATGCTGAACATAACGTTCCAACTTGGGATAATATATATGATGCTGTAGAAGCTATCGAATCTATTATTTATTACGAACCTAGTGATGCTGAATTAGAAGCATATAATAATTCTTACTCTGACCCACCTCATGTTAGAAATCAAAAAATGTTAGAAATGAAAAGTGAGTCTCACGGAAGGAGGTTTGTATGACTAACGAAGTAGATTTTGGACATTTATGGACTTTATTTAAAGATGCTCATAGTAGGTCTTTAGATAATATTCTTAGCCACCCTCTAAAAGCTGAAGATATTGAGGATTTATGTGAAGCTCTTGGTTTTTATGATTATGCTGAAGAATTAAAACAAGATAGAAAAAATGCCTAAAGGTAAATACTACGAATATCAAATAAAACGTTCCGCACTAGATCAGGACTATCTTTCTGGTAATATTGATGACTTTCAATATGCCAGAGAGTCTCTTGACCTAGACTTGGAATACGAACCATACATACTAGCTCAAACTATCAATAGCGAAATCGCTAAGAAACAACATGAAAATAACAATGAAGCCTGACAACAATTGGATTAACTTTCCTAAAAATCCTTACGAAGGTCAAATTTTTTATTACCCACCTACTGAAGATATTTTTGTATATTCAATTCCTCCTGAACATTTAAGACAGCAGTTAGGAGAACCACGTTGGGTAATAATTACAAGTCAAGACTTTTCTCTTTAAGCTGCTACTAATTGGTCGTTCTTTACCATATCTTGAAATTCTGCAACCTTTTCTTTAAATAACGCACCACAACCGATCAACTCCATAGCAGATACCCACCGAAGCTGTAATCCGTTTTTTCTTATTATACATACCAATCCCCTTTTTGCTCGCACTCCAGTTTTTTCATACAATCCCTCGTTATACGCTCCTATCTGTAATAAATGATCTTGTAAATATTTTTCTGGTTTATCTGTATCTTTTCCATAAGTTTTGAAATCTACTATTGTTAATTCTGAATGACCGTCAGGGTTTTCTGTATCTATTAAAGCGTCACATTGACCAGCATAACCTGATGAATGATTTACATTAAATTCACTAAGATGAATGGCTTTTATATCCTCTAAAAATGGTTGTATATTTCGGGTGTACTCACTACACGCCCATTGTTCCTCGACTTTATTTTTACCATGAATGGCGTTTTGTAATGCCCATGTTGTAATTGCTTGGCTAGGTCGTGCCAAACCATCTTCATAAGTTTTCCAACCATTA
>VTLG01005059.1_pt1 | contig 10452 bp, 11 predicted proteins | sample 4694571 | NCBI WGS metagenome assembly VTLG01 (sample SAMN12604809, study PRJNA352737) | marine metagenome | biome: ENVO:00000447; feature: ENVO:00000209|ENVO:00000569|ENVO:01000036; material: ENVO:00002151; isolation source: viral sequences binned using virsorter ... | reverse complement strand
GCTGTTTTTACTGGAGGTGGAGTTGGTAGTACAAGTGCTGGTATAATTTTTAGAACTGCTGCGACTGGTAATGAGACTGAAAGACTTCGCATCACATCAGATGGTGCTGTAATGATAAACAAAACTTCCTCTTTTGGAACTGTTCCATTACAAGTAAAAGGTGCGTCTTCTGGACTTAGTGATGGTGGTCAAATTTTTGATATTGGAACTGCAGATGGAAGTAGTGGAACTCGATTAGCGTTTGGAGTTAGTGAAGATAATTTTGGATGGATAAGAAGTTATGAGTCTGGTGTTGGTGGTAGAGATATAGTTTTTGCTGCTTCTGAGGAAAGAATGCGTATCACATCAACTGGACTAGTTGGAATCGCAACTAACTCTCCATCTGCTGCATTGTTAGACATTGCTACAGATCAAGGTTCTAATGATCAACTTAGATTGAGAAGACTTAGTTCTGATTCAAATGTCGCAGCAAATTGGTCATTCAAACCCTATGCGGGAAATTTATATTTTAGATCGGGTGGATCAACAGATAAAATTTACTTTGATGATAGCGGTGATATTAATATTATGGATGGAAACTTAGTTATAGCAACTGCTGGTCACGGTATCGACTTTAGTGCAACACCTAACGGATATGCAGGAAGTATACAGGAACGATTGGATGATTATGAAGAGGGCTATTGGACACCCACTGTTGGTGGTTGGAGTGCATCAGGAACTGGTGTTTATGGCACAGGTGGTCAAAAAGGTCGATATACAAAAATAGGAAATACTGTAACTGTATTCTTTCATATTTACTGGACAGCTTTAAATAATGCCTCTGGTGTTTTTGCAATTGAAAGTTTACCTTTTCCTCATGCATCAAACCAATATTATTTTAGTACAGCGGTACAAATGAGATATGTTGATTACTCAGGTGATACCGTTTTTGCTATAGGTGGTCATGATTATAGTAGTAGTCTTTTATTATATGCACAAAATGATAATGGTAATCATAACTATGTTCCAATTGACTCGAATGGTGGTAGAATAGAAGGGTGTGTTACTTATCTGACAGATTCGTAGAACTAAATATTTTATATTCGGAGATTAATCTATGGCATTAACTGAAACAACATTATATGACAAGATAGAGGTTGTCGGCCCATATAAAGCAGTGCAAGTTCGTAAGAGAAATTCAGTTCAAAAAGATGGTGTGGAAATTGCATCAAATTTTGAAAGATATACCTTACAAGCAGGTAAAATAGATACTTCAGATAATTTTGTGGACAACCCTTTAGATAAAGAACCTGATGGAGTTACTGCAATACCAGAAGAAGTGAAAAATATATGCACTGCTGCATGGACTGCTGATATAAAAAACTCTTTTAGAAATTTTTTAATCGCTAATAAACCGACATAAATAACAAAAAAGTAATATGGCATTAAGTAGACTCACAAAGATAACTGGACCAGGTGTTTCGACAGATACTAACTGGGTGGGTAATAATGCTAATTTCACTGGAATAACAACGACTGCCACATCATTTAACATTGGTGTGACAACGATACACTCTACTCTAATTGAATCTCATAATATTGTATCTACAGGTGTTATAACTGCAACTGGTGGATCTTTTTCAGGAAATGTTACTGCAGTTGATGGAACTTTTTCAGGTAATGTTTCAATCGCTGGTACATTAACATACGAAGACGTAACTAATATAGATGCAGTTGGTATAATTACCGCACCAGCACTTGATGTTGATGACTTTTTAGATGTAGGAAGTAATATTAAATTAGGAAACGCAGGTGTTATAACTGCCACAACATTTAAGGGAGATGGTGATTTTGTTGATATAGATGTAGATGGTCATACAAATTTAGATAATGTAAGTATTGCTGGTATATCAACATTTTCTGGTATTTTAGATGCTACAAATACACCTGCATCAATTAGAGTTGCACAGGATATCCAGCATAAAGGTGATGCAGATACAAAAATAACTTTTCCTGCAAATGATACTATTTCATTTGATACTGCTGGTAATGAAAGACTTCGCATCGACGCTGGTGGAGGAGTGCAAGTAGGAACAAGCACTGCCACTGCTTCTAAAGTAACTGTATATGGTGCAAATGATGCAGCAGCAATATTTCAAGGTTCATCTACTGGAACTGGTGCTGCCAATGGATTTTTAGTTGGTAATAATGGAGGCACAGATGGATTATTATGGAATTATGAAAATGGTAATACTAAAATCGCAACAAATAATGTTGAAAGACTTCGCATCACAAGTGGTGGACAAGTAGTTATTGGTGATGATGATACGGATAAAGCAAATGGACATTTTGATGATTTAATTGTTGGTGCAAATGCAAGCACTACCGAAACACATGGTATTACTATTGTCTGTGGTAACGCTGCGACTAATGGTGGTATTGCTTTCTCTGATGGAAGTAATGGTGGTGCAGATGCTTATCGTGGAATGATTAGTTATCAGCATAATGATAATCATATGCATTTCAGAACAAATTCTGTAGAAAAACTTCGCATCAACTCAGATGGTAAAATTGGGATTGCAACTGATACAGGAAATGGTTTGATTAATACTCGTCATGGTGGAACTAATCAACAAGTTCTTCATGTCAGAGCAGATTTAGGTTCAAGTAATAATCGTTCAATAAATCTTTATACTCCTGATACTGATAATGCCAGTGCACCTTTTAGATTTCAAACTGGTAACGGATATCTCTTCCAGTGTGATAATGAAAATGTATTTACGATTGCACATGACCGTAGAGTTGGAATAATGAGTGCTACTCCAACAGAGGCATTAGAAGTAAGAGGAAACATTTTTTGTCGTGGAGCAACTACTAGTGATAAACCAAGAATTAAATTTGGATTTACCAATGGAGTGATTCAAGGAGGAAAAACCGAAGGTAATGTCGGGCAGGATTATCTAGCAATTTCTGCTGATGGTGGCACTACAGATCATTTTGTTGTTGATTATGGAGGTAATGTTGGTATTAGCAGCATTAATCCTCAACGACCACTTGATGTAAGAGGGGAAGTATTGTCAAATAAATTTACAGCAAGAAGTCAACCTGTAAGTAGTTACACCACTAGCACTGCTGGTTATAAGTTTGGTGCTCGTGGAAGTTATGCACTATCAGTAGGAGGTTCTAGGAGTAGTAATGGTAGTTCATTCACTATGTTTGAATTGAGAGACTTTAATAATTCAAAGTATTTTGATATCGAAATAAGTTTTCACCACGCTGGTGGTGGTATTCATGGTTCATACAGAAGATTTGCTGGTATCTGTAACGGTTACACATCAATTCAAACTTTGCATGATACTGGTAATGTTAATGTTGGTGGTGGTGGAGGTTTTGGTATCAGCAAACCTGATAATCATACATTAAGAGTGACATGGAATGGTGCGAGTGGTTATGCCGATAACTATGCATTATATTGTTTAATACATGCAAGTTATGATGGCACGTACTTTTCATATTACGACTCTGCTTTCTATTAATAAATAATTAAAAATCAATAATGGCATTTACCAGAGTATTAGGACCAGGTATTCATACCGCATCCAATATAAACAGTCATAATATAAATTCAACAGGCATCATCACTGCTACAAGATTTGATGGTCCTTTTACTAATCTTAATGTTACAGGTGTCACAACATTTTCTGGTAGTGTAAGTATTGGTGGAACATTAACATATGAAGACGTAAAAAATATAGATTCAGTTGGATTAATCACAGCGAGAACAGGTGTTATAGTTGGTGACTTTTTAGACGTAGGAAGTAATATTAAATTAGGAAATGCTGGAGTTGCTACTGCTACATTGTTTAGTGGTGCTTCACAAATAGGTATTCAATCTGCTGGTACTCAGATTGGTGCTGGTATCACACAACTTAATTTTATCGGTGCTGGTAATACATTTGCAGTTTCTGGAACAACTGTAGATATTAGTATTGCTGGTGGTGGAGGAGGCAGTGGTGCTGGTTTCTCTACATCTAATGCTGGTCTTCACACAACAAGTTCAATTGGTCTCAACACCTCATCTATAAGTGACGCTGTTACAGGTGTTGGTAATTCTTTCCAAGGAATATATGTTTCAAATGGTATGATGATTATGGATAATACATTGAATGGAAATCATTATATTGGAACTGCATTCAACGGTTTGATGGCAGGTCCTGTTAATATAAATGGCACTCTTTCTATTGATGGTAATTATGTTGTTGTCTAATAAATAAAATTATGTCACAGATTAATATAAAAAGCATATCAGGTATTACGAGTATCACCACCCCTGCAGGTGTTGATAATCAGTTAACGCTGCATACAAATAATACAAACCAAGCATTTAAGTTAGACCACGCAGGTAATTTACATTTTAATAATCACGTAAACATAACTGGTGTTTCGTCTGCAAGTAATTTTAAAACAGGCACTACAGATTTACATTCTCTTGGTCTTACAGCTGCATCAGCAGATATAGATGATTTTGTAAGTGTTGGAAGTAATATTCATTTAGGTAACGCTGGAATTATAACTGCATCATCATATCGTGGTGATGGTTCTCAATTAACTGGCATTACAGGAACTATAATCAATAATCAATCTGATAATAGAATGATTACTTGCACAGGAACTTCTAATACTTTGAATGCTGAACAATATTTAACTTATACCTCACAGAGTTCTCTTAATCTAACAGATGGTAATGGTACATCTATATTGGGTGGTAATTATTTACTTTTAAAAAGGACAACTGCAAATACAAATTATATAAATGCTCCATTAAATAATGCTGACTTAGTAATAAGTGCAGATAGAAATTTACTTTTTCATACAGTTCATACAGCAGATTATAATTCTACTGAAAGAGTTCGCATTACAGAAGCTGGATTGGTTGGTGTTGGACAAGCAAGTCCAACTCATATGTTACATGTTGACAGTAGTAATGCCTCTGATTCTACAGCAACAGCATTTTTTAAGGGTAGGATTATTAGATTTGATGGTGCAGCATCTGCACATAGTCCAAGACTTAATTTCAGTTTAGATGGTACAGATAAAGCACAAATTCTTTTACACAGAACTAATGTTGGACTTGATATAGCAACTCTTGCTGCGGAACCAATAAATTTTAAGATTAATTCTGTGGAAAAAACTCGCATCACATCAGAAGGAACTTTTTTTGTAAAAGCAGATGGAACTGAACCAGTAAACCAATCTGAAGCAGGACACTACGGTGGATCTGGTTACAACGCTGGTAATGCTTTGGGATTAATGGTAAAAAGAGCGATTCATGTTTCTGATGCAGATACAAAAGGCGTTGGTGGAATGTTCCTTTCACATACAAGAAACGTAGCTTGTAATGGAACAACATATAATATGTTTACACTTCATAATAGAGAGGGCACTTTTGTTGGTGATATCTATGTTGGATTTTCTGCAAATAGTGCTGGTGCTGTTAGACACTATAAATTCACTTGTTTATACGGTACTAATAACCTTACAAGTGTAGATTTTAATCGAAGAACTAATAATGAAAATCTTACTTGCAACATTAGTTCTTCTGGTACTTCACACTTTTTCCAAGTAATTCCAACTATGAGTGGTGGTTCGGTTCAACGTGTTAGTATGACTATCGTTGGGGCTTGTTGTGGAAGAAATGATGGTGCTGGTGGTGATTTTTATACTGTAAGTTACAACTCATAAATAACTAAAAATATAAATGGCATCTGAGATACGAGCAAATAAACAAACTAACCGTGCTGGTCTAGGAACTGTAACTTATACTGACACAGGTATTATCGTATCTGGACTCGTAACTGCAACAACTTTTTCTGGAAATGTATCTGCCACTACGGTGGTTGCTGATGATTTTTTAAATGTAGGTAGTAATATAAAATTAGGTAATGCAGGTGTAATTACTGCAACAAGTTTTTCAGGAAGTGGTGCAAACTTAACAGGCATTGATGCGACTGCACTTAAAGATCCTGGTGGAGATGTCATCATTCAAGCACAAGACTCTGGTGCAGTATTTACAGGAATCCATACCTTTACTACAAGTGGTGCAACTCTTGATGGTAGTGGAATTAAAGTAAGCACAGGTGCAACAATATCACCTATTGGTAATGCAAGTTTCACAGGTATTGTTACAGCATCATCTTTCATAGGTAATGGATCAAACTTAACTGGCATCGTAGGTGGTAAGTTTGGTGGTGGTGCTACTGGTATACAAACTGTGGGTAATGTTGGTGTGCAAACTGCAAATATGACTGCACCTGATTTAGTGGGTGCTGCAAGTTCATTAGTTGGTTTGTATATCGGTGATGGTTCATTAATATTCAGTAATAATTTGAGTCGTGCAGGTGGTTATTATATAACTACTGGTGTAAATGCATTGAATGCAGGACCAGTATCACTTAATACAAAAATGACCCTTGATGGTACTTGGGTAATCGTATAGGAGAATTATGGGACAATTAAATTTAGGAAGCACACAAATTTCAAGTAGTGGAAGCACATTAGTGATTCCAAGTAACATTAATTTAGGTGGAAATTGGATTGATGCTCCATCTGGAACTATAATTACCACTGCTTTTGGAACATTATCTAGTGATTTTGTTACATCAAATGATACACAACAAGATAGTGGACTTGCAACGAGTGCACTTGTAAGAAAATTACCAGGCGGAACTGGAGCAGGAAAAAGTACAATTATGATTACCTTTGAAGGTGGATGTCGTGATAGTAGTGGTAGTTCAGGACAAGATGTAACTTTATTGTATAAAGCAACAAATGGTGGATCAGACGCAGAGCAAGTATATATGGATGCACAGTATTCAGGAGGTTATTGGCAGGGACATACTGGATGTTATTTTGACACTAATGCTGGTTCGGCAGGTGATTCCTTAGTATACAAAGCTTATGTTAGATCGAGGGGTGGTGGTTCAAACGTATGGTTCCATAGAGTTATTGGTGGAGTTTCTACCGCTGCACATATTTTGGCACAAGAGATTGTAAACTAACTTATAAATAATTAAAAAAAATATTATGAAATACAGTATTCCAGAAGCATTACAAGCATTAAAACCAAAAGCACTGTGGACTCTTCGTGGGAAGGAATATTCTGGTCTTGAATGGCAAGATAGTAGTCAGACAAAACCAACAGAAACAGAAGTCAATAGTAAGATTTCTGAACTTGATAATGCAGAACCAATGAGATTATTGCGTCTTGAAAGAGATAAAAGAATCGCAAATACAGATTGGAGAGCATCATCTGATTTAACATTAGCAGATGCTTGGAAAACATATCGTCAGGCACTTCGTGATTTACCTGCAAGTGCAACACCTAAGTTAAATTCTTTTTATGAATTAGATTTAACTTCCGTAACTTGGCCAACCGAACCTTCATAAATTATGTCATCAGAATTACGAGTCGATAAAATAATGCCAGTTGATGGTATCGGGAATGATACCTCACACGTTCATGGTAATGGCAACACATCTGTTCAATATGGTGGTGGTATAATTCAAGTTGTACAATCTCTCAGAGAAGGGCAACTTGAAACGAGTTTCTCATCAGCTACCACTGTGATGAGTGCGACTATCACTCCTAAATTTAGTACAAGTAAAATTTTAATACAAAACTCTACAACCTCTTGTGGAACGAGGGATAGTAGTACTTTTTATGAACTGTATATTAATAGAAATAGTACTCGTATTCATACAATTGGAACTTATATTGGATTGAGTCTTGGGACAGATGTTTGTTTTCCAACAATGTGTTATATGGATTCACCTGGAACTACTTCTGCAGTGACTTATAATATGATTGCACTTAGAAAAGGGGGGTCTGCAAATTGTTATTTCAATCTTGATAATGGTGGAAGTTTGTCTCACAATGCTGTTTTAATGTTGATGGAGGTTTCAGCATAATGTCAGAATTAAGAACCAATCGAATCGTTCCAAGAGATGGAATTGTATCTGGTGCAAGTGGTGGTATTATACAAGTTGTAAATTCTGTATTTGATTCAAGATATGCTACAAGTTCACATACAACTTTCACTGATACTGGATTGAGTGCTACCATAACACCTACAAGATCTGATAGTAAAATTCTTGCTATAATTAGTGTTGGTGGTGTTGCTGCAAGACTTGGAAATTATCATCAAGAACCAGATTTAAAATTAGTAAGAGGATCAACAGATGTGGCTACATTTACAAATATAATGAAACAAGGTGGATATAATTTTTGGATTCCGAAAGATGGTGATACACATAGATTTTCAAAAACAGTGATGGATTCACCTGCAACTACATCAGCTATAACATATAAAATTCAAATACGGGGAACTACATCAACAAGTGGTACTATGATTGTTGCAATTAATTCAACTGGTGGTGGTAATTATGAAGAAGAAACAGGAGGTGGCGGATCTTCACTTTGTCTTATGGAAGTATCTGGTTGACATTTAAAAAACCCTGATATATAATAAGTAAAATAATAATTAATTATGGAATTGACTGATCATCAAACACATTTAAAATCTGTAACAGAGCAAGCAAACGGTCTAGTAAATGAAATACAAGGACTTGAATCACAGGCAAAAAGTAAAAGAGATATGCTTTTAAAACTTCAAGGTATCATTGAATACTTACAACAAACTGGTGTTGAATTACCAAAAGAAGTACCTGCTCCACCCGAACCACCTGCGACAGATCCAGAACCAGTTGAATCTTGATTATAAATAGAAAAAAAAGTTAAAATTTAGATGGCATATATTGGTCGTCAGCAAACATCAGGTGCTTTTTTAAAACTTGATGATTTAAGTTCTCAATTTAATCATAGTACAACTACCTTTAGTTTAACTGTTGGTGGTGAATCATATTATCCTGGTAATCCTTTTACATTGTTAGTTTCATTGGGAGGAGTAATACAAGAACCAGTTGCTTCATTTACTATAACTGAAAATCAAATTACTTTTGCATCAGCACCAGCTTCTGGTGCTAACTTTTTTTGTGTTGTTCTTGCTACAACTAATGTTACACCTTTAACTACAATGACTATTGGTTCGAGATCTGGTGCTCAAACACTTGATTTACACGGTAGAACAATGGCAATTAAAGATCGTAGTGGAATAGCACACCCTATCGCTTTTAACCTAGCATAAATAAAAAGAAAGCTTTTATAATATAATGGCGAATAGATTTCCGTTAATACTGAATACAAGTTCCAATCAAATCCAAGAATTAGCAGCGACTGATACCTTGGATTTGACTGGATCTGGTTTGAATCTTACAGGTATTACAACATTATCTAGTTCGGCACAACTTAATTTAGTCGGTACAAATTTAAATTCTGGAACAAGAGGGGATATTTTATTTTATGATGCGAATGGTAGAATACAAAAATTAAATTTAGGTACATCAGGTCAAGTTTTAAAATCAAATGGAACTGATTTAGTTTTCGGTGCAAGTGCCTCTGTAGCGAACGTATATTATGTTTCCACAACTGGAACAGATTCAAGTGGTTTTGGTACTTCCGTAGACTCTGCATTTAAAACTCTAAAGTATGCCTGTTCTAATATTGGAACACCAACTTCTGCTAACCCTGCAATCATTTTTGTAAAGGCAGGTACATACGAAGAAACATCATTACCTATCGTAGTTCCTCCAAACACTACAATCGCTGGTGATAGTCTTAGAGCAACAATAATTAAACCTAAAGCAGGTCTAGATTCTGGAGGTTCAATTCAAAACAATCGCTCTACTATGTTTAGGATGAGTGATGCAACTGTATTGCAGGATCTTGTGATGGATGGTATGGGTGGTTATACACCAGGAAACCCTGCATATAAACCTGAGAGTGCAACGATTGGTGGAACTTATCTTGCATTAAATGCTGCAAGTCCAATACTTACAAAATCTCCATACATTTATAATGTAACTTCTTTTGGTCAGGGTGCTACAGGTGCTGTTCTTGATGGTTCATTACACGCAACAGGAAACAGAAGTATGTTATTTCATACTTACACTGCTGTTCATAGTGATGGATTAGGTATATTCTTAAAAGCAAATGCGAATGCTGAAATGATTTCAACATTCTCATATTATTGTCAAGTTGGATATGCTTGTATTGGTGGTTCTAAGATTCGTTCTCTTAACTCAAGTAACGCATATGGAGAATATGGTGTTTACTCTGCTGGATTTGATGCTGGTGAAAGTCCAAATCAAGGAACAGTCAGAGGTATTATGCTTACCTATGTCGGAGTTCTAAGTCAATCATTCACAGATGGTGAGCAGATAACTGGTGGTTCATCAGGTGCAACCGCATATGTTGTCAATGTTCAATCAGAACCAAAAAGAATGTATGTGGTTCAGAAGTCTGGTACATTCTCTGCAAACGAAACTGTTACTGGTGGAAGTTCTGGTGCGACTGCA
>VTLG01001589.1_pt1 | contig 10453 bp, 10 predicted proteins | sample 4694571 | NCBI WGS metagenome assembly VTLG01 (sample SAMN12604809, study PRJNA352737) | marine metagenome | biome: ENVO:00000447; feature: ENVO:00000209|ENVO:00000569|ENVO:01000036; material: ENVO:00002151; isolation source: viral sequences binned using virsorter ... | reverse complement strand
GATTGGAGCTTGAGTTAATGCTCCAGTCCATATAGCTGCATTACACATATAGTAATTTGCGTAATTTGAACCAATTCTACCTAAATATAATATTTCAGATGTATCTGGAATATCAACCCAACTTCCTGTAGGGCCAGAACTTGGAGCAAATGCAACTCCGTTTACATAGAAAGTAATATTTTCAGCCGATTTATTATAAGTTACCGCTAAATGAGCCCAGCTTCCAGAGTCTGTAGTTGTACTCCAAGCATCTGCATTGTCATTCAATGAATCTATGTATGCAGTAATACTATTCGCTATAGAAAATGACATTCTCCCACTACCAGTTCCAACATCATACATCCAAGCAAAAGAATCTCCAGCAGTATTATAAGCCCCTTTAGAAATTAAAGGGTCAATAGCTGAGTCTCTTAAATTTACCCAACAAGCTAAAGTAAGAGCAGACGCTCCATCTGCCCCTGTAATATCACCTATTGTAATATAATCATCGGTTCCGTCAAAATATGCAGCACCATCACTTACAGGTACAACTGAACCTGCATTATACCGATGTAGCATTTTTAGATTGCTTGTTACGTGGGATGGAGTTCTAACCCCACCTCGGCCTATTTGTGTCCCTAACCCTAAAGACATAAGATTAACCTACATAAGCTATTACTAAGCCAGAAGTTAAATCAACAGTTGTCCATCTTCCATAAATTATAGTTCCTGCTGTAATAGTTTCAGATGCCATTGTATTACCATTATATGAACCAACACCATAACCATTTATTGTATCTGCTGGTGTTAATGCTGCAAAAACAGTATCTTCTAAACATTGAATTGCAACAAAACTTCCTGAATGTGTTGCATCATCTGATATGAATTTTGCACCTGCTTGTCCTAAAGCTGCATTTTGAGCTTCAGCTACTGTGAATTTTCCTAAACTACTTGTTGGCATATTGTCCTCCTGCCCTAAGCACTGCCTGTGCGTGAATGGGCTCGTTTGTTATTATTATATCAAATTTTTAGTAGATTTGGAGTGAGCCCTTTATACGACCCACTCCATAGTTCTACAAAACTATTAAACCTTATTTATTTGGTTTATACGTTATCTTTAACAGGAATATAATCCACTATAAAGCACCATTGGCCAGCTGTAAAAGCTCCAGTTGACGCTTCTACTTGAAAGTGAATCTCAGTTCCCGCAGCTTGCAATGCTGCGCCTGCAACAATTACATGTGCTGCTGGGGCAGATAAAGCAGTATTTAGTTCAGCCCAAGTTGAGCATCCTAATCCTGCTGCAAGTGAAGTAGTTGATGTTTCTATTCCATTATCATCATCCGCAATTAATTGCACTCCTGCTGCTGCTGTTCCACATCTAATCCCTATGGTTGCACTTGCATAAGCACATGCAACAGTACAAACTGCTGTTAATCTAGTGATTAAAGCAGTTTCAGGTAATGTTAAAGCACCAGATGATATTGTTGCTGAAGAAGCTGTAAAGTCTACAACTTGCTTTAAAACTCTAGAAGCACCACTATCAGTTAACGATAACTTACTACTATTACTATTTAATAAATCACTTCTCATTGCCTATCTCCTTAAATATCAGTGAATGCATACAAAGCATGTGTTTCAGGGATTGTAATTTCAAGACCTGCTTCTGTAAGAATCATGTCTTTTCTTAAATCCTCGTCTGCTTGTTGTACATTCGTTATGATATGAGTATCACGATTAAGACCATTTCCGACTAAAGGTCTATAAGCAACATGGTCAAGGTCAACTAAGCACATATATCCACTTGCAATTCCTCTAAACATAGGCTCTTGCACCACAGAGATATCTCCATGAACTGTGTTAATTTGCATAATTGAATGACCAAAAGCACCTTCACGCTGTACAGCATCCCAATTATATCTTCCTTGTGAAGAACCTAAAGATACATCAACAAAACCTGCACCATTAGATACTTTATTAAGATACGATATAACAGGGCGACTTGCCAATGCTAATTTTGATTTACTTCCACCCCTTGCAGGGTCAAACATAGTTTCAAAATCATTTAACAAGTTGTCATATGTAAGCGTTGCTATTGCACTTGATAACATATAAGCTTTTCCAGAAGAATAAGCTGCACTTCCTGCTGCAACAACTGAAGCGTTGTTTGCAAGAATATGTCCAACTAATCCTTCTGAATATTGAACAGAGTCCTGTCTTGCTCTCATTGAGAAAAGCATTGCTCGTTCAATATCTACTTTATGTTCTCTTAGTTTTAAATTCCAGATTCTATCCCATTCATTTGCATATCCTCTGTAATTAGTAGCAATGGCTGTATTAGTCATTTCAGCTGCGGTTTTGAATATTTGACAATATCCATAATCGTCATCTAACTGACTAGACCAAACGTCAGGAGAACCTGACCCTTCACCAAAAGAAGTACCTATAACTTGACATTCGTCTCCATCTGCAATATCATCATATGCACCAGAATCACTCGCTGACGCTGATAATGATATACATTTTGCAGTTATTTTAGTATCGCTTGAACCTACATTTACACCCTCAACTCTAAATATAACTTGAGATTGAGCTGTTCTGTCAGTTTCAATTGCGAACACCATGCCTTTAACAAGCCAATCGACAGCAGTCCCTGAATCAACAGCTGTTTCAACATAAATATCATTAGTGTCTCCAGCTGCAACATTACTTATCGCTACACCTACACCATCTGTTTCTACGAAGAAATTTCGACTTGTCCAATCGACTTTAGACCTATTTTCCAAAAATCGGAAAACAGGGTCGTTTGTAGATACTTTTGCTACCTTACTCAAATATACAAAAAATGGAGATTCCTCTGGGGCTAACTCAGCGACTCGGTCGCCAAAGTTATGTAATCGTCTTAAATCGGCCGAGGCTCCAACTGCACTAGGTACAGTATTGCCTGTTTGGTCGACATTATACGAATACAATGTTCCAGTTTGATTTGCCATTATTTTAATCTCCTATAATGTATTATTGTTTACGGTATTTTATTTCCAATCCTATTATTCGCTTTCATAACACCTTCCCATCTATTTTGAGATTCATCTTTAACACGAGGTTGCTGGCCTTGCAATATCCCTCCAGGTGTTGGAGAGTTTTGTGTTTCACGAACCCCATCCAATAGGCTTGGTTGTTCTTCAGCTTGAGGATTGTTGTTCATAACAGCTTGCCACATCTTAATAGCACCATCAACACCATATTCCGCAGGATTTTTGGATGCAAAATCCATAAAAGACTGTATTTGTTGGTCATTCAATCCATTTTTAGCTAATTGAGTTTCCAACGCTTGCATTCCTTGTTGTTTTTCTATTCCAACCATCTTTTGGTTTACAGCTTGATTAATGTTATCTTGAAGTTCTTGCTGTCTGAACATGTACGATTTAGATTTCGGGTCATTATAGGCTTCCCATGCATCAAACTCATCTTCACCTAATTCAACACGCTGAGGTTTTTGATGTTGTCCTTGCTGTCCCTGAACCATTGCAGATATAGTATTTGCAATATCAGGTCTTGCCTGAATCATCTCTGCTAACTTCTCGTATTTCTTAAGCGAAGAGTTCTCATTTTGGAGTTTATCCTTTTCTGATTGGAAATATTTTGCTTGTTCTTCCCAACTTTTATCAGAACTCTCTTCATTTGTTGTGCTTCCATCTTGCCCTACATTATCATCGATTTGACCTTCTTGTCGAAGATTTTCGTTTTCATATGCGTCTGTCATTTTATTTCTCCTTTTGCGATTTCTGTTGTCTTTCTTGAGTTTGACCACGTAAACGTGATTTCTCTGACTCTAGTTTGACCGCATCTTTTAGTCTGTCAATAGAGAGCTTACTAGCTGCTTTTGTATCAGCATTTGTTTTATTAAGCTCTGCTTTGAATTTCTCTACTTCAGTACGCTTACGTGCTGATATCGATTCACGATGTGCAGTTTGTAAGTCGCCTGAAACTTTCTTAATTTCTTCTTGTGCTTGTTGTAAAGCTTGTTGTAATTGTTGTATCTGGTCTGTTCTTTGCATAACTCCAGATTTATCAAATATATCAGTTTTCTTAAGAGCCTCAACTCTATCAATAAGTCCTGATTGATATGCTTGCATATATATTTCCCATTCACCCCATTTATTAGATGGCATAGTTGAGTTACCAATAACACGTATATCAAATTGACCAACTGCTATCTCATTTTCTATTTTTGCAAGTTCTTGAGTCTTATCATCATAAATCTTTTTATTAACAGTATATTCATTTATATCATTATTAGGTTGTGCAATTCTAAATGTTTTTTGAAAATTATAATGAGATTTAGATAAATTATAAACAACCCTACCAATTCTTTTTAAAGACCCTTCAATATCTCTTAATTTAGACTTAGAACGTCTTTGTCCAAAATCTTCCATCATCATAGTAGCTGAAGATGTTTTAGGAGCAACTTCAGAATTTCCCTGCATCATTTCAAAAATTCCCATATTAAGGTCAATATATCTTTCAATCAATTGAGGAAGTTGCATGATTGAACTTGACAATGGTTGAGGTGATGGAAAATGTGGTTCCCCAAAAGACGCATCATATTCGAGGGTTGCATTCGGATTTGCCCAATCTCTTTCAAGTTCTTCAATGTCTTGAACACTTCCTTGAGGTATAAGAAGTTTTAATCCAGAACTAGCTTGTGCGTGCGAGGTAATCAATGATACAATTTTATTGAGGAACCTTTGAAAATCTTTATTCTTACGAACATCACTCATTGGATAAGGAGTATTGGTCCATATATTTGGAACAGGAACAATTGGATATATATCTGTATCCAATACTAAATCATATAAAACTAATTGTCCAACGATACAAGTTTGTCTAATTCTTGTTTGTTGAACTTCTACAAAATCAATAAATCCTTTTTCTATTGCATTTAAGAACATTTCATCTTGTTTCATTTGTTCAAATTCTTCTTTCGACATAATTTTTTCTTGATTACTTTGAACGTCAAGAATCCTATAAAAAGGAACTTTTATCTTTGAATAATATTCAACTAATCTATATTTTTCACTTGAACCCTGATAATCATAATCTTTAACAACATCAGGAGTAAAAGTATCAATTGTCCTTTCATTTTGATTATTTGGATAATCTTCTTCAGAAACTGGGTCAATCTCATCAATAAGTGCTTTATCACTTCCCTCTTCAATAGGTTGCCCTAATTGAGGATAAGCATCTAATAATTGCATTCGACTCATTATATTTGATACCATTATTCCTGAAGCATCATCAAAATATCTATTTCTTGAATTAGGGTCTACATAAACTTTAAAAGGATTTAAATGTTTAAACTTAACTTCACCTCTTCCATAATCTGATTCTTTATCAATATAAGCAAAAAAGTATCCCATGCCTGTAACAGCATAATCATGTACTGCTTGTTTAAATTGTTCGTCTCCATCAGATATATCCCATATATACTCTAGAATAACTTTCCAAACGTGTGAAAGCTTTGTATCTGAATCTTCTCTTCCTACAGCTGAAAATTTTGGAGGCTTAGATGTTATAATTGCTTTAAACTGTTCAATGGCAGAATAAAGTCTATCGATAGGAACTGCTGATTGGTTTCGAGATGATAATTCATCTGTTTCACTTGCACTAAAATGATTGCCTAAATAAAAATCTATATCCTGACGTGCCGCAGCATCCCAATCCACACGGGCATTTTGCCATCTATCAAAAGTTTCTCTAATCTCTTTTGCCCTGATATCCTCTTTAATCATAGTATATAATATAGTTATAAATAGTTATATTTAACAAATCGGTCATTCTCTTGCTCCTGTCATCCAATTATATATCTTTTTAGGTTTAAACCAATAATTATCTTTTTCATTATATTCTTTTTTTGTTCTACCAGCTTTAGGATTACCTTTTGCCCATTGAGTTGCTAAATAAAAAGCATCAATAACATCATCATGAGAACCTTTTGGAAAATCAATGAGTTCACCAATAAATTCATGATGTTGCTTTTTGAGATGAACAGCCCCAGCTCTAAACATTGGTTGCAATCCCTCAAACAATCTATCCTTCTTTTTTGAATTATAATTCTTTATCCCTTTTTCAATACCAGGAAGAAACAATCCCTCCCTCTTACTTCTTTTCATTATATAATCTCTAAGCATCTCCTGATATGCAATTGTCTCAATATTTATTCGTCTAATTGGTGAGTATCGTTTAGCGATTTTAAATATCTCATCGGCACACTCCATTGGTAAGACTCTCTTTCTCCAATATTCAATAACATAATAATCGTATTCAGCAGTAACACCAAGAACCATAATAACGGAATAATCACTATGTGTAGTAATAGTTGAAGCCGGGTCAACACCAATATATATATTAACGTATTCTTTGCCCTCATCAGCAAGTTGTATATACCATGAATCAGCTTTTTCGTCAAATCTCGCATTTCCTTGATAAATCCCATCATTTATATCCTCCTCACTAAATATTTGGTCTTCAGGTGATTTTGCCTGATTCATATATTCTTGATAAAACTTTGCAGGTGTTCCTGAATCAATGAAAAATTGTTTTCTTTCTTCTAATTTTTTTAATGGCCACCTTGAAGGCCATATAGGTTTACCATCTTCAATAGCTTTGCGAGTAAATACATTCCACATATACTCTTCACCTGTTTTTTCAGCCTCTTGATATCCCTTAACTAATCCATTAAGAAAACTATCATAATGAACAACTGTCCCATTACACCAAAGAAATCCATTTTTATCAAAATCAATTGCTGGATAAACTGCTGCTGTAACCCATTCCTTAATTTGTCGTCTCGAATCAGGAGTTTTTGTATTTAATTCTGATTCAAAGTCATCAAGAATAATTCCTGTATAACGAGTAGATAATTGTTTTTTACCTCTAAGTCTTTGAGATGTTCCCTTGCCAATCATTCTACATCCGTTTTTTAAGGTAAATTCATCTTTAGTCCATTTATCCCCTTCTAAGTCTCCAAAATAATAATGGACAGCTGGATTTTCAATAATATGATTAGCAATCCAACCTAAATTATCTCTTGCTTGGTCTTGAGCTTCACCAATCCATGCAATAAACTCAGGACTATCCTTTGTTGCAAATAAGAATCTATGTAAAACTGCTGTTGAGGCTAAAGTAGATTTTGCATGGTCTCTTGGTAAAACTAAAGCTAATTGTTGAATATTTTTGTTTAAAAGTATTTTTCCAACATCATGATGGAAATCAGGACTTGATGAGGCTAAATAATCTTGAGGAGAAAATAATTTCCCAAATGTAATTAAATCATTATAAGCTAATTGTAATGTTTCTTCATTCTTTGAAATATTGCCATTAAGATTTAAATTTGCCATTAAATGTTGGTTAGTTCAAAATGAGGTAAATCGTCAAAACCATTATCTTCAAGGTCTGTGTTTTGATTCCAATCACCACCCCATCTTAGACCAATACCTCTTGCTTTAGCAATTCCCATCACCATTCCAGCAAAATAGGTCATTCTTTCTCTATCATCCCAATCAACCGGATATGGACATACATCAACAGCATTTGAAGGATTAGCATTATGACGACCATTTGGCCAAGAAGCTTTTGAATTTCCACTTGCAACTGCATTATTCTGGTCTTCTTCACCTCGATGTCCACATAATACTGAACAATCAAAATGTTTAATTACTTCATTTAATATTTCTTGAAGGTCTTCATGACATGTTTTTAACCTTCGTTTTGAACTTCTTCCGAATTTAGGCATTGTTACTCCTATTTAAAATAATGTCCATAAATCTTATGTCCTTTAAGATATTTTTTAACATCATCATCGACTTGATTATAATAAGAATTAAGTACATCTTTTTTTACTAAATAATTTTTTGATTTAAGAATAATATTTTTTACATTTTTAAGATGTTTACTTTTCAACTCTTTTGTAAGAGTTTTCTTCTTTGGTTTACCTATATAAGATTTTCCTCCACCAGGAGATTGATAAACTGACCCAAAAGGAGTATATGTGGGATTCCCCTCGGAATCAAATAAAGGAGCTATTCCCTTCTCAGGGTCATATGTTGGAAAATAATCACTCCGTTCTGGAGCATCGTCCCCAAACATCCAAGAAAAAGCTTTATCAAGTCCATAACCAATTTCAGTCGCCACAGGACCCGACCATTCCCTATAAGGTCTATATGGAGTATATACTAAATCTTTTAACAAATTCCCTGTTGTTTGTCCCGAAAGACCTCTTTCTGAAAATGGACCTTGACCTCTACTAGCTAAATTGAGAGGAAGACCAGCCAAACCAGCCCACCCTGCTCCTTTTAATCCTTTTTTAAGCCATTTCTTAAAACCTCCGCCTTTTTGAGTTTCTTCAAAAAGTTTCATTAATTTTTCTTCATCACTCATATCATCGTCATCATCATCACCATTTGGAGAAGGTGTTGCTGTCTTAGGAATATCTTCAACTTTTTTCTTCTCTGATTTAGTTTTTGAATCTTTTTTAAGTAAAGATGCAATAATTGCACCTGGAGCCATTTGTGCAGAAATATTAGGAGAAATTAAATCAGACATATTAACATCTGGTGAAGAAAGTTGACTTAATGCTCCTGTTGCAACAAGAGCACCAAATATTGACGCAGGATTAAGAGTAAGAGCTCCAGCCTGCATTTTAGGGTCACCAGTCATTTTTTGTATTGGTGTTCCTTCAAAAAGATTAGAAGGATATGAAGTATCTTGGCCTCCAAGCATATCCAAATACATTTTCATTTCTTGTTCTGTGAATTGTGCCATTATCTCTTTAAGGTTGATATGGGTTATTGGAAGAAGCGAATCCTTTTGTTGCTCCACCACCAGTTCCACCATAATATAAATTTCTTGCTCTTTTATTTCCTTGAACTAAACTATCAAGTATTGTTTCTTCTTCTGTGCTAGGAGAATATGTATAATCAGCTAAAGGGTCTTCTTGCAAATACTCAGGAATATCTATATCTATACCCGATGCACCCCATCCTCCACTTTGGTTAAATCCATATCCCCCTTGAAGCATATTAATTATATCTTCATAAGAAGAACCTTCATTTTGAATCATATCTGCAATATCATCTAATACATTATTTGAAGTATATCCCATTGATTGAACATATTCACCCCATCCCTCATTAAGCCATCCACCGGGACCTTGCACATTCATCCAAATCTCAATTTCTTCAGGTGTCCACTCAGAAGGTTCACCGCCGCCGCCTGGGATACCACCAGTACCACCACCTGTATAACCTCCTCCAAAAGATGACCCCATTTCTCCTTGAGTTTCTCCCTCAATTCCAGGATTATCTATACCATGTTCCTGCGACCACCACCCAGGCGTATGAGCCATAACTTGTTGTCCACCACCTTGATTCATGCCAATCATATTTTTATTCAGCATATTATTATTAGATATAAGCTTGGACCCAATACTTTTATTGTTCATATTACGAACATCCTTGTTTACATTTGATAAACCATCTTTTAATGTGCCTTTAAAAAAATTATATGCCATGTTTATGCTTTCCCTTGTGCTGAATTCTCGCCATAAATATACACAATATTATCTTCTAAATCAAATTCACTATTGCATTTTGGACATATCCAGCCTGTAATTTCACGATGAACATCTAAAAGTCCGATTCTTTTTGTAACTTTCTTATTATAATAAAGATTAGAATCACAAATCTTACAAAGGTCTTGTGGTTTACTTTTCTTTATGTGCGATGAGCTTTGTTTTGCCTCCATCCTTGAGAGCCTCCATCTGTTCATCTGAAAAACCTGACCATACTGTTAGTTGTTCTTGCTTGACATCTGTTTCAAATAGCCCTGATATCTTGGATAATGACTCAAGTGACCTTAATTTGTCTGAATCTTTGTCTGCAAGTTCAGCAAGGTCTCTATATCTTGAGACAATCCAATCAGGCGTAACCCCTTCATCTTGCAATACTTTCTTGATTTCTTCCTTAACCATGGTTTGAACCTCTTCTTTTTTCATTAATTGTTTGGCTGAGCTATGTATATACTCCGTATTATTTGATTTCCGAAAAACCTTTGAGTAGGCATGAGCAATGTCCATCCCCTCAGCCACATATCTTGCAAATACAAATTCCTTTGGTTTTAGCCCATCCTTCTGATATTGCTTGAAAGCCCTATATGTTTTTGAAAATGTATAAATATTCTCTGCAATTCCATCTTCACCAAGCATTTTGATGTTAAAATTATCTATTCTAAAAGTTCCAAGCACTGTTCTTATGCATCTGGTCACCCTATCAGACCTTGGGACCTTCAAATCATAGCATTTGAGCACCTGACAGACATTATCATCATCTGTAAGTACCCAATCCCCCTCTTTTCCAGCTCTCCAATCATCAATAACAGCCTCATCAGGGTGATGAATACGAAATTCTTGCATTGA
>VTLG01010315.1_pt1 | contig 10454 bp, 17 predicted proteins | sample 4694571 | NCBI WGS metagenome assembly VTLG01 (sample SAMN12604809, study PRJNA352737) | marine metagenome | biome: ENVO:00000447; feature: ENVO:00000209|ENVO:00000569|ENVO:01000036; material: ENVO:00002151; isolation source: viral sequences binned using virsorter ... | reverse complement strand
TCTATATACATTAGCCATTAAACCACGTAAACCTTTCTTGATCTTCTTTTAGTTGAGTTAAAAATGTAGAATTTAATTGTTCAACTATTAAACTAATTGATCTATTAATTTGTCTTTGATTATCTTCAGTGTATTCTTTTTTAGGTTCTGGTAATCTTACTACTATTTTTGTCATTTAACAATTCCATTTTCTTAATGATTTATTTATTCTGCTATTTGGATCATTAGCCGTTTTAGCAGATGTAAGTCTTTTTTTCATTCCCCCCATACGAGCACAAAAACTTTTTCTTCGGTTTGCAGCTTTAGAACCTTTTTTTAATTTAGAAGGTTTAGTTGTTACTGCTGTCTTAAGTTTAGACCCAGGATTAGCTGCTCTATAAGAAGCTACGCCTTTTTTGTTTAAGCCTCCTGTTGGATTTTTTCCTGCTTTTCTTTGCCATGCGGGTGTTCTTCCGCCAGAGGCCATATAGGCTCTCCCATATCCTCGTAAAGCAGGTCCTGTCATTAGGCCTGACTTCTTCTAAAAGCACGAGCAGTGGGTGCACCTTTAGCTCCTTTCTTTCTCATTTTTTCTCCACGCTTTCTTTTTTTATGAATGTTGTACCACAAACCTTTTTTTGCTGTACGTCCATCTTTAGTTTTATGGGTTCCTTTTGTCATTATTATCTCCTTCCATCCGGTTGTATATCTACTTGAAAAGTTCCAAATCTCCAGTTCTCTCCAGCGTTTGTATTTTCTATTTTTAAATTTGCGTATCTTCCTCTTGCTCTAGTATCTATATGAGTTGTAGTTGGAAGAACTGTAAAAGGACTGTAGGTTGACGCAACTTCATCTGTGGCTGGATAATCAGTCACACCAACTGTAATGTTATTACTTCCACTTAATACTTTAAAATTCGGTAAAAACCTACGCATAGCTAGAAATACTTCACTCTGTTCTGCTTGTAAAGAAAAACTAAAAGATTGAATAAATGAAGTAAGTTTAGTGGTAGATCCATTAGGATTAACTTGATCTGTCCCCGTTTCGTGTTCAAAATAAACAGTTTGACCTAATCCCGATTCGCCAATAACTGAAGGAAAAGTACCTGAAGAAGTACTATTAAATTGAGTAGCATAAGGTCTAGGATATATTAAAGTATCCATCCAACTTGTTCTATTAAAATTAGTATTAGTATTTGTATACCATGTACCTAAAGGTGGTTGTTTTGCTTCCCCATAATTATAAGCAACTGATCTGTTATTAAAATCAGAACCAGAGCTTGGGTACCACCAAATAACTTCTGTAAATAAATTATTTAATCCTGCACAAATTTGTTGACCTTTAGTTGTGTCTACATCATCAAAGACATAATCTTCAACCGCGCAAGGTAAAGAGTTAACAGTACCATCAAACGCAAAGAAACCATTATTAGACATCCAATAAGCAACACCATCAATTTCAATACAAGCATTCTTTCCTATCAATCCACAGTTAGTCCCTACTTGTTCAAAACCAAATGTAAATGGAGCACCTACAAACTTCATAGTGTAAAGAGCATTGTCTGTCCAAATCAAAATATTTTCTTTAGCAATCAACGCTCCAACAATTTTAGTTCCATCTTGTAATCTTTGTGTACCTGCTGAGTTAGTAGCAAGTGGTGTGTATTGGTTTAATTGTTCTGCGTTAGAAAATCTAACAAACATATCATCTTGTGTTGTTGGATCCCCAATTGTTGTTTCAGTTCCTAAATGAATTAAGTGTCTAGTTGTTGGAGATACCAAACTCATTCTTGATGCTGTAGGGTTTCCTGCAGCTTCATTAGCTTGCGCTCCTAAAGTATTTCCTGAAGTATAAGTTCCTGTTCCTGTCCAATAACTTGAATTTTGTAAAGTACTTGCTCCTGAAGATAATGTTTGTCTTGATGCTCTAACAGTTAATCTAGCTGAAGCAGATGAATCCCATGTGTAAGTTTTTCCATTTGCAATTGTTGCAACTAAAACATCACCCCAATTACTTAAAGACCAAAGTCCAGGTTCAAGAGTAACAGTAGAAGCTTCTACCGCTGATCCCCAACCAGCATAATCAGTAGCATTTGTAACCGTTTCACCATCACTATGAGCTTGACCATTTGATGTACCAAATGTTGCTGTACCATCGGCTCCTCTAGTTATACCTGTTAGCTCAACTCCTGCAACTCCAGTGTATGTTATTAATTCATTTTCTACAGCTATTGTACCAGCTGTTGGAAATCCTGTTGTAGATGTTAATCTAATTTGGGTAGCAGAACCATTATTACCTTGAGTGTCCGCGGCCAACGCTCCATCTAAATCGTTTTGTAAAGCACCTGAAACTGTACCACCATAATTTCCAACACCAAATCCATATCCATAAGTTTGTTCTCTTGGACCCACTGCTGCATAAGGTTCAACAGTCATACTTCCACCTGTTGTAACTGCAGCGCTTGCTTGATTTAAAGAATTAATTGTAAATGTTGTTGGAGTAGGAACAGTTAAAACTTGAAAAAGTTTATCTTCAAAATCACTTGCATTTAATCCTGTACCTCCAGGAAGAGTTACGGAGTTTAATAAAATAATATCACCAGCTTCTAGTTCGTGATCTGATGTGGTAGTAATAGTACAAGTTTTTACAGTTGTACTATTGGTTGCTAAAGTAGAAGATGTAAAAGTAGTTTGGGCCCCTACATTATTATCTCTAAAAGGAGTAATATCATAAAGTTGACCTTCAAAATAAATAAGTAAAAATTTATCAGTACCAATTGCTACATATCTATTTCCAGTTTTATCAACAAAAGAATATTGAGCTCTAGCAACTCCAACAATAGTGTCTGTTAATAAAGAAGACCAACCACCTATTTTTTCTGGTAAACCATATCTGAATCGTGCAAGATCAGAATCAACCCAACGTCCGACTGCTCCAACGCTAGTGTCTTGTTTGTCTATTCCAGGAGCAAACTTAATTTCCGTAAGCATTAAACTCCTTATCCTGTGTTAGTTTTATATATCCAACCTTTTGTTGCATTGGAAGTATAGATAAGAGTCACCGCTTGATTATTAGCAGTTAAATCTACATTAGTTGCTGCGCCTAAAATATTAGTACCGTTTCGATCTACAGTACATTTGTTAGATGCAAATCCTCCAGTACTAGATGTATCCATAATTGTAACTTCATCGCCAGCTGAAGGTGAAGCTGGAAGTGTAACTTGAATAGTTCCCCCACCACCTGAGTTTGTAACTCCCATTACTACATCACCATTGACTGCTGTATAAGGTGAATTACTTCCATTAGTAACAGTAACATAGCCTTCTTTTAAAATTCCTAATAATTTCATGGCATTTGAACCTGTGCCATCTGTATAAAAAGCGGCAGTTGCACCAACAGGAAGAGGAATAATTCCTGCTCCTGATCCACCTACATTTGAAACTCCAATTGTATAATTAGAAGTTCCTCTTACTGTGCTATCTTTAACTATAAAAATTCTTTCTGCGCCTGTTGGCATTGTAATACTTCTACTAGCCGCCAACGTTCCAGTAACTTCAATCATTAAATTTTTACCAGTGGCTGTGCTATCTCCTAAAGCAGAACCATTATCTAGATTTAAAGTTAAATCTCCTGCAGCAATACTAACTGTATAATATCCTGAAGCTGCTAATTCTAAAATTTTTAAATTGTCATTAGTAATACTTCCCCACAAACCAGCTTTTTCGCCGGTTGTCATTATTTCTAATTGTAAATCATCTGAATAAGTTGATGCCATATTATGGTGTTCCTCCGTACGGTTTTATCTCTACCCACACATTTGTTGGTCCTGGATCTATTGGATTCCAAACAATAACCCCTACATCATTAACTGTAAATGATAAAGGATTAGCTTCAACATTTACAACTGCAGATCCTGTCACTGTAGGCTGAGTTGACGCAGTTGTCAAGGCATTAGATGAAGCAGTAATATTAGCGTCTCCAGAAATTGCTGATGAACCTAAATTTAAAGTAAGAGCATTTGAGTTAGCTGTAATATTAACAGTCGTTGTAACTGTTGGCATTACACTTGTAATGTCTAATGGATCCGCTGCAACAACTTCAATAACATTGTTAGCAGAAATATTTACATTACCGATAGCAATTGTTAATGGATTTGCAGTAGCTGTAATCTGTGCGTCTAATGGAACAGTAGTCGCAAAAGGTATTTGTGAAAAAGCAGCAGCGCCAAAAAACATGGTCTACGCTCCGTTGTCGATGATGTTATTGCCTTTTATCTTGAACATTATTAATTTTCCTCATCTGCTGGTAAAGGAGTATTACCTTCCTCTAGCCATTTTTTAAATTCTGGATAATTTTCTGTGCAAGTTAAACGACATTTATCATCGTCGTCAATTCTTGAGTAAATAATTTTACCATTTTCATGGGTTGTAAGTATTTTATAAATCATAATTCAGCACTCCAAGCTAAATAAGCACTAGTGTTAACAGCAGTTCCTTGTGTTACATCTCCAGCAGATACACCAGAAGCAACAGTAAAATTTACTGCACCTATTAAATTAGTTGTATCTACACCAGCAATTGCTGGAACGGCAGAACAAGTTGCTACACTTCCACTAGAAGTATATAACTGATAATCAGTTGCTGTACCAGATTGCTCTAAAGCAGAAGGATTAGTTCTCATTATAACTGGAAAATTAACTAAACAACCTGCTGATGTTGAACTATAACATTGACCAAATCCAAAAGGATAATTAGCTTGAAGTGCTAGTGTTTTATAATAATATCTCTGACATCTTTGTAAATTTTGATCATAAGGAACTACTTCAAAATCCGTGGCCACCGAACCGGCTTCTAATTGAATTCCTGTAACCCAGAAATTATTTGATGTACTACTAGCTAAATTAACTTGTCCTACATATCTATTAGCAGTTGTCGTACTTCCCCATGAAGTAGCTAAACTACCTGAAGTGTAATCAGTTCCGGCTCCTAAACAAAATTGAACTGTTAAGCTCGCATTATTATCATTAGTGAATGCTCCTGTTGTATCCCCTGGAAAAGTAAGTGTTTTATATTCCCAAGTTGAAGCTGATGAAATTGTATAGCTTGCGGATATTGATCTTGAATTATCACTGTCTGATATTTCACAAATATAAGTTCCTGTTAATACTGATTTTACCCAAAAAGATAAAGTTAGAGGAACTGCATCAGATGTTCCTTTTTTTAAATATTGTACATTTTGACCTTCAACGAATTGTTGAATAGTAATTAAATCACTAGCTCCTAAACTAGCGTCAGCAGTTGTACAATCCCATTTCATAGAATTAGCAAAACCTGAACCAGTCGGAACATCAGTATCTTGCGATTGTGTCCAAGTTCCCGCCGTGACTATTACACATCTATATCTATCTAAAGTGTTATAACCACTGGATGTAAGAGAAGATACAGATGTATTTCTTTGACTAACAGCCATGTCTCCATTGATTACAATATTCCTGAAGTTTGGTTCACGAACATCGGCTATTGCTGGTGGTTGAATTCTTGTTAATGCCATTATGCTCCTACTATTAAAGATGCTCCTAAATAGCAACTTCGTTTGTATGAATTAAATTTTGCTCCTGTATTTCCACTATTCACAAAATCAAAATAACCATATAATTCTATGTAGTCTGATGAACCATTAAAATCTAAAATTTGAGATGCTGTAATAGTGTAAGAAGTTAGAGGGTGACTACCAAAAGCGACAGATGGTTGTATATGTAAAGTTCCATTTTTGTAAATACCTAAATATGCTTGTGATACATCGTCTGCTGCAAAAGGATTAAAAGTTATTCCATAAACCACATTATATTTTCCAGCTGTGGTTGGTGTAAATCTATAATTCGAACTGTTGTCGTAGCATCCTCCAGTATCATATAATTCTGTATCAACAGTAATCTTTGTCCAACTAGCATCTGAAGCAGCTTGATCTGAGGCTAAATATGCAAAAAAAGAAGGGGTTGAAGCTAAAGCTCCAGTGATAGTAACGCCTGCCGCATCTAAAGTTGCACCTGAAGGAATATCTATTGTATCCCCACTCGCGCCAATAGTAATAGTATTAGCATTCTCGTTGATAATATTATTACCTGCTGCGTCTTGGATTGTGTCTGCTTTTAATATACTAGTCATTATGCTCCTTTATCATAGTTACTCCCATGTTGCTATTGGTTTTTCTGGAAACGTTGGTTTAACAACGGGTGTAATTACTAAAACTCTAATTTGTTTTCTATATTCTAAAAATTCACTTAAATTTGTTAAGTGTGGAGTATTATTTGTATCAGTAACTGAAGGATTTTCCACCCAATCAGTTAAGTATAATAACCCTTTTGCGTGTTGTTTACATCTTTCTTTTAATTCTTCATCAGAAACTATTTCGTCAGGAGAAGTAAATACCCCATTTTTATAAGTCCAACCAAAACTAGCTTGATCATGTTGAACTGCAATATGACCTCCTTTAAATCCAGGAGGTGGATTACTTGGTGGACTGTCATAATTAACCACGTTGATTATTTCATTATCTTTTAAAATTACATATCTAGACATAAAACTCCATTACTATAATACATCCGCCAGCTCCAGCTCCTCCAGTTCCTCCAGCCGTTCCGACTGATCCACCAGCACCACCAGAACCAATTGCATAAGAATAAGTTGCTGAAGGTGAATTAATAAATGATTCAGAATAGGAGCCGCCTCCGCCTCCAGATGAACCATAAACAGTGTTATTACCGCCAATACCACTGCCTCCTCCTCCATAATTTTTTCCTGCAACTCCTGTTGCACCTGATCCATTAGAACCACCTTGGCCTCCTCCACCATAGATAGAATTTCCACCTGATCCTCCATAGTTTTGATACAATGCAGGACTAGAGTTATTAGGCATTGATGGTGCACTTCCTCCAAAACAATTAAAATCTCCTCCTGATGCTCCTTGTGCTGCGCCACCCAGACCACCTGCTTGGCTGTGTGGACCACCTGCACCTCCTAAAGCACTCAACGATCCAAAAGTTGTATTTCCACCAGCGCTGCCTGTAGTCTGACCTCCAGTTCCAGAGCCGCCTCCTCCTCCGCCAGCGCCGACACATCTAACCCAAATTGCTCTACAATTTGTAGGTGTCGTATAAGTTCCAGATCCAGAAGTAAAAGTTTGAATAGTATGAGATGTTCCAACATCAAATACAACAGCAGGAGATATATTAATAGTCCCTGATCCAGAGCTAGTTGTTATTGTTCCTACTTTTAAAGTTCCGTCTGCCATTATGATCTAAATGCCTCTATTTCGTCGTCTGTTAAACCAAGTGCTTTTAATTTTGCATCAGCTGATGCTTTGTCTGTTGCTTTTTTTGTAGCTGCGTCTGCTATCTCTTGTTCAACTACTGGTATCTGTGCTTGAATATCTGCAATAGAAATAGGAGTTGTTCCATTGTGCCATTCTATTTCACAAGTATTAATATCAGTTCCTCTAACAGTAACAACTGCGTTTGGATTTATTTTTAAAATTGCATCTATAATCATCCTGCTATCTCCATAAGTGTAAGTGAACCAACTGAATTATCTGTAAATATAACTTGATTATGGGCTCCAGAATTAGCTTTAAAATATACTCGATAAGTGGTGCTGCTGGTCGTGCTTGGAGAATCTAAATAATTCATTCCAAAATTACATGAACCACTACCTCCAGATCCATATTGAGATGCCATTCCTGACGATGCACTTCCAAGATTTGTACTATCTCTATATAAAGTTACTACAGAATTTGTAGCTGCTCCAGAAGATTGAATAATTCCAGATGCAAAAACAAGTATTTTATTTGATGTTGAACTTGGAGTTATAGCTTTTAATAAAGCTGTAGCAGTAAATGTATTATTATTTGTAGTTTCAGCAGTATTAACAGTAAAGCTTTGAACTTGTAAAACTTTTCCAAACCCTGATGCCGTTCCAGAATTAGAAATAGTTGCACCTGACGGAATAGTTATTGTATCTCCTGATGCACCAACTGTTAAAGTTGTTCCTGTAGCTGGTTGTATTAAATTTGTCTCAAGTGTGCTCATTATAATATTGCGAAAGTGCTCCCTGATGGAATAGTGATTGTTCCTGATATTGTAACTGGACCAACCAATGCTCCGTTGTTAGAACCCGACATAGATATACTCGACCATGTCTGAGCGTTTTTCATAAAAAAAGTTGACGCTAAAGAACCAGCGGTCACCGTCGCGTCTGTCGGCGTGCCGATGTCATATGTATCACCCAAGACTACACCAAAAAAAGTATCTGATGCAGCAGGATTGCCGGTAAAAGAAATTGTGGACCCTGTAATAGTAAAAGCTGAAATCGGTTCTTGGATCACAGATGAAACAGAAATGATAACCGATGCTTCGTTTCCTGGAGACACAGCTGTCCCTCCAACCGTTAAGTTAAACGGTCCTGGTGTTGATCCGGTGAACGATCCTGATATATCGTCCAAAATTTGATACGCGCCCGTCTGGGGCGATTTTCCGACGTATGCCATAATTTAATTCCTTTACTCTGTTGGGATTGGATTGTCAGTCTTGACTTTTGCTACATGGTCCTTCCATGTAGTAGTACCGTCTACATTATCGTGGTACTGCATGTCGAGCTGGCTATTCCAGTCACCATAGGCGCTTCTTCTTGCAGATCTTGCAGCGTTTTGTCTTTCAGACAAATCAGCAGCAGTGTCTACAGCATTCAGTTGCTCATCAGTTGGTTGCGCTACACCTGAAACATTCCATTCCTTGATGTAAGGGCCCTGACCATTTGAGTCATCCTGAAGCATAACGTCTTTTGTAAAGTCAACAGATGCCACGCCATTATTAGCGCAATACTGCTTAACTTTGCTTGATAGTGATGCCATAGTTTTTCTCCTTTGTTATCTTATATTATGGTTTTGTTGGAAATACAACAGCCTTTGCTTGTTCGGCTGTCGTAACTCCGTTAGTTAAATCTCTTAATTCCTGCCTGTAAGTAGTCATTTCTGCTGACATGGTTCTGTCAGACATTCCATGAAAGTCTGTTTCAGCTAAAAGTCTATTTCTTTTATCTCTTAAATTTCCTATAGCAATATCAAATTCACTTGGTCTTGATGCCAAATAATCTTGTTCTTCTTTTAATTTTAATGCTTCTTCTTCTGGTGTTAAATCAACAAGTTGATCTCCATTTCTTGTTATAATTAATTTTTTAGTCATTAGCTATTTCTTACTCCCATTAAAGTAAATTCTCCTTTTGCAATATTTCCTGTGCTTGGAACAATTTGAGCATAATTAATATCATGAGCAACTTCATAACTTCCATGAAAATGCCATGTTCCAAAATATCCATTTGTATTTTCTGCATAGAAAAATCCATAAGCACCTGGTTTATAAGAAGTACCCACATTCCCTTTTTTATAGAAATGAATTTCACCGAACATTGGTCTTGATGTATTATCAAAATCTACATCATTACCCATCCTAATATCACCAGCATTAGTATCAGCACCAGCAATAATTGTTGATCCAGCATTAGGTTTATATTCAAAAAGTTGGTTCATATAATCTGCTGTTTTAATATCAGATGAATCAGATACTCCAATTCTAAATTTTAATTCTCCACTAGCACCATCGCCTAAAAAATTTGCTATATAAATTATATAATGTGAATAATTATTAAAGGTACTATCGTTATTATGGTTGACATCAAATGTAACAGACGCAACATCACTTGATATTGCTGTAGTTGCTAATCTATCCATACCTTCAACTGCAGCTGGTAAAGCAGTAACATTTCCAATTGAAGTATTATTAATTAAACTTGCTGGTAATGTTGCTGCTGTTGAACCTGTACCACCAACAGAAGTTGGTATTGTACCTGTTAACATGTTTGCTACGTCTATTTTACTTAATGCCATAATTATGCTCCTATTAATCTACTTCCAAAAAATTTATGTCTTGTTACGTTAGAGTTTGAATTTACTGCACCACCAGTATTTTGATATGTATAAATTTCTACGTAATCTGCCGCATCTAAATCCAATTCACACGCTATCATTCCTGCTGATAAAGCATCTCCTAAATCCAGCCACCCATCAGTTCCATCAAAAGAATTACTTCCATTTACATAAATCCCCACATGAAGATCGTTTACATTTGAAGCATATCCAAATTGAGCTCCAATTAAATATTTCCCATCCATGCCTGTGGGTACAACAAATTTAGAGTTACTTGCATCATAAGCACTGTTAGTATCATAAATTTCTGTTGTAAAAGTTACTTTAGTTGCTGTTGTGTTAGGAATAGATTGTGCTGATCCACCAGCTACAGCTAAAAAAGCTGGAACGTTTTTTATTCCATCTGCATTAGGTGTAACAACCCCAGCACCATCACTCGTCATGATGTCGTTGTTGTTAAAATCTTTATATTCGTTTACTTTAATAATTGATCCCATTAT
>VTLG01008602.1_pt1 | contig 10454 bp, 11 predicted proteins | sample 4694571 | NCBI WGS metagenome assembly VTLG01 (sample SAMN12604809, study PRJNA352737) | marine metagenome | biome: ENVO:00000447; feature: ENVO:00000209|ENVO:00000569|ENVO:01000036; material: ENVO:00002151; isolation source: viral sequences binned using virsorter ... | reverse complement strand
GGAGAAAGAGGCGAAGAGCTAGATACTCTAGTAATTCACCCATCTGTTGCTTACTACCTATATCAGGTTGGTATGTTGACATTCTCTAGTGATTCTCTAACTTCTGGCGGTGCTATCCAATGGGGTGGCGGTGGTGTTGGCGTTACTGACAGATCAATCGGTCAGTTCGCAGGCATGAATGTTGTTATTGACTCTCAAGTTAATACATCTGCTCCAGGTGCATCTGGTCATCAAACTGAGTTCCGTTGTTACTTAATTAAGTCAGGAACAATTCTTGAAGGTCAGCAATCTCCTCTAAGCATTGAATCAGATAGAAACATCTTATCTAAGCAAGATGTCATGTCAGTTGATTATCATACTGCTTATCACATTATGGGTACTAAGTGGGCATCTGCTACAGATAACCCAACTAATGCTCAGTTAATGAGTTCAAGCAACTGGGCTGCTACATATGATGTAGATTTAGTTCCTATTGTTGAGCTAATCGTTAACTCACCACTTGATACTTCAACTATTTCTTAATAGTATTAAGTAGCAAAGTAGTAAAAAGCCTCATCAATTATTGGTGGGGTTTTTTCTTTACGCTACAATAAAACTAAAATTACTTTCTTATCGTGGCAGCCACTATAAATGCAACTGTAAAAGATGCTAATGCTAATAGCTATGTCACATTGACAGAAGCTAATACTTACTTTGAAACCGTTCCAGATTCGAGCACTTGGACTAATAAAACAGATGATCAGAAAAATAGAGCATTAATATCAGCAACTAGATGGATTGATAGTTTTGTGTTTTACGGAGACAGATGTGATGATGGGCAGGCATTGAAGTTTCCAAGAAATAATTATCAAGTTGATGGTGTTGAATTAGCGTGTTCTACAATTCCGTTAAATATCAAATATGCACAGTATGAATTAGCTAGGGCATTGGCAAATGATACGGGAGCTATAACGGGTACAACTGGTAAAGATGGTAATTTTTCTGAAGTAAAACTAGGAGATATACAGGTTAAATACAATACTGATAGTCAGGGAACAGGATCTATAAATAATATTCTTGATGTTTACCCGTGGTTACAAAGTTATTTAGGTGCTTATATACTTGGTGGAGCTGGTAGTTTTCAAATGAGGGTAGTTAGAGGATAATGGCAGGACAACTTGACTCATTACTAAAAAGCGTTGCAAAAGATATAGTTGCAACTTTGGGAGATTCTCTCGATACAACTATTACTTATGTAAAAAAAGGAGTTTCAAGTTATAACGTAGAGACAGGAGAACAGATAACTATAGACACAACTTATTCAGATATAAAAGTACCGATTGAGTTTATTAAGTCTGAAGATGATGAAGGTAAAGAAATTAGACAAGCAAAACTATATATTACTCCCGATTTGATTGGAGATAATCAAGTGGATTTTGATGACGAGATCCAACTTACATATGCGGGAGAAACAAGAACTGCACAGATTTACGATATAGACACTAGAAGAGGTGGACAAGTTTATCTATTTACAATATTGGTGCGGTTCTGATGGCAAAAGATTTTTTAAAAAGTGACCCTATTGGCGATGTTAAGGCTCAATTAAATCGTGATTTTAACACTGTAATAAATAAAGCTCATAAGAGTTTAGGAACTAAAACTCATAGTCCCGTTTACACAGGATTTTTTGCGTCAAGTTGGAAAGTTGCAAATACTCCTCCTAAAGCAAAAGATGATATAAAAGACTTTCAACCGTGGTCTAATATTAAATTAGCTTTTGATAAAGGTGGAGATAGTTGGAAGAAAGCAGGTGAAAGACCATCAAATCCAAAAATTCAACCTAGATTTAAAATTAAAAGAACATTTGATGTTAAAAAAAGTGTTTTTATTGGAAATACAGTTAAATATGCTTCTTATGCTTTAGAAGGAGGAAAAATTCAAAATTTTATCCAAGGTCGTATGGGACAAATTATAAAAGAAAATATGAAAGAAAAGAAAGGTAAATTATTTTTATTCGGCAAAGAGACATCAGGTTTTGGTAGTTCACTTCCTGGTATTGGTTACACAGACGTACTTTAATTATGACTTTAGTAAAAACAAGAGCAGCATTTGAAAAAGCAGTTACGGACGCAGTTTCGGACGTAGATCCAACTGTTTCTATGGTCTATGACAATGTTACTTTTACAACTTCGGGTAAAACAAAAAAATATGTAATGATGATGATAAACTACACATCTTCTACATTACAAAATCAAGGAGCAAGTTCAGATTTTTATGCAGGTGTAATTCAATGCAATATTTACGTCCCAAAAAGTAAAGGAACAAGTCAATTAGCTGAAATAGCTGAAGCTGTTATTGATGGTTTAACTTCTGTAAATGCTTCTGATTACACAGATACTTTTAGTGTGAAGCCAAGAGTACAAGATATAAACGGGCCTACAATGCTTGAAATTGAAGATAGAAGTCATTTTGTTGGTGTAATATCTTGCCAATTCTCAGCTAATGCCTAGTATAATAAAGTAGCAATACTTATTTTATGACTAGAGCAATCGAACTTTTGAAGAATAGTTTTGGTGTCAGCCAGCTATATCAACATGACGTAATTAAAGACGGAAAAATTATTTTTAGCGTATATTGGAATCCTCTTACTATTGCTGAAAGAGAGTCAATAACTAAAAAATCAACTGCTAATGATACTAATGATTTTGCTTTGATGTTAATGATCGAGAAGGCATTAGATAAAGACGGTAATAAACTTTTTCAAGATGGAGATAAAGCATCTCTTAGGAGAGAAGTTGAAGCAAATATTTTACAGGAAATACAATTAGCAATGATAGAAGCAGGTCAAACTAGGGAGGTAAAAGAGGCTAAAGCCGATTTAAAAAGCAAATAACGATTGGAAGTTTATATTTTCACTAGCAAAAGAATTAGGTAAAACTGTTGCTGAGTTATCACAAACCTTAACTGTAGAAGAAATGATAGGTTGGGTTGCCTATGCAGAGATAGAACATGAAGAACTTAAAAAACAACAGGAACAAGCACAAAGAAGTAGTGCTTTAAAAGGCAAAAGAAGGTAATATAGAGAAAATGTTTTGAATTTTCTTGTAAAAAGTGGCTAATTATGATGTTTCAATTAGATTAGCTGTTGCAGGTGCAAAAGAATTAGATCGTGTTAATAAAAGAACAGATCAATTAAGGAAATCAATAGATCATATTAATAAAAAAGCACAATCTGGTACTGCGGGTACTCCTGTTGTAAGAAACTTTAAAAATTTATCACAAGCAGTTACAGATGCTAATGATGCTTTAAATGAAGCAGCAGTAGGCACAAAAGAATTTAATCAGGCAGTAAAAAATCTTGTGCAAGTAGAAAATAAATATGAAAGACAGTTAAAACAAAGAGAAAGAAGATTAAAAATACAAAGATTAGCTGCGAAAGAAGGTATTTCATTTAGTAAGGCTAAAAAACTTTTAATTGAACAAGAAAGAATAGCTGAAGAAAAATTAGCTGCTGCAAAAGAAAAAACTGCAAAAGCAGAAGCAAAAAGAAAATTTATGTCGGGCATAGGCTCTACAGTTTCTAGTGCAGCGATTGGTGGAGCGTTTCCATTATTATTTGGGCAAACGGGTGCAGCAGCAGTTGGTGGTGGTATTGGTGGTGCTATTGGTGGAGCTATAGGAGGTCAGTTTGGATTTGCTTTATCTATTGTTGGTACAGCAGTTGGATCTCTTATACAACAACAAGATGAATTAGATAAATCTTTATCAAAAATTAGTAGATCATTTCAAAATGCTGGAAGTTCTGCTGGTTTTACAAGAGAATCTTTCAATCAACTCAAATCAACATTGAGAATGACTAAAGATGAAGTTCTTGCTGTTGCTACAGAATTTGCAAGGTTTGGCGAAGCAGGGGAATCTGCTGCATTTATTTTTGGAGACAATCCTAATACTTTTAAGAATTTGGCTGCTATGCGTGATACGAATACACTTATGACAGCGATATTAGATACTCAAAATGGATTAAGTATTAGACAACAAATTCAATTATTAAGAGAAGCAAAGTTAACAGGTTTTAAAGATATGCAATTAAAACTTAATCGAATGATTTTAGAAGAAAATTATAGAAAAGCATTAGCAGACGCACGAGAAATTACAAGAGCAGAAAAGTTAGGAGATGTTCTTAAAGAACAATTAAGAATTATGGTATTTATGAAAGGATTGGTAGATCTAGAGAAATTTTTTCCTGATTTCTTTAAAACATCTACTGAAAATATGGAAGAGCGTGTTGCTGATATTAAAAAGTTTTACGATGAATTGTTAACTGACTTACCAGAACTTCAAGACTTGTTAACAGAATTAGATACCTCAGTTCAAGGAATGAGTTATAGTATTCCATCTGCAATAGATCAAATATCAGCAGAACTGAAAAAGTTAAAGAGTGTAGGTTATATGGTTACAACTGTTGCAGGTACAGTAGGTGACGCTTTCGGAGAATCTTTTAAAGGAATAGTAAAGGGAACAATGACGGCTCAAGATGCTTTAAGAAATTTATTTCAAAGAACAGCAGATGCGTTTTTAGATATGGCTGCACAGATGATTGCAAAACAAATACAAATGAAAATATTAGGTATAGGATTAAACTTTTTTGGTGGTGGAATAGGTGGAGGAGCAGGAGGAGGAGTTATTGATAGTATGTCAGTTCCATTAGTAGATCCACTATCAGGAGTAGGTACAGCAGCAAATGGTGGTCCTATTCCAGGACGCAGACCTACACTTGTTGGAGAGCGTGGCCCTGAATTATTTACTCCAGGAGTTTCTGGTTATGTTACTCCAAATCACGAGCTAGGTGGTTCAACAAATATTGTTGTAAATGTAGATGCTTCAGGCTCTTCTGTTGAAGGAGATGAAGATAGAGGAAAAGAACTTGGTCGTCTTATATCGGCTGCTGTACAATCTGAAATAATACAACAACAAAGGCCAGGAGGATTACTTACATAATGGCTACTTTTCCTTCAATAAAACCTACTTACGGTCAACAAAAGAAGTCCGCACCAAATACTAGAATAGTTCGTTTTGCAGATGGTTATGAACATAGAATTTTATTTGGTCTAGCACAACATCAAAATCCAAAAGTTTTTCAATTAAGTTTTGATGTTTCAGAAACAGATGCAGATACTATAGAAACATTTTTAGATGATAGAGCAAACGATAGTGATAGTTTTGATTTTCCTGCAGATTATTTACCTGGGGAAACTTCTTCTTTATTTAAGTTTGTTTGCGAAAATTGGAATAAATCAATACCATTTAAAAATAGAGCCAAAATTCAAGCTACTTTTAGACAAGTATTTGAACCAGCATCATAATGTCAGTAAATTCAGCAGTATTTAGTAACTTACAATCTATTAATCCATCAGCGATTATTGAGTTATTTACTCTTCAATTATCAACTGCATTGCATGGTGCAAACACAATTTATAGATTTCATGCTGGAAGTAATCTCAATGCAAATGGAAAAATAGTATGGAATGGTAACGAATATCTTAGGTTCCCAATACAAGCATCAGGTTTTGCTTTTCAACGTGGTCAGTTGCCTAGACCTAAAATATCAATCAGTAATGCTACAGGATTAATTTCAGCAATACTCTTATCTGTTAATGAAGAAACAACAGGTAATGATTTAACAGGAGCTACAGTTACAAGAATTAGAACATTGGCTAAATTTATAGATGCTGTTAATTTTGCTGATGGAACAAATGCAACTGCTGATCCAAATGCAGAGTTTCCTCAAGAAATCTATTCGATTGATCGCAAGTCAACAGAGACTAGAGAAGTTGTGGAATTTGAACTTGCTGCTCCTACAGATTTAGCAGGAGTTAGAATACCAAAAAGACAATGCACTAGATCCATATTTCCTTCTATTGGTACGTTTGTTCAATGAGTTGGAAATATAAAGCATTACTTCATGCTCAACGAGAAGATCCAAAAGAATCTTGTGGTTTGCTTTTAAACGTAAAAGGCAAAGAGAGATACTACCCTTGTCGTAATCTTTCTATGACAGAGCATCAATGTTTTATTATCGACCCAGAAGATTATGTAAAAGCAGATAACACTGGCGAAATAGTTGGAGTAGTTCATAGTCACCCTATCACCCCACCTGCCCCTAGTCAGGCAGATAAAATTAGCTGTGAAGATAGTAATTTACCTTGGTATATTGTTAATCCAAAAACAGAAAAATGGGCATATTTAGAACCCTGTGGATACAAACCACCTTTATTGGGTCGTCAATGGGTATGGGGTATTACTGATTGTTGGAGTTTAGTCAGAGATTGGTATAAAGAAGAAAAGAATATTGAACTGAGAGATTGGGAAAGACCTAGAACATTAGAAGAATTTAACAATAAACCTTTGTTTGAGGCTTGTGCTTGGAGAACTAATTTTAGAGAACTTAGACCAGAAGAAAAGTTACAAGATGGAGATGTATTACTTATGAGCATTTTGTGTCCAACCTTAAATCATGTAGCATTATTTTTTAAAGGAGATGTTATTCATCATTTAACCGATAGACTATCTTGTAAAGAGCCTTACTCTGAGTGGCTATTAAAATGTACAGGAAAGAGGTATCGGTATGCTTCGTAAATTAAAGTTATATGGACAATTAGCAGATTTTATCGGACATAAAGAGTTTGAGATAAAAGTAAATAGTGTATCCCAAGCTGTAAGTTTTTTAATACATAATTTTCCAGAAGTAGAGCGTTTTATGAGTCCTAAATATTATCAAGTAAAAGTCGGTAGTTATGATATTGATGAAAGTGAATTAGCATACCCTGTCGGTCAGGAAGATATACATTTTATTCCAGCTATCAGTGGTGCAGGTCGTGGATTTGGGAAGGTATTATTAGGTGCTGCTTTAATTGCGGGTGCTTTTATAGTTAGTCCTGCATTATCTTTTTCCGCTAAAGGCTTTGGAATTGCAAAAGCTGGTATGTTAACTAAAGGAGTATTGTATGTTGGTGCTTCTTTAGTGTTGTCTGGTGTTTCTGATTTATTATTTCCATTACCTGAACCACAGGATTTTAACTCAGAACAAGATCCTCAATTATCTTTTAGTTTTAGTGGAGTACAGAATACATCACGAGCTGGTACTCCCGTTCCAATAGTTTATGGTGAAATAATTACAGGAAGTGTTGTAATAAGTGCAGCGATTGACACTAATCAGGTAGAAGCATGACAGACGAAACTAAAATTATTAGAGGATCTGGAGGTCCACCAAAACCACCCCCACCTCCTTATCGTGCTCCTGATACTTTACATAGTAGAAGTTTTGCTACAGTTCAAGATTTAATATCTGAAGGAGAAATAGAAGGTTTTGCTAGTGCATCTAAAGAAGGACTTACAAAAGGAACAACTGCATATGATAATGCAAGTTTAAAAGATGTATTTCTTGATGACACTCCAATACTAAATTCAACAGCTACAAGTGCTGATCCTGCTGATACGGATTTTAATTTTAAAGATGTAACTTTTAAATCTAAGTTTGGAACGTCAAACCAAACAGCAATGAGTGGTATTCCTGCCGAAAGTAGATCACCCACTGGTGTTGGAGTTGAGGTAACGACCTCTGCTCCCGTTACTAGACAAGTTACAAATACAGATGTAGATGCAATCATTGTTACTTTGACTTGGCCTCAAATACAAGTAGCAGAAGATGACGGTGATATTCGGGGAGATACTGTCGAATATAAGATACAAGTTCAATATAATTCTGGTGGATTTACAGACGTTGTAAGCACTTCTGTTAGTGGTAGAACAGCAGATGCTTACGCTAGAGATCACAGAATAAATGTCACAGGTGATTTTCCTGTTGATGTGCGAGTGGTTAGAGTTACAGCAGATAGTACAGACTCTGCAAGAGTAAATGCTTTTCAATTTACTAGCCTTCAAGAAGTTATAGATAACAGTTCAACTTATGCTGATAGTGCTTATGTTGCTCTTCGTTTAGATAGTAAACAGTTTAATCGTATTCCCTCAAGAAAGTATCGCATTAGAGGTGTAAAAGTAAGAATACCAGGAGCAGGAGCATCTAGTTCTGGTACTCCGAGTGTGGACAATGCTACAGGCAGAATAGTGTATCCAAGTGGTTATATATTTAATGGTGTCATGGGTGCTGCTGTTTACACAAATTGCCCTGCGATGTGCTTACTCGATCTTCTCACAAACACTAGGTATGGCCTAGGAGATCATGTCACTGACAGTAATTTAGATTTATTTAGTTTTGTAGCTGCGAGTAAATACGCAAATGAATTAGTAGATGACGGTACAGGATCAGGTGCAACAGAAGCTAGGTTTAGTTGTAATGTAAATATTCAGAGTCCTAAAGAAGCATTTGCAGCAATAAATGATCTAGCTGGTGTTATGAGATGTATGCCGATTTGGTCTGCTGGTTCAATTACCATATCTCAAGATAAAGAAACTACAGCAAGTTACTTATTTAATTTAGCTAATGTAGGAGAAGCAGGATTTACATATCAAGGAAGTAGTTTAAAACAACGTCACTCTGTTGTTTCTGTCAGTTACTTCAATATGGATTCTAAAGAAGTAGATTTTGAAGTAGTAGAAGATGCAACAGCAATATCAAAGCTTGGAACGACAGTAAAACAGGTGAAAGCATTTGCTTGTACTTCTCGTAATCAAGCTGCGAGATTAGGTCGTGCAATACTGTTTGCTGAACAAAATGAAAGTGAAACTGTTACTTTTACAACTTCAATAGATGCAGGAATTGTTGTTAGACCTGGTTCTGTAATAGAAATAAATGACCCAGTGAGAGCGGGAGCTAGAAGAGGTGGTCGTGTCGTATCTGCAACAACCACAACTATTACTGTTGATGCAAAAGCTCAAACAAGTTTTCCTGCTTCTACAATTAGTGTTATTTTATCTGACGGAACTGTAGAGGTAGGTTCAATATCTAATGTGGTCGGTGCAGTTGTCACTATTGATAGTGTTACAAAGCCTGATGGAACAACTGCTTCTGCATTTAGTTCCGCACCAAACACAAATGCACCATATTTACTTTCTAGTACATCTCTTCAAACTCAATTATTTAGAGTAATACAAGTTACAGAAGAAGATGATATAAACTATGCAATTACAGCTTTGTCTTACGTTGAAGGTAAATATGCTTTTATTGAAAATGGAACACCATTACCCACACGAACTATATCTGTTTTAAATGCTCCTGCATCACCACCGAGCAACTTAACAATTACAGAACAAACAGTAGTTATAAATAATATAGCTAGAAGTAAATTAATCATAGATTGGCAACCTGTTGAGGGTGTTACTCAATATCTTGTAAATTACAAATTAGAAAATGGTAATTATGTTTCACAAGTTGTTTTCAGTAGTGATTTTGAAATTTTAGATACTGTAAAGGGAAGTTATACAGTTCAAGTATTTTCTTATAATTCCATAGGACAATTATCTTCTAATTTTACTGAAGCATCAATAACTGCTTTAGGTAAAACTGGGATACCAGAAGATGTTTCTGGGTTGACGATAGAACCAATTAATGAACAGTTTGTAAGATTACGATTTACACAAGCTGTTTCTACTGACGTTTTACACGGTGGTCGTGTTTATGTGAGGCACACAAATCAAACTGGTGGATCTGCTTCGTTCCAATCGGCACAAGATGTTGTCGAAGCTGTAGCTGGTAATGCAACAGACGTTATAGCTCCTGCTTTGGCAGGAACTTACTTACTTAAATTTCAAGATGATGGTGGTAGATTCAGTGCAAATGCAGCAAGTGTAGCTCTTTCTCTCGTTGATATTTTAGATTCTATTACTGTTAAAACTGACAGAGAAGATACTGACGGAACACCTTTTAATGGAACTAAATCCAATGTGCAGTATGACGGTTCTAAAGGTGGCCTAGTTCTTACTAGCCCAACTACAAATGCCACTGGAACGTATGACTTTGTAGATACTCTTGATCTTGGAGGTACATTCTCACTTGTCTTAAAAAGGCATTTTAGTGGAGAGGGTTTTTACACAAGTGATTTGTTTGATAATAGAACAGCAAATATAGACACTTGGACAGACTTTGATGGAGCAACTGCTAATGATGCAAACGCAAAAATAGCTGTAAGAACTTCCACAGATATGAGTTCATATTCTGATTTCAATGACTTTGCTAATGGAACATTTAAAGCCAGAGGGTTTCAATTCAGAATCACTCTCAGCACAAATGATGTCGCACAAAATATGAATCTACAGCAAGCAGGATATACAGCAACGATGCCTTCAAGAACGGAACAATCTGCTGTCATTGCATCAGGAGCAGGAGCAAAAGCAGTAACATTTACTGCACCATTTTTTGTTGGAACGTCTGGGCTAGGCAATCTTAACAGTTTCTTGCCATCTGTTAATATTTCTCCACAGAATATGGCATCAGGAGATTATTTTGAACTTAGCAGTAT
>VTLG01006814.1_pt1 | contig 10455 bp, 11 predicted proteins | sample 4694571 | NCBI WGS metagenome assembly VTLG01 (sample SAMN12604809, study PRJNA352737) | marine metagenome | biome: ENVO:00000447; feature: ENVO:00000209|ENVO:00000569|ENVO:01000036; material: ENVO:00002151; isolation source: viral sequences binned using virsorter ... | reverse complement strand
CCTAAAAAATTAAAGAAAGGTTCTAAATCTGCAAAGAGAAGATTATCATTCTGTAGAAGAATGAAAGGTATGAAGAAGAAACTTACTTCTGCAAAAACAAGAAGAGATCCTGATTCAAGAATTAACAAGGCACTTAGAAGGTGGAACTGCTGATGAAAACTTATAAAGAATTTACACAAAATTTAGATGAGAATAAATTCACCGCATATATGGCAAAGAAAGCTGCAAAGCAGATGTTGGGTGCCTCAAGCAAACTATTCAGTGGTAAAAAATCACAGGGAGCAAAATTTTTAAAGAAATCAGTAGAAGGTAAAAATTTAAGACAAAAAGTAGCAAATACGTTGAGAGGTGATAAAGGGATTGGAACAACTCATTCTCAAACTAAGAATTTACCTGCTGCTAAAAGAATGTCTGAATTTGAATTATCAAAACTTGATAAGCAAATGAATCAGTCAGCAGGTAGGTTCATTTCGGGTGCAAAAAGTGGGGAAAATTATAAAGCATATCAATCACCAAATACATCTTTTAGAACAGATATGAGAGCGACTGCTAAAAAAGTAGGTGGTAAGGATATGTTAAAACAATTTGATAACCTGTCAAAAAAATCTTATGACAAAAGTATAAAACCATCTGATGCTGCAAATGCACTTAAGAAAAAAAACTTACAGACAGGGTTAATGAAAAAAATTGAGAAATCTGGTATTGATCCAGTAAGGGTAAATGAACCGACATTAACAAGACATCAAAGAATGAGAGGTATGAGTAAAAAAAGTATTAGAAACGTAAATAAAGATTTATTGGGGAGAAATTTATTTAAATCTCTCTTTGGAGGAAAAGTCAAAAAAAGAGTTGGACCTACACAACAGCATAAGATGAGGGCACAAGATACTGCTATAATTAAAAGATCACAGGCAAATAGTGACGCTGGACTGATGGATATTCTAGGTGGTCAAGAGGGAATGAGAAATACATTAGGTAAACCCACATACGCAACTATACAGAAAGGTAAAGTACCACAACCACCAGGAGCAAAAAGGACAAAAACACCTAAATGGATAAAATCCTTAAATAGGTATGATGATGAATTTGAATATGGTAAAGTAGATTTTAAGAAATAATGAAAACATATAAAGAATTTATTACCGAACTGAATAAGTTTGAGAGATTTTTACTTAAAAAGGGTATCAAAGCAATTCAGAAATTTAATCCAGGACAAACTTATAAGTCTATAAAGAAAAGTGCACTTCGCACCACTAGAGGTATGAGGAGTGATGATGCTAATCCATTTGTTTCACCTCGTAGAGAGGCAGAAAATTTGGTGAAGAAATTTCAGAAAACATACCCTGGTCAGAAGGGTGAAAATATAATGAAACTTAAAGATAAAACTGGTAAACCAAAATATGTTGAATATGATCCTACCAGAGTAAGACAAGGTGATAGTCCACAAGCAAAAGTGACTGGTGCAGCACAGTCAATGAGAAGAATGAGTAAAAAATCTGTTAGGGAAATGGACAAAGAAATAAAAGATATGGGAAAGAGATTTGGAATTAAACAAGAAGCTGAAAACGCAAGAAGTATATTAAAAAATACAGGTGATCAACATAGTGCAATATATAAAGCACCTCAATATAGAGTCAATCCTACAGATAAAAAGATTGATTCTGTATATCCTAAAAATAAATTAGGTGCACCAACCACAACTAATTTACCTAAAGGTGCAGTGCCTGATGCATCGAAAAAAGTAAAGGCAAAGAGTAAGATAAAACCATTCAAACGCAATAAACCTAAATAGTCAATAAAAGTTTAGAAGAATGATTACATTAATTAAAGGCACTGAAGCAGCGTGTGGTACAGATGCAGCAGGTGCATCCACCTTTGGTAGTGCTACAGCAGTTCGTCTTGTTAATAATGGCGGTACTGCAAGATTAGTTACTGTCATTGATTCAGTTGGAGGTTCTACAACAATTGGTACTTTTACGTTACCAGGTAATGCAGTAGAAGTTGTTGAAAAAAAATCAACCGAAGCAATCTTTGCTGCAAACGCTGCTGTATTAGGTGCAGCTGTAGGTTACACAATAAGTTAATAATTAACTATACATAATGAGTGAAGTTTATCTTGGTAATCCCAATTTAAAAAAGGCGAATACTCAGATTGAATTTACACAAGAGAATATTATTGAGTTCTTAAAGTGTAAAGACGATCCTGTTTATTTTGCAAATAATTATATTAAAATCGTATCTCTTGATGAGGGATTAGTTCCCTTTAAGCAATATGCCTTTCAGAAAAAGTTAATTAAAAATTTCCATGAGAACCGTTTCAACATATGTAAAATGCCTCGGCAGACAGGTAAATCGACAACGGTTGTATCATATCTCTTACATTATGCGATTTTTAATGATAATGTTAATATTGCTATACTTGCAAACAAAGCTTCTACTGCCCGTGATTTATTAGGTAGATTACAACTTGCATATGAAAATTTACCAAGATGGATGCAACAAGGTATTATATCTTGGAATAAAGGTTCTTTAGAAATAGAAAACGGTTCAAAAATATCTGCTAACTCTACATCATCATCTGCTGTTCGAGGTGGATCATACAACGTAATATTCCTTGATGAGTTTGCGTTTATTCCAAATCACATTGCGGATGATTTCTTTGCGTCTGTATATCCTACCATTTCATCAGGTCAAAAAACAAAAGTTATAATTGTTTCTACTCCACGAGGTATGAATCATTTCTACCGAATGTGGCATGATGCAGAAAGAAATAAGAATGAATATGTTCCAACTGAAGTTCACTGGTCTGAAGTACCAGGTCGTGATGAAGCATGGAAAGAACAAACTATTGCAAACACATCTGAACAGCAATTCAAGGTTGAGTTTGAATGTGAGTTTCTAGGTTCTGTTAACACTTTAATCAATCCTGCTAAGTTAAAAAATTTAGTATATGAAAATCCAATACAAAAAAATGCAGGTCTAGATGTATATGAAGTTCCACAAAAGGATCATAACTATCTAATTACGGTTGACGTTGCTCGTGGTCTAGGTAACGATTATTCTGCGTTTATAGTTTTTGATATTACAAACTTTCCATATAAGGCAGTAGCAAAATATCGAAACAATGAAATCAAACCGATGTTGTTTCCAAGTATTATAGATGATTTAGGGAAAGCATATAATAAAGCATTCATATTATGTGAAGTTAATGATATCGGAGACCAAGTTGCATCTATATTAAATTATGATTTAGAATATGATAATTTACTGATGTGTTCTCAAAGAGGTCGTGCAGGTCAAGTAGTTGGTGCTGGATTTAGCGGTAAAAGGTCACAACTAGGTGTTAGAACTACACAAGCAGTAAAAAAACTTGGTTGCTCTAATCTCAAAACATTGTTGGAAGATGATAAGATACTCATAATAGATTATGATATTATCTCTGAACTTACTACTTTTGCACAAAAACACAACTCATTTGAAGCAGAAGAGGGATGTAATGATGACTTAGCAATGTGCTTAGTCATATTTGCTTGGTTAGTTGCACAAGACTATTTTAAAGAGATGACTGATAATGATGTAAGAAAGAGAATATATGAAGAACAAAAGAATCAGATAGAACAGGATATGGCTCCTTTTGGATTCATGTCTGATGGATTAGATGATACATCATTTGTTGACAAAGATGGAGATTTATGGCATACTGATGAATATGGTGATAGATCTTATATGTGGGACTATATGTAATGGAATTAACTGCCAGTAATGTAATTGAATCTTTGTCTGAAATTGCTCCTTATATTGAAGCAGATGGAGGATTTGTAGAATTTGTAGAGATAGAAGAAGATACAAAATTTGTAAAAGTTAGATTAGGTGGTGCTTGTACAAGTTGTGCAATGAGTGCTATGACTCTTAAACAAGGTATAGAAAATAAGATATTACAAGATATTCCAGATTGTAATGGTGTAATCCAAGTTTTGTGATGGATTTTGATGAGCAACTTGAAGTTGACCATTTTGTTCTGACTGAACGCAAATGTCGTGTTTGTGGTAAAACTAAAGATTTAATAGATGGATTTTATTTAATAAGAAAAAATAAAAGTATACAATCGTCGTATTCTTACGAGTGTAAAACTTGTACTATTCAAAGAGTAAAAAGTAAAAAAAGGGTAGAAATAAAAAGATGGGAATACCCTGATTGGTAGTTCATGCACTGTTTCCCCGATGAAAATGGTATTTTTAATAAATAATTCCAGAAAAAATATCCTGAGATTGGAGAATACAATATGGCTTTAAATTTAGCCTCTCCTGGTATAGTAGTAAGAGAAGTTGACCTCACCATTGGTAGAGTAGACGCTACAAGCGGCTCTATTGGTGCGTTAGTTGCTCCATTTACGAAAGGTCCTGTGGAGGACGCACAACTCATTGAGAGTGAGGAGGATCTATTACAAACTTTTGGACAACCATATTCAATAGATAATCACTATGAATATTGGATGGTTGCATCTTCTTACCTAGCTTATGGTGGAACACTTCAAGTTATCCGTGCTGACGATTACAACACATTAACTGGAGTTGGTCTTAAAAATGCTTTTGTAGGAACTGCTTCTAGCATAAGAATCAAGAGTGACACTCATTATAATCAATTAGGTTATGATGATAATACAATTACTGGTGTTACAGTTGCATCTAAAACACCTGGTACATACGCAAACGGATTAAGAGTTGCAATTATCGATGCAAAAGCAGACCAAGTATTAACAGTATCTGGTATTAGTACAGTTGGATTGGGTATAACACAATCTGCTGCTGGTAGAATTGTCGCAGGTGCTGCAGGTACAAGTGTTCTTGATGGTTACATTAAGGGTATTGTTACTGAAGTTGGCACTGGAACCATAAGTGTTAAAACACTTGCTCACGTTTCAACTGCTGGTACAGTAACAAACGTTAACTATCAAAATGGTGGTGTTTACAACTTTGCAACTGGAAACATATCAGCAAGTGCTGCTGGAACAAACGTTGGTGGAACAGCACAAAGCGTCACAGCGGTAACTGATTGGTTTGAACAACAAAATATTGTTTTAACACAAACCGATGCAAACGGTAATCCTATTAGTTTAGAATGGGATCAATTAGCAGATAGACCTAGCACTTCAACTTATGCTGCTGCTAGAGGTGGTAGATTTGATGAATTACACGTTGTTGTAATTGATGACAAAGGAACAATTACAGGTAACGCTGGAACTATTCTAGAAAAACATCTAAATTTATCAAAGGCAAAAGATGCTGAGTATTCAGTAGGTTCAACATCATACTGGAGAAAATATCTTGCAACTAATTCACAATACATCTACGGTGGTAGTTCTCCTGCTGGAATCGTAACAAGTGGATTTACTGCTGGAACAGCAACCGCAATCGGTAATTTAGATGCTGATAGTGGATGGGATCAGGATGCAAGTGAAGTAAACTTTGGATTATCTGGTGTAGTAACTGCTTCACTCGCTGGTGGTACAAATTACGGAGATAAAACAGATTATACAACTTCAGGTGCACTTACATCTGGTGTTGATGACTTGATTACTGGTTATGGATTATTTGAAAATAAAGAGGAAATAGAGGTTGACTTTATCTTGATGGGTGCTGCTCATCATCCGAAAGAGCAGTCTCAAGCGATTGCAGAAAAAATAATTGCAGTTGCTGAAGCAAGAAAGGATGCAGTTGCATTCGTTTCACCTTATCGTCAAGCATTCTTAAATGATAGTTCAGTGGGTGCTGTGACAGTGAATAATATAGACACAATGACTGAAAACATTGTTGGTTACTATGCTCCAATAACATCAACAACATATGGTGTGTTCGATAGTGGATACAAATATATGTTTGACCGTTTCAATAATACATTTAGATATGTACCATTAAACGGTGATATTGCTGGAACTTGTGCAAGAACTGATATCGAACAGTTCCCTTGGTTCTCACCAGCGGGTACTGCAAGAGGTGCAATACTTAATTCAGTCAAACTTGTTTATAATCCTGGCAAAAAACAGAGAGACATTCTATATTCTAATAGAGTTAACCCTGTTATTCTCTCACCAGGTGCTGGAATAATTCTCTTTGGAGATAAGACAGGATTTGGTAAGTCATCGGCATTTGACCGAATCAACGTTCGTAGATTGTTCATTTTCTTAGAAGATGCTATATCAGCAGCGGCTAAGGATCAACTCTTTGAGTTCAATGATGAACTAACAAGAACAAACTTCGTAAATATTATTGAACCATTCCTAAGAGAGGTTCAATCCAACAGAGGTATATTTGACTTTGTTGTGATTTGCGATGAAACAAATAATACCGCAGCAGTCATTGATCGAAATGAATTTGTTGCTGACATCTTTATCAAACCAGCAAGATCAATCAACTTTATTGGTCTTACCTTCGTTGCCACCAGAACTGGTGTTGACTTTGAAGAAGTAATTGGTTCCGTTTAATTAACAGAGGTTTAAACAACTATGGCTAGAAATCAGGTAAATCCACCACCATTAAGGACGATTTCCGACTTTAAAACTAAGTTGACAGGTGGCGGTGCTCGTGCTAATCTGTTTGAAGTAGTCCTCACATTTCCTGATGCTGCAACACCAACACAGGAAGTTCTTGACAAATCAAGGTTCTTGGTTAAGGGAGCAAGATTACCAGCATCAAACATTGCACAGATAGAAGTACCTTTCCGAGGAAGGGTTCTTAAAATTGCAGGTGACAGAACATTCGATTCTTGGACAGTAACAGTTATCAATGATACAGACTTCTCAATCAGGTCTGCATTTGAGAACTGGATGAATACAATTAACAAGTTAGATGATAATACTGGATTAGTTAATCCCGCTGCTTATCAGTCTGATGCATTTGTATTCCAACTTGACCGTGATGGACAAACTTTAAGAAAGTATCGTTTTTATGATACATTCCCAACACAGGTCGGTCCTATCGAACTTTCATACGACGCTCAAGGTATTCAGGAATTTACTGTGGAACTTCAGGTTCAGTACATTGAAATTTTGAAGGGAGATAGTCCACAATCAGGCGGTGTAGACATCAGCTAAATAAACATATACAAAAAATCATTATACTATGGCGAAACTTTTTGGTTTTTCTATTGATGAAACAGAGGATAAATCTCCTTCTATTATCAGCCCTGTTCCCAAAAACAATGAGGACGGGGTTGATAATTATATAGCAAGTGGATTTTATGGTCAATATGTAGATATTGAGGGTGCATATCGTTCTGAACACGAATTAATTAAGAGATATAGAGAAATGGCTCTGCATCCAGAAGCAGATGGTGCCATTGAAGATGTCGTTAATGAAGCGATTGTTAGTGATCTATATGATTCTCCTGTTGAAGTTGAATTATCAAACCTTAATGCCAGTGAAGGTATAAAGAAAAAAATTAGAGAAGAGTTTAGATATATTAAAGAATTAATGGACTTTGATAAGAAGTCTCATGAAATTTTTAGAAATTGGTACATAGATGGTCGTTTATATTATCTAAAAGTTATCGATACAAAAAATCCACAGGAAGGATTAAAAGATTTAAGATATATTGACCCGATGAAGATTAAGTATGTTCGTCAGGAAAAGAAAAAAAATGGTAAAGATGATCCATTTGTTAGAATTAATAGTAGTAAAGAAGATGCTGTAGCAACTCCTGAGTTTGACGAGTATTATATTTACACAATGAAACCAAATTATCCAACTGGCATGATTGCACAGGCAGGTAAGGGAGCAACAAAAATTGCAAAAGATTCAATTACATATTGTACATCAGGTTTAGTAGACAGAAATAAAAATCGTGTTCTTTCATATCTTCATAAAGCAATCAAAGCACTCAATCAATTGAGAATGATTGAAGATAGTTTGGTTATCTACAGATTATCAAGAGCACCAGAAAGAAGAATATTCTATATTGATGTTGGTAATCTACCAAAAGTCAAAGCAGAACAATATTTAAAAGAGGTAATGAGTCGTTACCGTAATAAACTCGTTTATGATGCAAGCACTGGAGAAGTCCGTGATGATCGTAAATATATGAGTATGATGGAAGATTTTTGGTTGCCAAGAAGAGAAGGTGGAAGAGGAACTGAAATCACAACATTACCTGGTGGACAGAATCTTGGTGAATTAACTGATATTGAATATTTCCAGAAAAAATTATATCGTGCACTAGGTATTCCAGAATCAAGAATCGCAGCAGAAGGTGGGTTTAACTTAGGTCGTTCATCAGAAATATTAAGAGATGAATTAAAGTTTGCAAAGTTTGTAGGTCGTTTAAGAAAACGTTTTGCACATATGTTTAATGATATGCTCAAAACTCAACTGATATTGAAGAATATTGTAACTCCAGAAGATTGGAATAAAATGGTAGATCACATTCAGTATGATTTCTTATATGATAATCAGTTCGCAGAACTTAAAGAAACTGAAATGATACAAGGTCGTTTAGGAAACCTTGCACAGATCGAACCTTACATTGGTAAGTATTATTCAACTGAGTTTGTAAGAAAGAGAGTTCTTCGTCAAACAGATCAGGAGATTGAAGAGATTGATATGCAGATTGAAGATGAAATACAAAAAGGTATTATCCCGAATCCAGCAGAAACTGATCCAATTACTGGAGAACCATTACCTCAAGAAGGCGATCAAGGTGGTGGAGATTTAGGTGACGTACCACAAGATGAAAATCTAGATGCAGAAGGACAAGTAACTGATGCAGAGTATCAAAAAGATACCAAAACAGCGGAGATATAAATAAACATATTGCTATAAAATAATCTTATGGAAGAATTAGTGGATTTGATTGCGACAGACGCTAGTGCTAGTGATGTATCTGATAAAATAAAAGATGCATTGATGGCGAAGGCAGCTGCTCGAATTGACGCTTTTAGACCTGATGTTGCTTCAACTGTCTTTGACGGTGAAGTTCCAGAGGAAGAAGAAGCAGTTGATGAACTAGAGAATGAAGATGAAGAATCAACTGAAGAGGACGAATAATGAAACTTATCACAGAAGAAGTCTCACAAGTAAAATTTATCACTGAAGGTAGAGGAAATTCTAAAAAACTCTATATCGAAGGTGTATTCCTTCAAGGTGGAATTAAAAACCGTAATGGGAGAATGTATCCCGTTAACATTCTGGAAAATGAAGTTAACAGATACAATAAAACTTTTGTGAGTCAAGGGAGAGCACTTGGTGAACTTGGTCATCCAGAAGGTCCTACAGTTAACCTAGATCGTGTGTCCCATAAAATTACCTCGCTCGTAAGAGAAGGAAACAATTTTAGAGGTAAAGCACAACTACTTTCAACTCCAATGGGTAAGATTGCATCATCTTTAATAGGTGAAGGAGTCAAACTTGGAGTGTCTTCTCGTGGTGTTGGTTCACTAAGAGAAAGTAGTAATGGTTGTAAAATGGTTGGAGAAGATTTTCAATTAGCAACCGCTGCCGATATAGTGGCAGACCCTTCCGCACCAGACGCTTTTGTGAATGGAATTATGGAAGGAAAAGAGTGGGTTTGGGAAGGAGGTTCTCTTCGTGAAGAACTTGCAGAAAAAACTCAAAGGACAATTAATACACTTGTCACACAACAAAGATTAGAGGAAAAGAAGTTAAGTCTCTTTCAAGATTTTCTAAATAACCTCTAAATGTAAAAGATCTATAAATAAGTATAGATTCTTACGAATTTAAATAAATCCACGGTAACTTTTTACACTAAATGGAAAACATCGAAGAAAATGTAGTCACCAAAGGTGCAGCAAAAGCTGATCCTATGCCCTCATCAGGCATCCCAGTAGAGGATCTTGGTGGTCCTACACCAGAAAACTATAAACCTGATGACGATTCAGCAAAGCTGAAAGATCCTGCACTTACACTTGCACAAGTGAAAGATGTTGTTAATGCCAAAGCTATGAAAGCAGAAGAGGCAGAAACAGAGGAGGAAGTTATCGAGGAAGAGGAAGCAACTACAGATGAAGTAGTCGCTGAAGAAGAATCAGAAGCTACTGATGAAGTAGTTGCTGAAGAGGAAACTTCTGAGGAAGAAGTCATCGAAGAGGAAGAGGCAATTGACATCGAGGCAGATGTTCAAGCTCTACTTGAAGGTGAAGAACTTTCAGAGGAGTTCCAAGATAAAGCAAGAACTATTTTTGAGGGTGCAATCAGATCTAAGGTTGCAGAAATCAAAGAAGAATTACAAGAGTCTTATGCAGTCGCACTCGTTGAAGAGTTAGACAAAATTAAGGAAGGATTAACAGAAAGAGTTGATTCTTATCTTGAGTATGTTGCAGACGAGTGGTTCGTTGAAAACGCACTACAAGTTGAGCAAGGACTTAAAACAGAAATGACAGAATCCTTCCTTGAAGGTATGAAGTCACTATTTGAAGAACATTATGTAACTATCCCTGAAGAAAAA
>VTLG01003314.1_pt1 | contig 10455 bp, 18 predicted proteins | sample 4694571 | NCBI WGS metagenome assembly VTLG01 (sample SAMN12604809, study PRJNA352737) | marine metagenome | biome: ENVO:00000447; feature: ENVO:00000209|ENVO:00000569|ENVO:01000036; material: ENVO:00002151; isolation source: viral sequences binned using virsorter ... | reverse complement strand
AATGATGAGTAACACAGTTAATATAAAAAGAGCACAACAAGATATAGAAAAAATGATTCAAGATATTGAGAAACTTAAAGATAAAGTAAGGGAGGCTAACGGAAATGGAAGTCATTAGTATAATAGTAATGTTTATGTTTGGTAATATGAATGACCAAGAACATCAAATGACACAATATATTCCTATGGAATCTTTATCTTCATGTATGAAAGAAGTTAGAATATTAAAGAAAAAAACAACAGATTACACAAAAGATGCTTTTTGTAGCCCTGCAATTGTAGAAATTAAAGATGGTGAAGTAGTAGCTTTATATAATGAAATACCAGATGGAGCTACTTTAGTTAAAAAAGATATAAGTAAAGAAGCATTTACCAAATGGACTTTAAAAGCGAAGGAAAAATGGGAGAAAGATTAATGAAATTAAATTTACGAAATTTATTATTATTAATTACATTAACTATTACGGTCATTATATCAAAGCCTATAATAGCCGACTCAACAAATGATGACAATGACCAAACAAATACTTCGGGTAGTAATACTCAAATAACAGGTGGGTACACTTCAACAACAACAAATAATAATGATGGACAAACAAATACAACAACATCAACAACAACAAATACAACAACTACCAATGGGTCAGAAGTACCCGTTAACTCAGCTAACTCACCATCATTCTCGAGTATGTCTCAAGATGTGTGTAGTATGGGTGTTAGTGGTTCTATTTCTACCTTGGGTGTTGGTGTATCTGGGGGCAAACATGTACGGGATTTAAACTGCGAGCGTATAAAATTATCTAAAGTTTTATATGATTATGGCATGAAAGTAGCAGCAGTTTCTATACTTTGTCAAGATGCACGAGTACATGCAGCAATGCAATCAGCAGGAACTCCATGTCCTTGGAATGGTAAGATTGGGCCAGAAGCTCAAGCTATGTGGGATAAATACCCAGAACTTAGACCAGATTACGAAGATTATGTAGCTAAATTAGATGCTATTGCTAAAATAGATATGGAAATAGCTAAAGAAAATGCAAGAATAGAAGCAGAAAGAATAGCAGAAGAAGAAAGAATTGCTGAAGAGAAAAGAATAGAAGAAGAAAGAATTGCTGAAGAGAAAAGAATAAAAGAAGAAGAAAGATTATTACAAGAAGAAAAAGATAATCAACCTTCTATACAAGTACATGATTGAGGTAATTATAATAGCCTATGCAGTTAGTATAGCAGGTGGATTAATTATAATAGCTTTAGATTTATGAAATATGAGATACTATATAAAAAATGCAACTATATGGATGGTTAAACTATATATTGTATGGTCAGTTTGCATAGATATAAGTATAATTACAGGTCTTATATATTATTTATTTTTTCGATAATACTATTTTCTAAAGTAGTTTTTGGTGAAACAATAACAACAGGAAATATATTAACTAACTCTACCTTTGGTACAGGTACAACTTATAGTACAACTGGTTGGACTGTAGACGAACATACCCATGGCCACCATGGAACAGGTAGTTTTAGTACAGTAGGAGGTGGAAATAATCCTGGTGGTTCTGTAGCAGCAGAAGAAAATACTGAAATAAAACAAACTATTACATTGTCTGAAAAGACTAATATGACTACCCAAGAAATACAAAATGGTTGGTCAAGTACAATAGGTGCAGATATATGGTTTTGGAATCAATATAATAATACTACAACACTTAAACAAACTATTACTGGCTCTGATGGTTCTGTCTCTACTCAACAAAGAGTTATACAAGATACAGGATGCGGAAGTATTAACTGTGGGTCTTTTACCAACTACACAGATACGCATGTACAGGGGTCGAATACACAAACAGATTTTGATATAGAAGTATCAGTAACAAATACTAATAATAGAACTGGTCATTGGGGGCCGGATATAGATGATGTTACACTAGGTATTAGTTATACTCATATACCTCCAATAAATACAGATACACAAGAAATTATAGATGATGTTGATGAAGATATAATAGATATTATTGATGATATACCAGAAGATTTTGATTGGTATAATGATGATATAGTATTTGAAGATACATATACATGGGAAGAAGAAGAGTATACTTGGGATGATGAATATACTTGGGAAGAAGATTTTTATTTTGAAGAAGAATTAGAAACGATAGATTTCGACATAGTAGATTTTGAAGAACTACCAATGTTTGAAGAGTTTGAAACTTTTGAAGAAATGCCTATAATAGAAGAGGTATTTTTTGAAGAGAATTATATGTTAGAACCTCCACCTATGGAAATGATGGAGGAAATATTTACTGAAGAATTTGAGGAGGACTTTACAGATTTTTTAGAAGAGACTGGCATGGAAGAAGAGTTCATGGAGTTTCTAGAGGATGAAGGCATAACAGCCGAAGAGTTTTTTGAAGAGATAGCCGAGGAGGAGTTTAATGATGAACCTACTACGGAATCTTTTGAAGAGTTTGAGGAACCGATGGAAGAGGTCGCAACAAATGAAGAAAGCACACCAGAGGTTATTGAGAATGAAGAAGAAACAATGGGAGAACCTATTGAATCTAACGAACCAATTGAAGAAGAAACAGAAATAGCAAGTAATGAATCTACAAATGAACCAACAGAAGAGCCACAAGAAGAATCAACAGAAGAGGAACCCGATAGCGAGGGAACTGAGGAGTCCGAAGTACAGCCAGAAGATAGTGAAGAGCAAGATGATGTACAACCGGAAGGACGAGAAGAAGTGGACACCGATGACAGGGTTATTACAGATGTTGCAGAAGTAGAGACTAAATTAAAACAGAATTTAAAAAAGATAGCTAAACAAATAGCTAAAGTTACAAAAGAAACAACTCAAAACTTATCAAAAGAGGATTTATTTTTTAAAGATAATAGCCTCGATGCTTATAAAGATATAGTATTTTATTCTGCAAAAGAAATATATGATAGTACAAGCATGGGGCTATTTTTACAAATAGATTTATCTTCCTATTCGGGGGAGATATACGCAGGAACTTCTCTTAGTTCCTATACTGATAATGACTCAATAGAAATACATCGAGTTAAATTATTAAATATAAATAAAGAAAAAAGAAAATTACAAGCTGAACTGGAGGCACTTAAACAATGAATAACATGGTAACTAAACTAAGTTCTGTAGCGGCACTTTTAGGAGTGATAGGTGCTATTGGTGCAGGCTTTGTACAATATGGAAAACTAACAGCAAAAATAGAAGAATTAGATAAACGTAAAGCTGTCATTAATAACACTGTAGACTTAGCACCTACGGAAGAAAAGATTGCTACTTTAAAAGTAGATTTAATAGATAGAATTGATGCAGTAGAAGAACAAATAAAACCTGTAGATTTAACAAAAGTATTTGCAGAGATTGGTAAAATTAGAGAACAAATAGCTATGTTACCAGAACCTGCTAACCTACAACCTATTCTTGATAAACTTAAAATGTTAGAAGAATATGGTTGGGAATTAGAAGAAGATGTTGAAGAACTAAGTAAAGATGTTGCTATAGTTAAAAAAGAAAATGAATTACAAGATGTATTAATACAAGAAGTAAAAGAACTTAGTAGTAATCCATTAGGAGGATAATTTAATGGCATTATTGTTTGACCAAAATCAAGGAAGTTTTCAAGACACAGGAAGTCAGCGTTCACCTATGAAAAAGAATACAGGATTGATGCGTAAAGAAATGAATAAGTTAGATGAGGTAGCACCTCGTGGTCATACACTTGCATACATTACACCAGAAGAAGCTCAAATATTAAATAGAGGTGGTGGTGGAGTAGACCAAGAAGGCAATCAAATGATGGGGCCTTATGGTGTACCTATGTATCCGGGCTATGGAAGTAGAGGATATCAAGGTGCAGGTAGAGCTAGTGGTGGTGATATTGGATATGGCTCTCAATCAAATCAATCTGCGTCTAGGTCTAATCAAAGTTCAAACAATAATCAACAACAACAAAAACAAGAAAGACCAAAAAATATGCCTTCAATGTTATCCTATGAGCCACCTAAAAAGAATTTTAATACAGATAACTTTATGGAAACAGTTGGTAATTCAATTGGTGGAAATAAAGAAACTATTAATCAAGGTCTTTTGATAGACCCGGGTTTACAAGCCGCCCTAGATAAAAAAGAAAAAGGTGATGGAATATTAGAGAGAAAAGGAGAAGTATCAAATAAAATTATTGAACATTTAAAAACAAATACTCCTAAAAATGAAAAAGAGCAAAATGAATTGCTCTACGTAGTTGATAGATTTCCTAATAGTATAAAAAATAAAATTAAAAAATCTGTAGATGATGGGGAAATTAGTTTAGTTGCTAAACCAGATAAAACTCAAATAAATGATAAAATAATTACTGGAACTAGTATTGGATTTGCAGGAGCAAATTTAACTCCTAAATTATCTACACCAGAATCAATGAAACCTAATCCAAAATGGAATATGTATAATCCAAATGTTAAAGGAGGATTGCATAATGATTTTGGAAGATTGGCAGATGAACTTGCAATGGGAGAAGGATTTGAAGGTGGTGTAGATGGTTTTAGAGATGCTATTAGACATACTACTGGTGCCTCTTACGTATATCAAGGACAAGATTCATCTCTTGCAAGATGGTTACACACAAAACAAAGTTCATTAACCGATGATAAAACAATGAATTTATGGTATGCAAAAGGTGGGCCAGATATGGATGCTATTAAATCATCTATGCCCGGTAGTATAGATGTAGGAGATGGAAAAGCTGCTGATGCTCATAATAATACTTTAGGAAGTTCCGGTATATTTGATGGATTATCTTTTGAAGAACGATATGAAAAAGTAAAAGAAATGACAGCAGAACAATTAAAGCACTACTCTAAAACGGGGGAATTTAAGCCGGGATTACCTGTATGGGATACTGGTAAATTTCCGCCAGAAAAAGCTGCTGAACAATTAAAAACTTTAGAAATTGCAAAAGAAGATTTTATTGATTCAAAACGTATGGGATTACTTAGTCAACCAGAAAATAGAGAATTATCTGAATTAGAGCAAAGGGCAGAATATCAAAGAGATTGGCGAATGACTGATTCTCTAAATAAAATTACAAAATTAGAAGATGATATTGATGCTCTTACTGATAACTTAAATAATTTAAAAGAAAATAATCCTACTGCAAAAAAAGATATAAAATTTATTGAAGAATCAATAAAAATAAATAAAAATAATATAAAAGAAGAAAAAAAACAAATTGAAAATAGGGGCGGACTTAAAAAATTAGTATTTAAAAAAGGAATACCTGTAGAAGAATCGTTAGTTAAAGCATTAGAAGAACAAAATTTTCTTAAAGCAGGCAATGATTGGGTTTTAAATATTAACTAAGCATTAGCCATATTATTACTTAATTCTTTAGCTCGATTGGGTGTCTGTTTAGCCCAACGACTGTCAAGCATTTCAATACTTGCTTGTTTATAATCACGATTTTGAAGTGCCTTAATCATATTTTTAAATTTACTTACACCTGCAAATCCCATTTGAAATATCATTTCACATAATATTTCTTTAGCAGTATCAGAAATAGAACGCAAATTATTTTTATCACAAAATACTTGCATTAAATTCCAACCTTTTTGAAAGTCCTTTTCAAATAATTCATCTAACTCTTCTCGAGAATATTCAACACCTTCTTCAAATTTATCATCTTTAGTAATAAGATGACCATATCCTATGGTTTTCTTTCCAAGTGAATCAAGATATATTTTATTTCTAAATCCTTCATGTATTTTAATTTTTTCTTTAAGTGATTCTTTAGACATTTTTTTTCTCCTTTTTAAATTTTCTACCTACAATAAATACTATACTATTTATGCAAGTATTAATAGTTACCATACTTAGTATCCACCATTTCCAAAATTCATCCATTAAAATTCTACACTAACATTAAAAGATATACTTCTTCGTATACCTTTACCTCTAAATGGAAATACTTGATGTAACAGCCAATTAGGAAAAATAAATAATTGACCAACATGAGGTTTTACAGGATACTTAGGGTCTATCCACATTGCCGGTGTACCATATATAAATTCAATCCATCCTGCATGTTCTCGTTCTTTATCTTTTTCTACAGATTCTGGCATTTTTAACCAACCTGCAGCAGATAATTGACCATAATGCATATGAGGTGGATTAAAATCCCCTGCTATAGAATTAACAAGCCAACTATTATGCAGAGCAACTCTTTTAATTCCTTTTTCAGCATACTCAGTATCTAGAGCATCAGCATTTTGTTTTAATTTTGTTTTTACATATAAATTGACACAAGCACCCATCCAATTAAATAGCGATGGCAAATCTTCATTAGGTTTTTCATGCCATATATGTTCTTCAATTTTATGTTCTTGTTTAACATTACCTACAAGATTATCTGACCAATCTAATTGTTTAGATTTTTTATCACTTGCAGATATTTTATCTCCATATTTATTTAATAAATCAATGTAAGGTTGTGGAATTTGATACTCCATTAATATTGGACTAAATGGTGCATGTAATGTTCCTTTTAATCTGTAGTCTTTATAGTTTTCTGTCATATATTCCTCAATAAATATTTTAATTCTTCATCTAATTTATGACCATTAGATAAACAGTGACGAATGATAGCAGAAATAGTATATTTATATTCATAATCTTTTAAATTATCAACTAAAGTTTCGGGTTTAACCCAATCATAGTTGAATAATATATTTCCATCAGTATTTAATCTAACCTCAAGTTTATATAGGAGAGCCTCGTGCTCTCCTTTTTTATTTTCGGGATTTATCTGCTTCATCTTTTTTACCAGAATCAGCAGGGGCAGGCTGTAACTGTCCTAGAACTTGAATAATTTTAATTACTTCTACATAAGGACGTGAACCTAAGTAATTTAATACAGATTGCAATTGTTCTTGTGTGATAAAATATTTCATAAATTACCTCGACTTTCATTATAATCAGAAAAATATTTTTTTAATACGTCTAATCTATCCTCATTAGTGGCAATGGTATCTAATAATTTTCCCATTTCTTCTAAATGTTGTGGGTGTTCTCCTATTCCTGTAGGATTAGAAAAATAGATTTCCATGGTTGCTTCGGCTTTATCAATATTAGCTTGAGCCTCATGCTCAAGTGCCTTAAACATTAAATCTGGTATGTGCTCCATATTATTTCTCCTTAAATTTAATTTCACCTGCAATAGCACTATATGCAGACATATCTATATATGTATCTTTGCTTACAGCACCAAGTTTTGTTCTAGCTATCTTTAATAATGACATCATAATAGCAACATCATGAGCATCTATATCTGTATCTGTATAAGCTGACCATAATTTTGCTATATTATTATGATTTTCTACTTTATCACCATAATCTGTTTCTCTTTGTCCTTTTACAAGAACACTTGCCTGATTTAAAAATTGATTACTTTTCATCTTTCCTCTTTTTTAATAATGCAGTTATATCTATAACATTTCCAATTTTTTCTATATCATTTTGTAATTTTAATGAGCCATTTCCATTTTTTTTATTAAGTTTTTCTTCTTCTTTAAAAGATAATAAGCCATAATCAAACGCCATATCTGGTGTATCTAATCCAAATTTAATCATACCTCTAGCTAATGTATAGCAAGACATCATATGTGGAGACATGGGAGTATCTTTATTAGGTTCAACAATAAACATAGCAAAACCTTCATTTGAAGGCTTTATAATAATTTTAATTTCTTCTTTATTTTCCATAGCTTATCCAATCTAAAAAATATTTAGCATCTAAAACAACTAAAGGTTGTTGTTGATTCATTTTTATAAAGAGAGCAGGTTGTTGTTTATTAGCATTATAAATAGCTTGTCCATAATCCTTATATATTTTTTTGAATGTTTCTTGATTTTTACATTCAATTGCAAAGGGAATAATTTTTTTTGCCTTAGCAGATAATTTTATATCTACTCCTCTTTCTCCCATAATAGCACAATACACATCTTCTTCAGTTAATTTAGGAAATCGTATTAATAATTCATCACGTACCCAATTCTGAAATCGTCTTCCTTTTGCCTTTTTACTGCGTGTCTTCATAAATTTCCAATTCATTTATCAAAAATTTATATATTTTTTTACCATATATGATTTGATAAGTTCTATTTGTTAAATCTGGTGTTTTTATTATATAAGTATATGGAAATACCCTTTGATTATTTTTATTTTTATAGGTTATATCAACTAATAAATTATTTTTTAATCTAAATTCAGCAATTCCAATACTATTATCTTTCCATACAGGTTCTTTTATTTCATATTTATTAATCATATGTTTCAACTCTAGGATTATTTAATTGCGTATACCATACCCATTTAGGATTTTGTCCTTGTGATTGTTGTTGTGGAAGATATTGTATTTGGTCTCCCCAACATGGCTTTTTGTATGGGCAATATCCACAAACAAAATTTAATATTCTATTTCCTGTTGGTTTTCTACGATATGTTTCTTCAATATCAGTAAAACATCTTTTAAATGGTTTATTTGTTGTAATAGATTTAGCATTATCATGTGCTAATTTTATGGCTTGTTTTTTATATTTATCATCAGCAAGTGGAGTTTCAGTTACTGTCCATTCACCTGTTGATTTATTAATAGCAATCCATCCAGCAAATTTTTTTTTATCTGCTTCAGCATATACATAACCTTGTGATAAATATCCAAAACTATCATCATCTACTAACGCTTTAAATCCATTCTTAAATTTATGGTCGAACGCAAATGGAGAAGCTGATTTGATATCCCAAATTTTTTTATCAATTTCAACATCAAATGTACCATCAAGATGCGTACCATCAGGAAAATTATACCTAACAGATTTCTGTTCATTTGTCACTGCGACCCCAGAAGACTTTAATATAAGAACAGCAGCAGCTTCAATAAGGTCTCCAAATAAATTACGCATTTTGTTGCTATAGGAAGGTGATTCACCTGTGGCTCCATCTTTTTCCATTTGTAATTGGCAAAGAGGCCGTCCTATATTACTAGCTCTTATGGTAAATTTATTGTTTCTCCTATCAGTAAACTGCTTTTTAATGGCGTTTTTACACGCTTCTCCAAATTCTTCAATCAGTTTATCTGGGATATCGACCTGTTCACGACAGGCCGTATCCAAGAACATCTGTACTTTATGTAAGATATCACTCATTACTGAGCTAATGCTTTTGCAGGGTCAACAACTTCAATTATCTTTTCATCGACAGTATCCACTGTTTTTAAGCCACTTTTTTGAGCATTTTTATACAAATCTAAAACCTCTGCATTCTCATCATTAATAACAGATTGAAATTTTCCTAAAGTTGCTTCATCATCTTTAGTAAATTTGATACTCGCATCAGCATTAACTTTAATAGAAGAAATATAATATACATTACTTCCATTCTTTTTCTTTTGTGAATCCAAATCTAATACACAATTAAACATAAGTTTTTTTCGTTCACTTATAGTTTGTAGTGCATTACCTACAGGATTAAATTGAACTCCTGTTACTCTCCATAATACAGGATAATCAGTAACTTTTACTGGTGTTTTATCTGCTGTATGTCCATCAAAAGTAACAAGACCAAAGACTAAACGATAGCATTTAATTGTTCTTTGGTTAGCTAACTCCTCTGTAGTTAAGCCTAGTTTTTCCCATTCACGTTGTGGTATTTTACCACATCTAGTGCCACCTTGAATATCAATCGCTTCTTCTTTCCAATTTTTGAAAATTATAGAACGATTAGTATATTCCTCTTGCTCCGGGCTATATTGCATATATTGCATTGTATTAATGAAAGGTCTAAACTTTATAGGTTTACCATAAACTATTTGTCCAACCTCATTATGAAATACAGAATATGCTCCCATTGGAAGTTGATTGCCATCATCATCCTCTGGATTCCTATTTATCGTAAGTCTTGGAATACCGACTCTTTTTGAACCATCGTCTTGACCAATGGCTTTCATGATATCTTCATTAGACATCGTACTTATATTTGCTAATTCATTTGACATATTTTATGCCTCCTTTATTAATTAACATGTTTCTATAACACAATTTATATAGTTTGTCAAGCAAAAAGTGTAAAAAGTACTACACTTAATATAAATAATAATCCTATTAGTTCACTGAGTGTCCACATACAAATGTATCTCCTTCTGTTTTTACTGGTTTTAAGCCATAATATGGAGCAAACCACATCATATAACTTTGTAATTCTTCTTTATCACTAATAAAAATTACAGTAGGTTTTTTGCCTGTATCTTTTATGTAGTCGTGCTTTAGTTCAACTATTCTTTGAAGGGCAACAGCTTCTTCATCATTAATCCAATCATCTGTCTCTTCAAATAGGTCGCCAATAGTTTTAATCATAATTTTACCTCATTTAAATT
>VTLG01016066.1_pt1 | contig 10456 bp, 14 predicted proteins | sample 4694571 | NCBI WGS metagenome assembly VTLG01 (sample SAMN12604809, study PRJNA352737) | marine metagenome | biome: ENVO:00000447; feature: ENVO:00000209|ENVO:00000569|ENVO:01000036; material: ENVO:00002151; isolation source: viral sequences binned using virsorter ... | reverse complement strand
TTCTACCATTACGGTTTTTGATGTTTCCTTGTAGGAAAACCCCTTCAATATAAAGAGATTTTTTACCGTTGCGATTTTCAACGATAAATTCTACCTGTTCGATTTCTTCCGTAATCAGTTTCATCAGCCTTCGCCTGTAATTTGAACTTGATGACAATGTATATGTCCGGCGGCAAGATTATGTGCTCCGGAAGCTCCTATCACTGAAACTCTATGAGATGCAATTGCACGAGCATCACTAAAATCACCATCTGCAGCAGTACACTTACTTGTATCAGCAGCAATTGTGCAACGAGTCATAAAGTATCCTTCAGTAATTCCTCCAGTTCCTGCAGTAGTATCTACAGAAAGAACTCGCTTATGTTTAGTGAATGAGGTAATACCTGCATCACCAGTACCGGTAACTGAAATGTAATTACCAACACCAAAGGGACATTGCTGTCCTTCTGGGAAGGAAACAATTGTTTCAGTCGCATTAGTAGTAATTCCTACTACTCTTTGGGATGCCTTTGTCATCCCTAAACTCATGGTTCCACCAGATGGAATATAAAGGTTTTCTGTAGTTGCTGAAGGAGTGCTACCTACAGTAACATGGCAATCTGCACCTACCGCTACAATCTTAATAGTATCAGATTGAACCGCAAACACATCAGTTTGAACTGCAGCTGCTGCAGGACTTGGAATTGATACTGAGGTTCCTACCCCAACCGATCTAAGTGCCATTATAGTTCCATAAGTTCATTTACCTTTATTTATAATTCAGATTTCGCCGTCGGCTGCAGCCACAACTTCTTCTTCATCACTCACACTATCTTCAACTTCATCAGTTGTTTCTACTTCAGTATCACCAAATAAAGAATTAGCAGCATCAGGCTTATATGCGTCTACTCTTTCTGCAGATTTTGCATAAAGCAAATCCTTCAATTTATCACTAATTTGCGAGGCAGAAGCATCATCCACCATCATATCCATTAATTCATCCATATTGAAATACCATATATTGTGTATGAGTCTTTAGTATTTATACACTATTGTGTGTAAGGTTATAATCTTGGATCATTTTATATAATTCACTCTGCAAATATTTAAGATAACTCTTCTCATCAGGTGGTCTTCCAGGTGATCCAGTATAGTTATCCAAATAAAAAGTCGCGAAACTATACATTAATCTCACTTCTTTTATATTCATTTTCATTTGCACCCACCATTCACTATCCCACTCTTTCCAATTATCCCAATCAAAATTTTCAGCAGAATAAAGATCTTTCTTTAAAGGACTCCTTTCATTGGTTTTTCCTTTATCGGACATTTAGATTACCCCACCCTTGGGCTTAGATTTGGGTTTATCTATTTCCAAATCAACTGTTGCTGTATTTGCATTAGTTGCAGCATCAGTCGCACCCGGGGCTTCTAAAGCTTGTTCTTCTGGAGGAGGTGGTGGCATTAATCCACCAGTACCTTCTGGGTCAAGCATCATTTCTGCAGGATCAGGAATAATTCCATCCTTAATTTCCTGATCGATTAAATCATCCTGTTCTTTAATTTCTTCTGTAGTTTGACGTAGAACTTTCCTTCTTACATACTCTTGAGAGAAGTATTTGCCCACATAAGGTTCAGCAACTGCAACCATTGCTAACCTTTCATTAAACAATTCTGCATCTTTTAATTCTGCAAAATGGTTATCATATAGGAAATCATATGTAATATGCTCTTCCATTACCTCCCAATCTTCAGGAGTAATTACATTCGTCAGGAGTAATTGGGTCTTCAGTATATCATTAAACATGTAAGAGAATCTTTTTCTCAAACGTGCAACAAACTTACTAAACTTTACTTCATCTCTTAAGATCTCAGAAGATCTACCCAAGTTAAACCCACCGTCTCCTTCAATTCTTGAGATTGGAACATTAAGTGACTTAAAGAGTTTCTTCTTAAAATATTCAATATCTGTGATTTCTCCAAGGTTTTGTCCGCCTGGGAGTGTTGAGATTTCTGTTCCACGACCACCTTCTCTTCTGGGTAACCAGAAATCTTCTAACATTGACATGTATTTTTTATCATCACGGATTTCTCCGGTGTCTGCATTATATACAAGCTTGTTACGATATCTCATCATAACATCACGAAGGTACTGTTCTGCCTTAACTTTGGGCAAATTACCAACATCAATATAGAATATTCTTCTTTCAGGTGCTCTTGATAGCCTATAAATTACAAGACTATCCTCAATCATTCTAAGTTGATTAAGTGCTTTAATTGCTTTATGAAGATATGAAAGAGTTGATCCCTTATTTCTGTCTACTAAACCCGAGGTGACATAAGTAATGGAATCCTTTGTCATCTTAATTCCACCCATTCCACCCATAGCGGCTGGATTTGTGGTTGGGTAAGATTGTTTTGGACTATAAATGAAATACTCTTCCAATTGAGGCATCTCATAATCCATTGGATTATCAGAATTTTGATTACCTAAACGATACTTATCTTTCTCACTCTTCTTTTGCTTACGAACATAACGCATTTTCATTGCGTCGATATAACGTAATTCTTGAATACCTTCTTCTGGTTTCTTTAAATCAATGACTTTATTATAATATAATCTGCCGTCAATATACCAATTCCTATAGATCTCATGTGCTTTTCTATCAAAATCTAATAATTCAAGTACAAATTTAAATGCATCTCTTATTTTAGTTTTAATACCATCACTGGCATTTAAGTTATCAAGATCAATCTTAACCGGACTATCATTCGTATCTGCAACAATAGCTTCATTTACTATATCTTCAATGGCACTATCGCACTCTGGGTGAAGTGCCATTTCACGATATCTTTTAATTAAATCAAATTCAGTTCTATATACGCCTTCAATGTCAACATATGAACCAAAAAAACCGCTACTCAAATAATGATCATTGCCGTCATCACTTGTAGGAGGAACAGGTGAGACAACATTCGGAGATAGCGGTTCAGTATCCTCTATCGAGAATCCAAAAAGGCGAGCCATAATTAATAATACTAGTTCTTTATGTTAGTATTTAGCGGATCAAATTAAGCGTTATCTTTGGTGTATACCCCTGGTTCCCAGTATTGAACTTGGAAATCTACAGTATATTCTTCAATTGCATCTGCATTCTCATAAGAAAGATCAATTGCAGATATAGTAGTTGGGAATATATCAAAGAAAGTATAAGATTTTAATGGAGTAATCGGAGTTCCGCTTACTGAAGCACTAGCACCTTGAGAAGATTGGCCTGTATCGGCACCTCTACCAAGTTGATGAACCAACGCATAAGTCATATATGCACTTGGATCAGTAGCACCACTAGCATTACTGTTTTTACTAATACCTTGCGTCCAAGTTTCGAATGCATTTCTCAAGATAAAGTTTTCATCATTAATAACTGTAATCTGCCAAGTATCGAAAGTTCTGTCTCCAGCAACTTTTAAAACACGACCTCTAAAGGGTATTTCGACTGGAGTGATATTTGAGGCAGGCAAAGCAGCAGCCTTACACAAAAACTTAAAGGTATCTGCTTCTTGGTTGTCACCAGTTCTCCAAGTATTTGTACCAGCAGCTACTGGAAATGATGGAATCTCAACCTCAAACAGGTTGGGTCTTGCACCGCCACCTGTGAGCTTGGACTTAAAGGCACTGATTGTTCTGAGTGTTGACATTTAGGGTTTCCTCCTATGGAATTGATAAGAAATTAAATAATTAAGCTCTACCAGTCACTTCTTCAAAGGCAACACCTGTTCTAGTAGCAACAAATGTTAGCGTAATGTAGTTGATTGATTTAGTTGGCTTCAGGAAGATATCCGCCCTGAATTCATTGTTATCAATTACATCAGGAGTGTTATTTGATTCATCACAAATAACCTGGAAGTCATAAACACCTCTCTTCGCTTGAATATCGCGGAGATATGGTTCAACAATGTTAACAAAGTTCGCTCTTGTAGTTTGATCATTAAGTTCAAACAATTGTGCTTGAGCAGATCTTTCAAGTGCCTGTTCTACTGTGAGGAACAATCTGCGAACATTAATCCGATCAAATGCGGATGGATAAGTAAGACCAGTCTTATCACCGAATAGCATTACCCCTGTACCTGCTTGGTTAATAATGGGGTTAATTCTTTCAGGATAAAGAAGATCTCTTTGTGCCTTAGTGGGGTTGTATGCAAGTTTAATTGCATTATTCAACAATCCTCTTTGTTGTCCCGCAGGTGAGAACCATGGGAAAGAGTTAATTGAAGTTCTTGTCATCAATCCTGCTACGTCACCATTACATGGAATGTAACGGAACTTGTTATTAAAGCGATCATAAGTATACTTATAACCACTATCAAAGACTGCATAGGATGATGATGTCAGTGGAGCAAAGAACTCAAGAATGTTATTAGTCTGAGTTGTTGTGTTAGTTAGATTAACAACACCTTGTCTGTAAGGTGAAATAACTGCAACACAGTCCTTTCTACTTTCTGCAAGAGCAATTAATTTATTTGCTTTTGCTTGAGACTCAGCGAATCCACCAAGTCCAGGACCCATTAGTAGATAATCTACTTCAACTTCATCTTTATTATCGAAGAGATTATATGCAGTGATTAGATCACCAAGTTCTGCTAACATTCCATCATTATTGTAGTTAGCAGCAGTTGTATAACCAACACCACCCCTTAGAGTGTAAGTTGTAGCGCCAATTGCTGTAAAGGTAACTCCTTGAGCATCTTGACCCCATAGACCAGCAGTATCGCTGAGTGGGTTGAATGAAGCACCTCTAACACCACTGTAAGTTTGGAATCCAGTTACAGCTGGTGAAGTATTCCATACCGCATCACTTGCTTGTGAAACGTTATAACCAGCATAGATGTACTCAGATTGAGTTGCTAAGAAATCCTTATACCAAATCTTTTGTGGAGCATTAACTTGAGAAATAGTATCAAGTGCTTTAGATAGACCTACATGCTTCTCAAGAATATTTCCTTGAATACCAGTTACAGCACCTGAGTCATCAACAATGGCAATGTTAATACCATCACCAGCACCATCTCTATTTTCAACATAGACGTTAGTAACTGGTCTGCGAGCAATAGTCTTCCAATAAACTGTTGAATTGGTTAATCCAAGAGTCTGTTGATCATACCAGTCTTCTACTGTTGATACAGCAAATCCTACTCCACCATCTGCCCTATACAAAGCAGTGGTAACACCCGTGCTTGGAGTAAAGGATAATTTATCATCAACCTCGAAAGAATTCATCGAGTTTCCTATTCCATAGGAAATCTTCGTTTCTGTTCTTCCTGCACCGGAAACTTCTACGCGAGAAACAATCTTGACATCAATAGTACTAGCACTGTTAGTTGAGTCTGTGTTAACCCCAGTGATAATACCTTTAATAAATCCGTTAAATGTGGATGTAGTTCCAACGCCAGCAAGTGCAGTATTTTGAATTAAGGAAGTGACACCCCAACCAATTTGAGCACCCATATTACTCAGGTTATTTGTAGTAATACCAAGGGTTTGGTCTGCAAAGTCATCAATAAAGCAAACTTTTAAATCATTAGCCCATGTACCAGGGTTCTTAGATGCATAAGTGAAGTTAGTGGCAGAATCCCAATTGGCTTCATAATCATCGAAATTTTTAATCTTTGCGCTTGAAGCAGAAGTTGCTCCTACACCAGCATTAGAACAATTAAGTGAACTTCCATCGCATCTAACGACTTTAAGTACACCCCCGTAAGACAAGAATGATGACCCACTCATCCAATACTCATATTGGGCATCTGTTGAAATTGGTTTGCCAAACGTATTGATAAGTGCCTGTTCTGTGGCGATATCCGTGACTTCATCTACCGGGCCAATTTCAAAAGGACCTGCAATTGCACCGATGTTGTCTATTACGTTATCAGCTCTCCCGACAGTTAAATCAACTTCCCTAGTAATTACACCGGGAGATAATTGAGGAGTCGCCATGTTTTTTGTCTCCGAGTCTCAGTTTCTCTAGGAATTATTTATTGATTTGAACCTTTACGAGAGGTATTCCCACATATATGATCGATCTCCATATTCATCTGCCTTAAACCAGGTATCACCATCATCATCAGTAAAACTCTCATCCTCCAATCCATCTGACATAAAACCAAAGGGTGCCATATCTTGTTCTATTTGATTCTTTTGTTCATCATATAATCTTTTTCTTACATCTTGATCAGTAAGTTCTTTAAAATAATCCTGTGCAACTAACCATGCATATATGACCAAACACATGGCCAGGTCATCATTACAACCTTCTTCTGCTTCAAATGAATTACTTTTTTGAATAAATGTAGTCAATTCACTTAATATCTCATAATCACTGAAGATTAATTTATCAGATTCGATTATTGTCTTAAGATTTAATGCTCCAACCTTTTTAACAGTCTTCGACATCTTAACTCCAAGTTGAGTCTTCTTACCAGAGAATCCTTGACCAACAACTTGCCCAGCACGTCCTCTCATAGATGCCATAAGAAGATTGGCATATTCTAAGTCGTAATTAAGAATAGATGCTACTTGATCTCCTACATCATTAACTTCACAAAGAATAAAAGCCTTATTATACTTACTACATATCTCATAGATTATATTAGGAAATAACATTGGTTTAATCTCATTATTCCTATACTTTGCTACTACCCTATGGGGAAAAGTAGTTATATCAATGACTACAAATGCAGAATAATCTTTAACTACTCCACGAGCCACATCCACTGTACAGATATAATCATGCTTTTCTTGCGGTTCTTGATAAACATCTAATCCAGCACTTCTTTGTATTGGATTCTCATATACCAAAGTTCTTAGCTTACTTGGCGCAATAAGAGTGTCAACAGATCCTAAGAATTCGCACTCAAATTCAACTTTAAATTGTTGTTCGGAAGTATTGGCAATAGTTTGCTCTCTCCACTTCTCATCTCTACCAGGAACTTCTGACCAATGTACATCGGTTGGGATATACTCATTCTTTTCTCTTTCAGCATCATGCCACATACGGTAGAAATGATTCATACCATGTGGCGTTGAAACTATTATGACTTTCGTTGATTTACCAGAAGTAATAGTAGGATAAACGGAACTAAAGAATGCGTCCGCAATATGGTTTGGAACGAACGCAAATTCATCGAGGAAGAGGATGTTAAACGACATACCTCGGACAGCACTTGCAGATGTAGAAGCTGCCAATATCTTACTGCCATTTTCTAATTCTAATGAACCTCTATTCCATGATAGCACACCTTGCTGCATCCACTTAGGAACATTCTCATAGGCAGTCTGTAAACGACCTAATAATTCTCTAGCAGTTGCTGCCTTGTTAGCAAGAATACCAATATTGACACTATCATTAAAAAGTAAGTAATGTAAAAGATATGATATAACAGTTGTAGATTTACCTGTCTGACGAGGCATCTTACAAATGTTAAATCTATTCTCATGAAAATTTTTAATTAAACCTTCTTGAAAATCATAAGGTTCAAAAGGCATTAAACCATGATCAAGAGTAACAATTTTTACATGATTTTTTGCAAAGTAAACCGGATTATTCTTACATCTCACATATTCAATAATCTGCTCTTGATCAAATTCGACAAGAGTATTGGCTTTCTTTAAATTCGGATTTCCAAGATAAATTTCATGATCCATGACAATCTCCTACATCATTTCATATTTTCCAAATGTGTCTTTTGTATTTAACATAAATTTTCTATCATGATCTATAGTTTTTCTTGTCATATCTAAAATTTTTTGCAAGTTTTCTGCTTTCTTCTTCAATTCTTCAATCTCTTTATTTTCCTGCTCCTCCGACTTGGAGGAGTGGTTCTCCTGGGTCATGAGTCGATACTTGATAGCCCCACAACTTAGCACCTGGATAAACTTTCTGCAACTGATCCTGTACTTGTTTGCGGGATGGTCTGGAGACTTGTGGGAAAAACATTTGTATGTTGTAACTACTTCCCCGCCAAGCCAAAGTGGCAGATATTATATTTCCTGTCTTTGATCGAATCCTAGTAGATTCCTCTATTGGATCTTCGTATTTAATTTGTGATTGTGGTACTTTTATAGGTTCTGGTTTGATAAGATCAATTACTTGGGCAAACGCATTCCCTTCACTATCTTCGATAGTTAAATCTTCTTTACAAAACCTACGAAAGGATTTCATCTAATTTAGATAACTTCACACTTATATTTATGAAATCCAGCGTGTTACAGTCAATTCTAAAGAGTTATCAGTCATTTCCCACTCCTCTGCAACTTCAAATCCTTCTTCCTTTACAGTTCCATAAAGAGTCATTCTAGCATACTGTTGAGTTACTTTTTCAATGAATCTACTTACAGGAACATCTAAATCCCAAGTATCTAATTCAGCAACCAATTCATAAGTCTCTGTATTCTTATTCCACCTAAAACCAATATCATTCTTTATAGCAACATCAGCAACAAATGCTGGATGCTCTTCTGCATGAGATGGATTAGCAATAACCAATGCTTTATTCTCTTCTATATCATGTCCCATTATTTCTAATGCTTCAATCAAATAAGGACGTTCTCTAATTTTCGTTTTGATGCATGTGAAGTGAGACATTTTCTTCAGTTGTTTGTTTTTGTTGATAATATTCTGGTTTATGTTCAACTCTTTCAACTACTCCCAATCTCTCCTCAATTCTTTTGGTGAGATTTTCACAGTCATTACCAACAACACCCATAACTTCTTCAGTTACAGTGCCATCTTGTCGTATAGTAAATTTAATAGTTTGTTGTGCCATTTGTTACATGATATGCCGAATTATTTATCATTCTCCACCACCATTGCCACCACCGCCGTTGCCGTTCCCACCATTACCATTGCCAGAATGGCCATTGCCATTTCCGTTACCGTTATTGGACCCATTACCGTTGCCATTTTTATGATCATGTGCTAAGTATCCGCTTCTACCTATATGATATCCACGAGGAATTTTTTTACACTTCTTATCAGTATAGCACCAATATTGCCCATCTGGACATTTCTTTGCTTCTTTTGCTTCTCCCATAAATCTGGAGAAATTTTTCTTAATCATTACTTCTGTATTCTTGTCCATAAGATTTACATACTCGTTTGAGGCATTAACCATAGCATCTATACCCGACATAGTTAGATGCGAAACAGGCCAGATAGTAGAAAATCTCCACTTTGCTTGTCCAGATTGTCCCGGTGTTTGATAGTCCTGTGATAATAAATCATCATCTACAGGATCTCTAAAAAGTTTAGGGGTATATCCAGCATTACCTAAAGCACTAGTTCCTGCATTACCAAAACCACCTTGAGCTCCGGCAACATTAGCATGAACAGTTGGGACTGTTTCATTAATGAATTGCCGGAATGGTTTCATAATCCAACAACAGTTAACGGATCAGTATATACGGTTGCTATTCCAGCATCAGCATCAAATTTAACTCTATTACTCTGAAAATTTAAAGTAGTCATATCCCCCAAATCCGTTCCATCACTGGAAATCCCCACAGCACTTGAACCATTTACTTCACTAAGTAGTTTAGGCATTTGCGGTCTCCAATACTGAAACAAGAATTTTCAAAATACTATTAGTACCAGCAGTTGCTGTAATATAATCACTAGTTTCTAAAACTAATTTTCCATCAAGAGGAATATATGCATCATTAGCAGGAACCGATGCTGCATTAATAATTTGTGTAGTTGTACTACTTCTTACATGTGCCATAGTAAGGGTTGCTGCAGCAGAACCCGTGTAGTTGGTTATATGTGCATACAAAATAATACCTGTATACCCAGTAGGAGCAGTATAAATCGTCTGGGGTGACGTAGTAAGTTGCTTTGTGTATGTTTTAAATCTATTAAGTGCTAGTGCCATTTTAACTGAGTGCTAGGATAAAGGGTGTCATTTCATTAAATAAACTCTTAGAGAAAGATCTTCCACTAATTGTACCACTACTTTGATTAATTTGTAAATCATCACCTATTCTAAAGTTACCTGATTGGTCCGTGCTTGTATAAAGAACTAATCCACCAGATTCCGTAAGAACTTCATTTGCTTGAACTGTGACTCCACCACGTTTAGGAGTTGCTTCTGTAATATTATTTCCGGCTCCTACATATTCAAATGTATGTGAACTAGCAATAATTTTACTTGCTTGTGCAAAATATGCAGTAGAACCAACACCAACTGTATTAAGTAAATTGGTATCAAGAGTTAATGTAGTAATTCCAGATACTACTGGAGTTGAACTATTTATTTTATAATATATTGGATACATGGTTGCAGTTGCGGCTGCATTTGAACCACCGCCACCACTAATAGTAACATCTGGAGTTTCTGTATACTGACTTCCACTACTAATAATAGTAATAGAGTCAACAGTTTCATTTTCTACTGTTGCATATGCCGTACAAGTTTCTCCACTTGG